>JAABUW010005331.1_pt1 | contig 16771 bp, 25 predicted proteins | sample 5560081 | NCBI WGS metagenome assembly JAABUW01 (sample SAMN10711882, study PRJNA513363) | rock metagenome | isolation source: Antarctica rocks | place: Antarctica: Victoria Land, Knobhead sud | reverse complement strand
AGCGCAGAGGGGGAGGACGGATGCCCGGCGCTTGAGATACTCGATGATGACTCCGGATCGAGTGAGTAGGCTGGCGGGAAGTCTGGTTGTGCGTTGGTGACGGATTGAGGATTGGGGTTGGCGAGAAGTGCCAGGGTGGGAAGTGGACAGGCGGGGGTGGGACCGACTGCGGTTTGCGGGGAAGGGTCTGGTGAGCACTCGGGCGGGGTGGAGGGCATCGTATCACCTTGGAGTATATGTACCTTGGCAAGCTCATTGATGGGATGATGGTGATGGTCAGGTGGTCAGTGGGTTGCAGCGTATATGTAGGACAATGAGGATACGCTCAGACGGTAAAGAGAGGTGAGCTCGTCGTCAAAGGTAGGGTCCGTCGCGACGCGTCGCGATCGAGAGCGTCCAATCAAAAGAAGATCTTCGAAGGCGCGACGTGTGGGTTTAAGACCGTCGTCCGTTGATGGCGAGAGCGAAGACGTCAGAGAGGTCTGGTAGGATTATTAGGCCAGGGATTGTACGGGTCATATTCACCTTCCACTCAACCACTACTCCAAGCCTTGACCTCGATCTTTATCTTCAGCGTCACCCCGCATCCACTATTCTTAGCCTTCCACAGCCCACGATCTCGTCAACCCCATCCTCTCGAGTCAGCTAGGGCAACTTCTTCCGCTTCCCCTATAGACGTAACTCTCTCGTCATCCTCGTTCTTTTCCCTCAAGCAGTACCCTCGCCCCGGCTCATCCTGAAATGTCAATCATCCAAGCAAGGATCGTACCATTCTCTCGTCCTGACGAAATCAAGGCAGAGCAGTCGAGCTCCATGATTACCGATGAGAAGATCAGCTTGGCGCAGCCGCCCAGCGAAGTAGATGATCTTGGAGAGGGCCTGTTCGCGTGGGCTGTGAGGAATGTGTCTGGGCTGTGGTGGGTAGACGGAGATCAAGCGGTCACCAGGCGGATTCCCGGTGAGATGCCGAGGCGACGAGAAGAGGTGTGATGGTCATCGAGATTCGAAGCGAGCGAGAGAGGTCATGCATGTCATGCGACTCTTGAGGACGGCTGTGTTTGACCGAAATGCCACTTCGGGATATTCCCGGCGCGCTCCAGAAGCATCAGGGACATCCTCCTCCATGATTATCCACTACCCAACGCTAACCATGTCACGATAAATGTAAACATCTTGCTCCCCTCGACGAGTCCTCCCACGTCCTCATCCATCCTCACGACTCTACCTCTCGACCCCTCGATCATCGATAGCCCATCACTTGTCGCGCCGTGGGGATCGCCGGTGGCCCCGATGACATCGTTCAACCCTCTCCCTGCGCATTTACAAGCGGTCCAGGAGGAGTTTAGCGGTGGCACTTCCACACCGAGTTATGGAGGCGCGGTCAATTCGGGTGCAGAGTGGGATTTCGTCCTCGATAGGAATGGCCGGAAAAGGTGGGCTTTGACGAACGAAATCTCATCAAGGTGGATTTGCCTGACGTCGTGTCCCGCAGCCGTACACCATCTCGCTCACCTCATCGCTCGGTAACAGAACCTCCAATTCATCGCTCATCCTCCCTCCAACACTCAAACGACGCAACATCCATGAGTCCACCCATCACTCCTCCCACATCCAATACCTTCCCCTCGGCCACACCTGGCGAACCGACCATCAACGAGGAGGCAGCGGGGGTGGTGGCGCGTAGCATGAAGGCGAGTGGGAGTCAGCGGAATGGCACGGTCAAGGAGAGGTCGAGGGGGAGGATGGTTGGGGATTGGCAGCTGCAGAAGACGTTGGGAGCGGGGAGTATGGGCAAGGTCAAGCTTGGCACGAATGTCGTCTCGAAGGAGAAGGTGAGTCAGGTCTCTCAGGGTGCGGGGGTTGCTACTGACTCAGTGTGGTCTATAGTGCGCCATAAAGATCATTCCCCGGTATAACGAGAACACCCGGAAAGACGAACCCCGCTCGCCGCCCGAAGAAGCCGAGAAAAAACGTCAAAAAGACGAATCCAAAGAAACCCGTACCGTCCGAGAAGCCGCCATCTCCCTCCTCCTCCACCACCCTTACATCTGCGGGATGCGCGAGTTCATCACTCACGCGAATCACCACTACATGGTCTTCGAGTGTATCGACGGGGGTCAGATGCTCGACTATATCATCTCACATGGTCGACTGCGCGAACGGGCGGCGAGGAAGTTCGCACGGCAGATCGGGTCGGCGTTGGAGTACTGTCATCGGAACTCTATCGTTCATCGGGATCTGAAGATTGAGAATATCTTGATTTCGAAGAGTGGCAATATCAAGATTATTGATTTTGGATTGTCAAATCTGTATGCTCCAGATCGACACCTCTCGACTTTCTGTGGATCTCTCTACTTCGCTGCGCCGGAACTGCTCAACGCGAAGGTGTATACCGGACCTGAGGTGGATGTGTGGTCCTTCGGTATCGTCCTGTACGTCCTGGTCTGTGGAAAGGTGCCGTTCGACGATCAGTCCATGCCTGCGCTGCATGCCAAGATCAAGCGGGGTCTCGTGGAGTACCCGGCATGGCTGAGCAACGAGTGCAAGTCGTTGCTTGGACGGATGCTGGTCACGAATCCAGCAGAACGAGCTACCCTCACAGAGGTCCTCTCCCACCCGTTCATGTCGAAGGGCTACGATGGACCGCCAGAATCCCACCTCATCCATCGTGAACCACTGCGCGCGGAGGAGCTGGATTGGGAAATCATCAACTCCATGGGCGGATTCACCTTCGGCACTCCCGATCAAATACACGAGGAGCTCCGGACGGTCCTGCAGAGCGAGGCATACCTCACATGCCTGACTTCATGGGACAGTCGACGGGATCGAAAGCGTGGACCCGGCGCTTCCAGCTCGTCGATGGCTCTGAGCGATGTGAGTGATTCGCCGAAGAAGAAGCGGTTCAGCGGGTTCGACTTTAAGAAGAAGCTGTTCAAGGAGGAGAAGAAGTTGGAGGAGCCGGTGATACGGGAGAAGGAACCGCTGGATCCGACGAGGGGGTTCGATCCGCTCATCTCGATCTATTACCTTGCGAGGGAGAAGATGGAGCGGGAGAAGGTGTATGGAAAGGGTCACTTTGCTTCGTCGCAAGGTTCGCTCGAGTCGCCTGGTATTGCTTCGGGTTATGGCATGGCGCTTCCTAGTCTACCTGCTCCGCCCTCGACGCATACGATGGGATTCGGACCCCCTTCACCGCACGACTGGGCGCCGGAACCCCGAGCACGCGCGGACGATGTGCCAAATCCGGTCATGCAACATCCTGCTGCCGACCGGGAGACGACGAGCATCGCCGACGTACCTGCCGCTCATCATCGTCAACCTTCGCTCACCCAACCCGCTCTGTCACCCCTTCAACCTAGTCCTATGGACCGCGAAGACCAGAAGCGCGGCTTCGGCCTTCTCTCTCGCTCGCGTCCACCTTCTGCTCCCCATCGATCCGGCTCCACCTCTCGTCCCGAGGTCAACCCTTCTCCGTCTCCCGTCCCTACCCCATCCGAGAAGAAGCACGAGCGACGCGTTTCCGCCGGTTCCATCTCTTCCACCATGGGCAAAACCTCCCTCGGTCGTATGGCGGCTCAGCGCAAACCTATCACTCCACCCTATGCCAACGCGCCCTGGCTCAATCCGCGCGACGAGGAATCGCGGCAATCGCCCAGTCCGGAGGAAGCGGAACAAGGGACACCATTGAGCAGCGAACCAAAACCCGTTTACCTGAAAGGTCTCTTCTCCGTCTCCACTACCTCGACCAAACCCGCTGGTGTCCTTGCGCGTGATATCGCTACCGTACTCGACCGTATCGGTATCAAGTATCGCCCCATCCGGGGCGGGTTCGAGTGCGTTCACGTTCCCTCGATCGATCTCTCATCCGTGGTTAACGGGGATGAAGCGACGACGAGTCTAGCTCAGCCGCCTACACCAAGTCAGCGGAATCAATTAATCCGGAGAACAGGGTCCGATGCGAAGCCAGTATTGACCAATGGGAATGGGAATGGGAATGGGAATGGGAATGGGAATGGGAATGGGAATGGGAATGGGAGTGGGAGCGGCTCTCGTGGGCCCAGTCCACTGAGAGGTAGCTCGGGGACGGTCAGTAATGGAGATGCACCGGCAGCGGTACCGGTGCCGCCGAAGACGCGGAGTGGGACGGGTGGGGAGGACGATGATGTGGATGCGTGGGCGCTGGCGCAGGGTGGTGGATTTGGGAGTAGCTTGATTGTGAGGTTCGAGATCAGTGTCGTCAAGGTGAGTCGCGCTTCGCTCGCAGAATCCGCAATACAAGATTCGCCGTCGAGAGCATGGCTGATTAGGAATTGGGACAGGTCCCGTGGTTACCCCTGCATGGAATCCAGTTTAGACGCGTCGGTGGTGACGGATGGCAATACTCGATGTTGGCAAAGACGATATTGAAGGAGATGAGGCTGTAGTAAATGAGGCGGGATGCTGGAAGAGGGAAGGGAGGGGAATGATGTCGAGGGGATCCTTGCATGGTTGGCAGACTGGTAATGCGAAGCTTGTTCCGGAGCATCTTACTCGCTTCATCACCGGACTTCACTTGATCGCCCTGGATTGAGCTGGACATGGCATAACAGCAATGCAATCATGGCTCCCACTTTTTTAGTTTCGATTGCCTCGACCTCAGGCGGAAGATACTGCCTCTCGAGACTCTGGCGAGGGGGAAAACTCGATACTGAGGGTGCTGGACTGGTGAAACGCGGTGCCATCAGTCTCAGAGGAAGCCGGATTGCCGAGAGGAACATCTGTTGATGGGCTTCGGGTGTAGAGTCATTATTGATCTGCGGGTAGGGTGCACCGCCAGCGCCAAGCCATTGCCCGACGTCCTTTGGATCCTAATGCACCGCCATTGACTGATGCTTTCTATATCGACTCCTTCATCATCCTCACACCTCGCTTCTCTCCACGTGACGTTGCCTCTCTAAACGAAACGTCTCTTTTCTCTACGTAACCTCCCAAAGCTAGACCCACGCGATGCGGCATCAGGCTTCCGTCCCAATGTGGTTCCTGCTCGATCGATTCAGACTCCACTGTCTCGTTTGGCAACGCTTTCTGGATGATCCTCGGCGGCACTGTATGTCTGCTCCCCCCCCCCCCCTCTCTACCCCCGTCTACCTCCTTCCCGGGTTCTAGCTGAATACTGGTGTAGCTCTCGATCACCACCGCTCTCATCTTCGTAGGCTTCGGGACGTATGGCCGCCGTGCTCCAATGAAGAGCGTGACGAGGCCCATCGATCTGGTGGTGGAGGAGAAATTGATCCATGATCCCAAGAAAGTGGTATGGACGCTGGCGTGTTGGAAAGACCTTTGTGAGTGTGTCTCACCTCTGAGGCGGGGTGAAGTGTGACTGATTGGCCGGGTAGCTCGGAATGGGGTAGGGCGCCGAGTTACCGTACTACCCGTTCGAGATGAGGGCGAAGTGGGGTTGGGTAGACGAGCGAGGAACGTATGATTTGTATGGTCAACTCTGTATCACAAGTCCGATGAGTGGCGCTGTGCCTATGTTGCAGTTCAGACCAAATCCTCTCCCGCGATTGACCGGGCTCAATTTTCCTGATCCATAAGTTAACGAGATCCCATTTGGCCCTGCATAGTGTCAATCATTCAGCTTGGGCGAGTTGTCAGTTCGAGCGCGTTTGGCTGCAAGATGTTGGTCGTGGCGATGACAGGCGCTAATCAACAATAATCATTCAATCGCAAGCTGAAAGACACGTGTCAGGAGGTATAAGTCTCAAGATCGACTCGGTTCAAAGTTCAGCTAGGCACGCTTCGGGCGTGAACTCTCCGGAAAGGTCGAGGTGCTGGGACCTGTAGGAACCCCCGAATCCCCCTTGGAACTGTTCAGCAGGGCCGTTCCTGGGCGTAGACTCTTTCGGCTTTGAGGTAAGGTGAGCGGGTGAAAAGGATCTTCGGTGTTCGGTTTCCTCCTCCTCCTTCTGCCTTATAAGCATATCTTTTGACTTTGAATATACCCGGAACGTATCAAATTCGATTGAGAGTGGTTCTGGACATTGAGTCGACAGCAGTGTTCAAGAGGGCCGCGCCGCTTCCCGCCATTTCCTTTCCCGTAAGTCCCGCCGGAATTCACTCCTCTTTTCCAGGACCAAGAAATCCGCCTTGACTCCTCCTTCGATCCTCAGCTTGTCCTCGACGCCATGTCCAACCCGGAGCCTTATGCCCACACCGAGCCCCTCCCACCTTCTCTCACTCCTACCAACATCTACCTGAACTCTGTGGACGCCCTACCCCTCTTCTCCCAGCCTAATCAGCGAATCAACGCTACTCCCAACCCGGACGCACACCGTATCCTCCCACAAGCCCATCTAGGGAATTATGTACCCCAGTCCCGCCCGGCGCCCAAGGACGGTTCCGTTTCCCCAACCCACCTGACCTCTGCCCTACCACCTCATTCCACCCCAAACGGTATTCTCCCACCACCTACGCCGTCCCGGTCCAGCTCGCTCCGGCGGAAACCAGTGCCGAACTCTCTACCCATGCTAAGCACCCTCCCATCCAATCATCCATTCGCAGCGAAATCGCCACCGCTCAGCTCTCCAAGCTCGTTCGGGAAAGGGATCAGCACCGGACGAAGCGATTCCGATTCTCCAGCGACCCCAGGGACCTCCAAGATGGAGGAAGACCTATTCTTCTCCCCGCCCGGTCGAGGTGCACCTCCTCCTCCGCCTAGACGGAGCTTCACACCCGTCAGCTCGGTGTCGGGAAGGAGCGTGACCCCGAGTCTTTCGCCGGCTGTACCGAGACTTGGGACGGGGGCAAGTACCACGTCGTTACCGAGGAGCATTACGCCGGTGTCGAGGAACGGGACGCCGTTCGCGGAGGAGAAGAGGGAGGAGCTGGTAGAGAAGCAGGAGGTGATGAAGGATGCTGAGGGGATCGAGCTGGGTGCGATGAGACCGTCGACCTTCCATGGGAAAGCTGCAGACGAGAACTCACCATCGATGCCGATTGCAGGCAATTCCGCTTGGGCCGCGCCAATACAGGACGAGACCATCCGACCTGCTGCCGAGGAGGAGACCACTCTGCCAGCCTCACGGAGTCCCGTCACCCGCCCTCCCCCGGCGCCTCCCGCCGATGACCTCGAAATCATCGACGACGCCGCAACTCCCGTCGCGCAGCCTTCCACTCCTTTCGCGGACCCACGCCTGGTCCGACGATCTTCTTCCGATGACTCGCCGGCAGTGCCCATCACTCCGGCATCAACCACCGATGCGTCCCAATTCTCCATCGGCGCAGCCCTCAATAACGGGAAGTCATGGGACATCGCCTCCGAGGTCGACCACTACGATGGCAACTCCAAGTCAAACGGTACTCCTCGCGCCCCTGTATTCGGGAGGAAATCTAGCGTCGCCCCGAACCTCTCCCAATCCCCCAATACCGATCCAACCGAGGACGAGACGTTCTCCGTGGACCGACTCCCGTCCAAGCGGAAGCTCTGGGAGGCTGGCACCTGTTTCCTTCGCGACGAGGAAGGCCAACTCGTCTGTTTTGGCGACCTCTTCCCTCGATGGGAAGAGGGCCGGGAAGGCCGAGTACTGCGCTGTAACGCGGCCAAGGAGAAGGAGGCGTCGATCGCTTCTCGTCCAGCACCAAAGACGGTCGTCTTCTTCATTCGTCATTTCTGGTGCGGTCAATGTCAGGATTACACTTTCGCGTCGTTGAGCCTGCTTGATCAGTTCGCGGTCGCTGCGGCAGGGATACGGGTGGTGATTATCAGTAATGGGAGTTGGAAGATCATCAAGGCGTACAAGAAACTGTTCAATTGTCCATTCTCGATCTACGTAGATGGGCCGCGGAGGCTATATCAACTCCTAGGGTGGGTCACTTGCCCCAAATTGGGAATGAATTCGGTATTGATGGTCGTGGTTGTCTAGGATGACGAAGATGACCAACAACTTCGGACCGCTCTTCCACGGTCGAGCGGCATATCACCAACGTTCAGTCCCGACTCAACTGCTCCAGGGAGGCATGGTGAGTCATCATCTCCTCATGTTATGCGGTTCGGGATGAGGCTGACGCCGTTTCGTGCAGAATGCGCTCTTCAGGATGCCGTTAGCGGACCCGGGGAAACTCACTCAGCTCGGAGGGGAATTCGTCCTCGCTCCGGGGTATACTTGCGAGTTTGCGCATCGGATGACGAATACTTCGAGCGAGTTGTTTCATACGTTTCCACTTTTCCGAGCATCTACCTCCCCCTTTTCATTCACTTGCCCCTCGTGTCCGCTACTTCCATCTGCCCCGTTCCGTGTTCTTAACACCCCTCCTGAGGTGAAGTATTGGCCGTTGCTCCTCTTGCCAGAGTCACCGCCCTACCCATTCTTCTTATCTTCCATCCTTCATCCCCTTGACATTATTTTTCTTGCGTTCCTCTTTCTCTACTTCCACTATCGTCCTCTTCACGAGCGCCTCGCTAACGCTCGGCTCTGCAGACCACATGGAAGCCCCCGACGTCGTCCGTATCGCCGGCTGCGACGCCCCCACCACCACCGAGTCCGCGGAACTCCGGCTCGCCGAGTCCCAGCGAAACGAGCTGGAGCAGCTAGAACGCGAGACGAAAGAGTGGCGGGAAGGCCGGGCCGCCGAGATCGAAAAGTGAGTCCAACCTCTGACTACCTAACCCCCTAATTCCCCACGCGTTTGCCTCTCGCCCCTGGTATCTCCAATCGAATCCTTTTTGGGGCAGGTGGAGCACTCGCTGACGCTCGCTCCAGGATCCGAGCACGTAAAGCCGCGCGTCGAGGTGAAGCTCCTCCCCGAAAATCCTCATTAACTCGTCTCGGATTCGACGAAGAGCTCAGCGAGGACGGTCCCGAGATCGGAGGGTTCGCAGAGTATCACGCTTCCGGATTACCCGAGGACGTGGGGATCCGGAGGGACGAGGTGGATGAGCGGTCCAGGAGGGTTATGTCTATGGCGAGTACTAGGTCGGCGGAACATGAGGCTGCCGTCGGGTTGGGGATGAGGAGGGGACCCCATGCGCTCGACGTCGAGGTTGAGGGGTAGACGGGGGATTTTTTCGGCATCTGGGTTGTACTCCACTTACCATCAGGTATTGAGCGGAGTGGTCGGTTTGAGAGGATTAGGTATATTCATGCATTCTATCGTATACATCTGGTATACATCTGGAATTGTCCGATCATGCTATAATGAAGAGTGACTTCTATGCTTGAAGTGCTGATCCAGTACGGTGTCACAGCTACTTGATATCCCGTTCAATTCCCAACGAGAAAACCGCAGCCACCCGAATTGGATGTTTTCGGGTAGGCGGGAGGTCGTTCCGGGATCTGAGATAGTGGTACGATAGGCATTGAGAATTATCAGTTTGAGGGCGATAGGTATGTACATGCATTCTATCCCATAGATCCGGAAGTATCTACGATCTTCTATTAATGGTGGATACACACGCTCATTGTCCTAGCCCACATTCTCACAACTCCTTGCTATCCCGCCCGACCCCCCACCGGGAGATCATCGCCCCAAAACTCGGTCTCTTCCTATGCGCGGCAGGACTCGGACTACTCGATGAAGCGACCTTCACCTCGTCTTCCACCTTCACCTCGCCCGACCAAGTCTCCTCACTGGCCACACCCCGATGCACCGAGAGCGGGAGAAACACGCGTGGTTCGCCCGCAACAAGGGGGATCGTGATACCTCCTCTCGGATCAGTCGAGTATATCTGATTCGAGAGGATATCGATGATAGGTAAGAGGGATTTGTAAGCTGTTTGGCGAGGAGAGAGGTAGATCCCGATGGCTGGTGTTCCAGAACCATAGTTTGTGAGGACGGTGAGTAAGGGCGGTTTGGTGAGGGCGATGGTGTGGTTGTCGAGCTGGTACGGGTGCATGGGCGTGGTCAGGAAGGATGGGTGAGAGGCGGTGGCGGATCGGCGGGCGGCATTGAGGGCTTGAAACATCTTGTACAGGTCCTGGACTCAAGCATCAGGACGATCCGAAGGTTGAGGATTTGGAAAAGACTTTGGACTGGTCGTAGCCGTGTAACCAGATGGCTTCTCGATTATGTGGGTCCTCCGCTCCCGTCAACCCCTATGATCAATCAGTGACCTGGTGGATAGCACCTTGGAGGGATTCACATGCTCTTGTCCCATGTAGAGAATCGGGATGCCGTCGTTGATAAAAGGATAGACCGCGGCGTTCTTTGCGAGCTTTTCTACATCAATCCCTGTTAATCTCATACATGGGAAAGACGTACGACAGGATCTTCCACTGTCCCGGCGAACCGAGGGAAATCATGATTACTGTTTACCTCAGCTTAACTCCAGTAGGCATCGCTCCACTCACTCGAGGAACGAGCCTAACGCAGTCGGATCTGGTAACAACCGGCGTATCCTCCCAATCATCTCGGTAAGCGCATTTATCGAGCCTAGCCAGCCCTCAAATGCCCTCCTACGCCTATCAGCGTGTTTCACACTCATTGACTTACCTCAAATGCCAGAAGGTCGCGAAGTCGAGCAGACTGGCCATACTCTCTTTCTGATACGGAGCGAGATACGCCGGATCTTCCGCGACTCAGCGTATGCTGCATTCGGCAGACCTACCGCCATGGAGCACCTCGCCCATCGCGACAAGTCCTGCGTTGTTCACAAAGTCCGGCCAGAATGACTTGCGGACATGTTTGACGGTATCGACCCGCAGCGCGTCGATATGATAAGTCTCGACGAGGGATTTTATCCATTTGTGTAGGGTTTGTACGACGCGGGGGGACTCGGTATTCAGGTCGGGCATCCGGTCGGATAACCAGCCTGAGCAGTATCAGTTTGAGGTGCAATCCGGTAATGGGGGGAAGAAGGGAAATCACGCACAGTCTTCTATTTCATTCTGGTCGTCCCAATCAGCGACGATGCAGAAAGGGTGGTAGTCGGATGGCGAGTCGAAAGGGCCGTACTGGGACGAAGGGAGAAAGGTTTCCCGGGAGTGAGAGCCGACGTGATTGGCTACCTGCAAGAGACCGAATACCCTCTTCAGCTTGGGTCCTTGTGGTTCAAGGGGACTCACCACGTCAACCATGAGGTACATCCCTCGTGCGTGCAGCGCATCGGACAGTTCGATCAGGTCCTGAGACGAGCCGAAATGGTCATTGGTCTCTTGCACCCATCTCAGCTGGACATGCTCATCGCTCGAAGTCGGAGCTCACTCGTCATATCCGATGCCCAATATCCTAACCTGATCAGAAATCTCTCACCGACTGCGACTAAACCGCTCACCATGGTATCCGCCCGTACTTTGTCCGACCGTCTCAATATTCGCGACCACCGGCGATATCCACACTACGCCAACTCATAATCAGCTACTCCGCCAGACCACGCGTCCCGTGATCACCTGTATCAAATCCCATATCCTGGATATACCCCAACCTCTGCTCGATCCCCTTCCAGCTCCCACCGCAGTACTCCCTCTTCCCCAGATCACATTCGGTAATCAGACCATCAGAGCGTGCGAAGCGGTCTGTAAGAGCTTGGTAGATTGTTCGAGGACGGAGTTCGGGTAGGGTGAGAGTTAGGGTGGGTGGGAGGTAGACGAGGAGGATGGGCAGGATCCATGATGGGCAGAGCATCGAGCGTCTGAAACGAAATCGAGGCGAACGGGCTGTGAGGCAGAATACAGGTGGGCTACAGGTAGTACATGGGACCGTGGGACATCTCGATGGAATGACGGAGACGATTTCGAATGGGATCTGCTACAAGTAAGAAATCAACCTGAGCTGGTAGGGGTGTGGGGTAGATGCGGGGAAACGGAGTGCCTCTAAAGCGTTTGTTATGATTACTATTGTTGTTTTAACTCTTGCACAGTGGACCGGACGGCCAAATGGTATGAGACAGGACAAGGGGGTTGTCGTGCGAAGCGAAAGAGGACCATGCAGAGAAATCAAACTATAGATACGCTGGCTAATAGAATTCATGACAGGAGCTCCCGTCCGGAGAGCCAAAATCCTCCGAGAGACTGATAGGCATTAGCACTGCTTCTCCCGACGAGTCCCGGTGTCTCGATATGTCGTTGCGATTTCTGAAGGTGTTTATTACTGTTCGGATAGCTCAACCCGAACGACCGGAACCAAGAAACATTTAAATTACATGGTCTCACAGGCAGAGGTATGACCCGCTTATACCTTCTCGCCCTCCTCAGCATGCTCGAATGTAATCTTCTTCTCTCCACCGGTAATCTCCTGCGCAAGAGCCGCGATCTCGGCCTCGCGTTACTCCTTGGTGACGGAGCCGAAGAGGACGTCCATCGACTCGAGGGAGAGACCATTGGTCTCGGGGAAAAAGAAGGCGGGGGTGAAGGAGATGATGTTGAAGGCGGCGAAGAAGAACAACTGTGGAACTCGAGTTAGTATCCTGTTCCTGAAACAAGGAAGGCAGTATGAGATACGTACGATAGCGCCCTGAGGGAGCTTGAGGACCATGGTGGGGGTGATGCATGAGACGACGAAGTTCCAGAACCACTGAGTGGTGGCGGCGGTCATGAGCCCGTAGTGGCGAGTTCGGTTGTCGAACACTGTTGAGCCGACTCATTAGCAAAGAGTTGTCCATTTATAGGGGAAGATCACGTACTTTCTGCGCAGATGACCCAAGGAAGTGGCCCGACCGAGAAGCAGTACGGGATGACGAAGAAGTAGATCATGCAGGCCATGCCGATGGACGCGCCGGACGTGGTGGGCACCGACGACTGGCGGGTGGCTGTTGAAGATCGCACCGATGATCCAGAGGAACATGAACATAAGGGCAACGCCGAGGAGGAGGGGCTTCTTTCGGCACGAATCGGTCGACACCGAAGGTGATGAAGAGACTACGGAGGTCAACGCAGGTAGAGAGATGAGGGGCTCGCGGAGCATAGATGCATAAGACTCGCGGAGCAGGCAGACACCCACCTGATCGAAACAATCTTGACAATCCCATAAATACCCGAAGCGAGCAACCCCGAGCTGCTCTCCGACAATCCGATCGCCTTTAAGATTGTAGGACCATAGTACGAGATGGAGTTCTGTCCGCTCCATTGCTGAAAGGTAAAGATATCAAACGGCATGAGGAAGCGAATCGGGTTGCCCTTTGCGAAGATCCTTCGCCAGGAAGCGCCTTTGGTCGCGGCCTCCTCCTCGCGGATGGCGGCGATGATCTCGGCGAACTCGAAACGGACGATCAGGTCGTCTTGCGGGAGTCTGCGGATCCAAGCGAGGTTGGCGAGAGCTTGGTCTTCTTTGTGCTCGGTCGCCAGCCCTCGCCAGTCATCCAGTCAGCGAGATGGCTCGGGTTGGAAATATGAGCTAAACGTACTGGGGATTCCTTGAGGATGGGGAGGAGCAACATCATGAGTCCGACAGGAACGAGCAGGAATCCAATGGGAATGCGCCACTGGATGGCACCGCGTGCGGGGTTCATGGCGATACACCGTAGTTGATCTGATGCAGCTTCCCCACATCATAATTTGTATAATGTCTCAAAAACGATGCCGCCCGCGCCGCCGGGTTCGGCACTTTCACGCTCAGGAACCGGCAGATTCCAGGGCACTGCGATTGCATGCGCATGCTCTTCATCGCAGACTGCCGTAAGAGAAGTTCGTCGACCACGTCCTCAACGGCATCAAACCAGACAAAAACCTCTAGAATACATCACATCCCCCAGCTGCTCACCGTATTGTTGCTGATCGTGAGGCTTTGATCATCCGTTGACTCCTCTTCCATCAAAGGTCGCTCACAGCCCTCACACATCACCATCAAGTCTTTATGAGAATTGTAACGAGCCAAATGGAAGCGAAACCGATGGCATCACTCGTTTTCCCAGCTATACGGATGAACCGAGCGTAGCAATCGCAAGCTTCCTTTATTCACATTTTCACCTCATCGCGCAAACCATCACACGAACCGCCGCACCCCATACTCAATCCCTCATCTCCCATCCTTTTGCCAATCAGCTGACATCGTCCGACTCCGATATTGTCACTCACCTCCCCAATACCCGCCCAGCCCCGGCTTGCCCATCAATCGATACCCGAGCGGGTATCCCGTCAAGAATCTACCCATCATCAGCACTCCCGACCGCTGCCCATCATCTCCATCGTAATATTCGCAGGTGATGGGGCGACTCACCCGCCGAGACCGTAGTACCTCCTCCAAGCGGCGGCGGTGTTGTCGATACCGGTGCCGACGCCCCAAGCGAGCGGGCTTCCAAGGGGATGGGGCATGCCCATCGCCTGGTCCATTCATCAGCGGCAATCCGCCGATCCTCTAGATCTCCGTAGGTAGAGCAGGGCATGAGAAGGCGGTTGGAGCAATACCGCAGGGAGTACTAACTTACGCCAGGTCCGGCACCGACGTTCGGCCCGGGGTATCGCGTCTTCACGGTGGGGTAGATGGCGAGACGACCGCCTCCAGGAAGGACGACGGTCGGGAATGGGATCCTGAGCGGTATCAGCGCGGACCAAGATAGCGACTGGATAGGCAGCGTGACTGAGGAGAAGAAGGCAGGGTAAGAGCGGGAAAGAGGAGCCTTAAAAAACGATGGAGACTCGCTCTTGTGGGTTGACGTGCGGGTGATGGATGATATATGGATTGATATTGATCGGCATCGTTGATGGCGCGAGAGCTGATGATCAGGTCCCCTGCGACAGATGATATCGGGATGACGGGTGGAATGAGCGATGGCGTCGATCGGGAAGCAACCGGGTCCAAGATGCGAAGGGATACCTTTGGCTCCTTTGTTCTCCGTCATCCACTTCCCTCGTCGAGGTATTCCAACCAATGCCCGACGCGCCTCGTGCCGCAGATCTCATACTCGTGACGGAAAGTCTACACTGCGATCTGTGGACCGGCTCAAGTTCGATGACTTTGATGACAGCGACAGAGCCTATCTCATCCGCACATCAGATTCATCTTGTGTCCAGCTCACCCGCTTGATCATACAGACAGAGAATCACCATCCAGATATTATATGCTTGTCAGACAATTCAAACATCATCGTGTCTCCCGCTCTAGATTCCGACAATACGGAAGCAGTCCTTTTTACATTGGTCTTATCTGGTATTTCCTGGATCTTCCACACATCACAATCATTCACTGTGCGCTGGTGGCTTTGGTTCTTGCACCCTGGTGTATCACCATGCCAGGTCAACGGACTCAATCGACATCCCCGGCAGCTCTGTGACGTCTGCAGGATTGATCGAAGACCTTGATTTGCTGAGACTGGTCGAGTCATTTCCGTGGATCTCCTTTGATTGCTTGGCCGGCTGCCTCTTCTAGTGAGAGGCCGTCTTGCCCTTCCCCTTGGAATTGCTGTGCTCTTGCCTAGCGTAGTCTCCAACCACTACAGATACCTCAGAGCCTTCCAACGATGAGCTGTTCGTAAAAGTGTCATTGCTCGCTTCCTCCGCGTCTTTCCGGTGTCTTCTTTTGCGTGCAGTCTTACGTTTTAGGCCCGGATGACGCCCGAGTATCTCGGGATGCCGGAAGCAGACTCACCATGAGCTTGGCGATTTGGACATCGTGTGCGTTTCACGCTCGTGACTTAGGTTGTTTATGTGGTCAATCATTCCACAGCCACTCAGCCATCAGTCAATGCTCCCGTGTTGAAGGCATGGCTCACTCTGCTCTGTAATCTAGATTGAAACCAAGGCGATCAAGTTGGCGAGTCCTCTTCCTCATGCTGAGACCATTTAGAGATACTATCCGTGGGAGGAGGTCCACTCACAGCGTATCGATTTGACCCTCTGGGAGCCTAATCGAAAGCTTAACACAGAACCAAGAGCCGTACTCGAGGGGGTCCCGCGAAAGGAGCTCTCGTCCAACCTATTTCATGCGGCTCAGCGTCGGGATCGGTACCACACGTACACTCCCCGGACCACACGTACTCGGATTGTCACGACCTCCGCTGAACATTCGTCCGTGCATCTCTCCACCGTCGCCTGGTCGACTATCCCGGATGAGCCGATTGTTCTTGACGATCTTATCGGGGTCAGTAGCTTCGTCGGTGAAACCAGACCCGCTAGTCCCTCGCGGGATAGTGCTTGCTCGCGCTTCTCGCTCCGCGCCGAATCTCTTCGCTCTTCTCTCGGCGCGGTTCATCCGCGTTCGTCTCTCCGATCAGCGCAATGCCTGGTCCGCGTAACTGGCTGCTATAGAAGAGAGAACGGGTGATGAGTAGCTGTCAACCGTGATCAAGAAGATAGAACAACGGATGAAACAATTTTTCAAATACGCGGTGCGATACCGAATCCATCGAATCCTTCGAGAGGAGTCTGCGGATGAAACGAGGATATCGTGCTTGTGAAACGATTCCCAAGGTCGATCGCTTCGGCATAGGTAGCACCAGTCAGTGTGGCTGGGCAATGTCAGTGAGTTGAGGGAACTTGGTCATCCTCGTCAGCGGGACGTGCGGAAATGCAATTACCGATATAAGTTTAGGGCAAGCATTACATCCGTGTATGGATCTACAGTCCGTGTATACCACTCGATCTCCGTTATACCTCACTCGCCTCGTCCAATGATGGGTCTAACAGCATGGGATGGGGATGATGCAGATGTCGCAACTGGGCACGAGGTCAGCGATTCCTAAAACTTCGCGTTATGAGAGAGACGTACGCGCAAGGTAGGATCGCTTAGAAGGGTGGACTCGGTCAGCAATTCCCCTTTGAGTATTACTTGGGACCATTTGGGGGTCGTTCGTGAAAGAGGAGAGTACTCACGGAGACCGCAGAGTTTGCCTTCACGTCCACATCACATCAGCACGCTGCGC
>JAABUW010005322.1_pt1 | contig 16798 bp, 20 predicted proteins | sample 5560081 | NCBI WGS metagenome assembly JAABUW01 (sample SAMN10711882, study PRJNA513363) | rock metagenome | isolation source: Antarctica rocks | place: Antarctica: Victoria Land, Knobhead sud | reverse complement strand
CGCAACTCCGCCTCCTGCTCAGCGCTCGCAACCAACGAAGACCGACCCGCCATGACAACCACCCAGCTTACGTCAACAATGGCCCGATATTACCATCCGTGCGTGGAGCCAAGGAAGCCTGCTTAGTTGTACTATGCGCTTCTCCCCACGGGATAACTGTGGTTTTGCCGCTTAACCCCACACCTTGCGCGCTTAACCCCACGGGATATTCCGTTTAGTCTGTGGATACAGGTTCCATCCCGCGCTTAACCCCACGGGGTAAGCGGGGACAAGTTTGGGTTGGGTCATAGGTGGAAGTCCGCCAAGTCGGCCCCGTGATTACAGACGGCAGCATTGATTGGACAACGCCACATGTCTGTATGTTTACATGTCCACATGCCGACACTGCTTTACTAAGCGGTTCGATTCAACCCATGCTTGGTGAAAAGCAGGTTCACCGCCTCCTCACCTAGAGCCTGGGTCGTTGTCTCTGTGTCCAGGGCGAGCTGGCGCAGTTGCTTCCACGCTAAAGGATCAAGGTAGATCGACAGCGTTCGCTTGCCCTCTCGGCTGGGCGCTCGGCGGCTGGCCATACGAGACCTGGTCATCTCCGCTGGAGGAGGCGACGGGGCCTCAACCTCGCTGGCAGCCTTGTCCGCGGCAGGCGTGGAGAAGAGGCTTGGGCGCTTTGCCATGCTACGCCGCCCTGCGGGGTTGCCCGCGTGTGGGCATGCCCACGATACCACATAGCCACTTGTAAAGAGCGGCAATTTCCTCAGATGCTCTGCCAGCCGGCTCAAACTCCTGAGCGGTCCTTCCGTCAATCACGCCATGCGTGAAAGCCGCACGGTGGGTCAGTTGGTGCGGTGCCACCAATGCGCCCCGTGCGGTCAGCCCGTCTGATGCCTCTTTGCCGATAGAACTGCGGGGCGGGACTGCGTTTAGCACAACGTAAGCAGGCTTAGAGGCCGCCTTGGCAAGCATCAGCGTGGTCTCGATGGCTCCCAAATCGAAGGTAGAGGGCCTGCAAGGTATCAGAACCACGTCGGCCGCCCGGCAGGCAAGCGAAGCGGTCTGGTCAGCGTTGGGAGCGGTATCCAGCATCAGAAAATCGGCCCCGTTTTGGGACGCAGCCTTGATGAGAGCAGGGAGGCGTACCGCTTGCCCACTGACGACCTCCGGGGCGTCTGCCACTCGGCGGTCACTCCAACTCGTGGCGGTTCCCTGCGGGTCAAGATCGATCACCGCTGCCGAGTGCTTGGCTGCTGCGGCAGCGGTTGCCAAGTGGACGGCGAGGGTGGTCTTCCCGGCTCCGCCCTTCTGGCTGATGATGGCTATGATCTTCATGGCACATACTTCGTTGATTTGAGGAATCCTACCAGAGCATGCCTACTTGTCCATATGTTGCAAACGCCACATGCCAGCATGTCCACATGTGGTGTTACTGGCATGTGGGCCGACCAGACTGAGAGCGGCCGGCATTGCCTCGCGGGGTGCATGGTCGTCGCTGCCACGGTCATCTTGCCGCTGGTGCGATTGGCAACATGGAGGGCAGGGGAGAAGTGACCAGCTTGCGTCAGGCAGCTACTCGCCCTCCTCGAACAGCGGCCAGCCGATGTCCCGCGCCCCATGCAGGACTCGTACGATCTGCACGTCATCGGCACGGATGCGATAGAGGACCAGATACGAACCCTCGACCAGCATTCTCGCTTCGGCTGCGATGTCCAGGCGTGCCGCTCCGATCTCGGGATACTCGCCCAAGATCTTCACCCTCGCTTCAAGGCGGTCGTAGAGCCGGTCGGCAGCCGCCGGGTTCTTGGAGGCGATCTCCAGCCAGATGTCGAGCAGGTCGGCACGGGCGCGGCGGGTGTGGCGAACCGGAACCGGCACGCTAAGCTTTGGTCTGTTCGGCCAGGCGGCGGCGGGCCTCGGCCCTCAAATCTGCAAAGTCGAGCAGCCCAGCTTCGTCGCTCTTAATCCCCTCCGCCCATGCGAGGCGCAGGCGGGTACGTTCATCGGCTTGCTGCTCGTCCTTCGCCTCAAGCAGCCGCAACGCCTCGCGCACGACTTCGCTAGTAGAGGTGTAGCGGCCGGACTCGACCCTTGCCTTGATCATGTTGACCAGCTCGGGCGTCAGGGAAATCGATATGTTCATCATGGCCCCACTATGAGGTTTTACTAGTTTGTCATATCACAGTAGGCGGCAGTGACCGTATGGAAAGAGTGGGTTCAATGCAGGAGCCTTCCCAACGGCACTCACAGCCTGATCCGCTCCACCTCATCCAGGCTGATGGCCTCTTGCCGCCGATCGTAGAGCTGCGTCGTGCGCGTGCTGGCGTGGTTGGCCATAGCGGCGGCGTTCTCCAGCGTGCCGCCTGCCTTCAGATAGGCGGTGATGCCCGTCGCCCGGAAGCTGTGGTTGCCCACCTTGGTGCCGATGCCGGCCGCCGCCGCCCGGCGCCGGATCATGGCGTAGGCGTTGGCCTGCGGCAGCGGCGTGCGCGTCAGCCGCGCCGTGCCGCGACCGATGGTGCGGAACAGCGGCCCCTTGCCGTCGCCGGCGATCCCGGCCCCATCCAGGTAGGCATGCAGGTACTCCTCCAGGCTGTGGTGGCAGGGCATGGCGTGCGCGCGGCCGCCCTTCTCCTGCAGCCGCACCCATAGGCGCCGCCCCTGGGTGAACACGTCCTCGACCTGCATGTCCAGCGCCGCGCCGACCCGGGCGAAGCTGTACACCATGAGGCCGATCAGCGCCCGGTCGCGCAGCCCGATGGGCGTGGTGACATCGATGGCGTCCAGCAGCGCCCGCGCCTCGGCCGGCTCCAGCACGGCCGTCCAGCCCACCTTGACCACGTGCCGCGGCCCGCGCACGGACGCGGCCGGGTTGATGAGCAGGACCCCGCCGGTGACCAGCCAGTCGAAAAGGTGGCGCAGGGCGGCGAGCCTCAGCTTGGCTGTGGGCGCCGCCTTGGTGCGGGCCTGCAGCTCGACCCAGGCCACGACGTGCAGCGGCTGCACGGCCACGACCGACTGCACGCCGCGGTCTTCGCACCAGAGCAGGAAGTCGGCTACGGCGCGGCCGTAGGCGCGGCGGGTGTGCAGGTTGCGGATCGCCGCGGCGAAGAACTCCAGGAAGCGAATACTGGCGCGCTCGCCGGCGACCGTGACGATTGCTGGCAGAGCAGGGGCGCCAAGGTGGACAAGGGCCGTCATGCCTGGCCAGCTCTGCGGCCGTCCACGATCCGCAGCAGGTGGTTTGCCAGCATGACGATCTCGATCGCCTCGGTCGGGTCGCTCAGGGCGACGTGACGGTGTGACTGCGGATTTTTGTAGGACGCGATGGCGCCCATGAACAGGTTCATCCGACCGACCTGCTCGCCCTTTTCAGCCTGCGGATCGGCCAGCGGGCCGCCCTCCTTGAACGCCTCCTGCATCAGTGCCTTTCCCAGCACCTCGTCCTTGAAGCCACCTGCCTCGCGCACGGCCACCTCGACCGCCTTCATGGCTTGGAAGACCGCCACGTCGAACTCGCCGCGCATGAAGGCAGCCCAGACCGTGTTGGCGAATGCCGGGTGGAGGGCCTCCTTGGGAAGCCGGCGCACGAAGGCATAGGGCTTGAGATCCGTCTCGCTCTCGAACGTCTGGGCGCGACGGCTGGGGCGCCGGAAGCCATTGACCCCGTTGGTACCCTCGGCAGGCACAAGGAGGCCCTGGGCCTCGAGCCAGGCCCACGCTTCCGCCAGCGCCAGGCTGGCCTCCTTCCAGCGCGGCCGGTAGCTGTCCCCTCGCTGGAGCTCAAGTTCCGCGTTGTTCAGGGACACGAGGCCGTTGCTTTGGAACGGGATGGCGACGCGGCGCCGGACGAAGAACAGCAGCTTCGCCCCAAGCTCCTCGGGCGCCAGGGCGAGCATCGCGTCAACGTCAGGGATGGCTTGGGCAAGTTCCCACATAGGAGCCTTCTAAATATATGATAATGTCCTTTATCATACGCCAGCGCTTGCTCCCGCGCGACGCCTTCTGATAGCGTCGCAGCCAGCATGAACCTCGTCCTGCCCATCCCCGACGAACTGGCCGAGCGCCTCGGCGCCGCCGGCGACGTCGCGCGCCGCGCGCTGGAGGCCTTCGGCGTGGCGGAGTACCAGGCCGAACGGCTGACGGAGTCCGAGCTCCGCCGCATGCTCGGGTTCGAGACGCGCTACGAGCTGGACGGCTTCCTCAAGGAGCGCGGCGTGTTCCTCGCCTATACGTTGGAGGACGTGCGGCGCGACCTCGGAGACCTCGAGGCGTTCGGCGGCACCTGACCCGTGCCCGCGGGCATCGTCGTCGCGGACACCGGACCGCTTCGCTACCTGATTCTCATCGGCCGAATCGACATACTGCCACGGCTGTTCGGGGCCGTTGCCGTGCCGGCCACCGTCGCCGGCGAGCTGCGTCACTCCGGCGCTCCTGTCGCGGTGCGCGCTTGGGCCGCCAGTCCGCCACCATGGCTTGAGGTGCACGACGACCCCGCCGAGCTTGCCTCGCTGCAACAGCTCGATCCCGGCGAGCGCGCCGCGATTGCGCTGGCGCACGAGCTTGGTGCCGGACTGCTGTTGCTGGACGATCGCGCCGGGGCCTTGGCAGCCCGCGGACACGGCTTCCGTGTCACCGGCACGGTCGGCGTGCTGATCGACGCCGCGCGGCAGAGACTACTTCAACTGGACGCCACGTTTGCGGCGCTGCGGGCCACCAACTTCCGCTTCCCGCCGGCGCTGTTCGACACGCTGCTCGAGGAGCACCGGCACAGCGCTGACGAAGGATCGCGCGATGGCGCATGACATGATCGTCTCGCAGGCTCGGGCTCCTGCCCATCCCGGCGCCGTCGCTGTGCCCATGGTGGTGATGGCCGAAGGCGGGGCCGCAGCGCGGCGCTTTCTGGAGTTCTTCGCCGCCACGATCCGCAATCCGCACACCCGCCGCGCCTACAGCCGCGCCGTGGCCGACTTCCTAGCCTGGTGCGAGGACCACGGGGTGCAGTCAGTTGCGGCCGTGCAGCCGCTGCACGTCGCGGCCTGGATCGAGTTGCAGGCCCGCACCAAGGCGGCGCCCACGGCCAAGCTGCGCTTGGCCGCCCTGCGCCACCTGTTCGACTGGCTGGTGACCGGCCAGGTCCTACCCACCAACCCGGCGGCGTCCGTGCGCGGGCCGCGGCACGTGGTCAAGGTTGGGCGCACCCCCGTGCTGGAGCCGGCCGAGGCGCGGGCGCTGCTGGAGAGCATTGACGTGACGACGCCCGCGGGCTTGCGCGACCGGGCGCTGATCGGCCTCATGGTCTACAGCTTTGCCCGGGTCGGCGCGGCGCTGGGCATGACGGTCGAGGACGTGTTCACCCAGGGGCGGCGACTGTGGGTGCGGCTGCAGGAAAAGGGCGGCCGCGCGCATGCCATGCCGTGCCACCACAGCCTGGAGGAGTACCTGCACGCCTACCTGGATGGGGCCGGGATCGCAGGCGACGGCAAGGGGCCGCTGTTCCGCACCATCGGTCGCGGCACGGCGCGGCTGACGCGCACGCCGCTGCCGCAGGCCAACGCCTACGCCATGATCCGGCGCCGGGCGGCGGCGGCCGGCATCGGCACCAAGGTGGGCAACCACAGCTTCCGGGCGACGGGCATCACCGCTTACCTGAAAGCCGGCGGCACGCTGGAGAACGCCGCCGCGATGGCCAACCACGCCAGCACGCGCACGACCCAGCTCTATGACCGGCGGCGCGAGGAGGTCAGCCTTAGCGAGGTGGAGCGGATCAGGCTGTGACCTGGAAGACGGGTGGCCACGTGTTCTGGAGGAGCGTGAGGGAGTAGTGATGCAAGGTTAGATATCCGGCCGCGAAACGGTTACAGGCAGTATGACGACAGCGTCCTAGGATACTATGAGGCTATAGTCGCGGCGCCCAGTGTGCGCTTGGCAGAAAAGGCAATTGGCCCTATGCCGGCGGCGCCGTTCAGTAGGGGTCCCCGTCCAGCACGGATGCTCCCCCGCCGGATCGCGACAGCCCGCGGAGCTGCTCCACCGTCTGCAGGTACATGGCGGAACCCGTGTCGAGGTTGGACAGTTCCAGGTTGTCATGTAGAAGCTGCCCAACAGTGCTGAGGCGCATCTTCGCTGGGTCTATCTCGTCGAAGCCGAGGACGGCGTAGGTGTCGGCTGAATCGGCGCTGTCCTTCAGTTCGATGACCCCTTGCCTCGACAGGCCGAAGATCTCGACCATGAGCGGATGGAAGGCGGTCGAAGCCTCCGACAGAGCCTCCCCCGGCCTCGTCCTCGTCTCAAAGCGGAAAGCGTCGATGTCCCCGGCAATCCTCATCACAGCGAACGCTCGGTAGCTCAGGGCGTTCGCAAGCTCAATCAGAAGATGGGCCGTGGGGACATCAATGCCCGGGTTCACCGCGATGTTGGCAAGCAGCGCTGCGATGAAGTCGACCTTCTGCTCCTGGGCCGAGTTCATCGCGGCCAGCAGCGCCGCCTCGGTCACCTCCTCCGCTGCCGATCGGCCGCCTGCGTCGTCGTCGAAGAAGCCGTCCTCGCGTGGCGTCTTGCCCCGATCCCGGTACTCCTTCAGCTTGATGCACGCCACGACGATCGCGCGGCCGACGCGGACATTTTGGCGGGGAGCGAGCTGCCGTTCGACCACCTCGGTGCCCACGCGCTCCAGCGTATGGGCCAACGTCACCCCGAGCGCGGTGCCCAGGAACGGGTTGGCGGTCATCACCGTCGTGCCCACGCCGACCATACCGCCCGACAACTTGGCGGCCATGCCCAGGCTGAATTTCCAGAGCTTCAGCCCCGTTTCGCTCTCTGTCATCCGTGTCCTGCGTTCTGCCGTTTTCGACTGTCGCACGTTCCCCTTCCAAAGCCGACTAGACCCAAACTCCTCTCCTCACATTATCCTAGGACACCGTGACGCTCGCATGCAGGCGTGCGAGGATGCTATAGGTGTTGGGCGGCAGCGCGAGGCGGCGATGCGAACGGTCATGGTGGCGAAGCAGAAGGGCGGCGTCGGGGCGTCCACAGCGGTGCGCGAACTCGGGGTTGCCGCGGCCGCTGCGGGGAAGCGCGTCGGTCTCATCGACCTTGACGCCCAGGGCACTTCCCGCAGCTGGTGGAACCGACGGACGGCGGGGATGCCCGACGACGGCGAACCCAACCCCGGCCTCGCCCTCCCCTCCCCCGCCGACCTTCCCGGCGCCCTGGACGAACTGCGGCGCGCCGGCGTGGACCTGGTGCTCGTGGACACGCCGCCATCCGTGCACGACTACCTCGGCGCTGTGATGCGGCTCGCCGACCTGATCCTGCTGCCCACCCGACCGACGACGGACGACCTGGACGCCCTCCCCGCCATCCTCGATCTCGTCGAGGGATCCGGAACGCCCTTCGCCTTCGTGCCGACGCAGGTGCCGCCCGGCAGATCGCGGCTCTACGAGGATGTCCTGCCCATGCTGGCGCAGCGCGGCCGCGTGGCCCCGCCGCTCCGCCTGCGGACTGACTTCCCGATCGCGGCCGCAGAGGGGCGCACCGCCACTGAGGTCGCGCCCCGGGGCAAGGGCGCCGAAGAGGTCGCGGACCTGTGGAGGTTCGTTGAGGCCGAACTCGCGCGCCTCGCACGCCGCAAGCCAGGGTCCGCCTAGGTAGTGTCCTGGTTCGAGTTACCCGCGGCCACTCAACCTTCAAAGGGGCGTCCTGAGATTGCGGATCGGGCGCGCTGCATGATGGCAACGGTGCCGTTGTACTCCGCGCAACTGCAAGTGGCGCAAGCCGAGCGGCCTTGTGCGAGCGACACCGAACTCGGGTATGCCTGTTCGCCAGCGGAGCATTGGAGCGGGTTGATGGTGCTGGAACTGCTGGACCGTTGGAGCCCAGTTGGCCTGTTGTTGGAGTCCGAAGCAGAAATCGAGATGTCGCGCATCCTGGAGAGCGGCCCCGGCACCCATGCCAAGGCCGTCTTCGCCCAGTCTCACGGTTGGCGTGAGGCGCTAAAAGCGGCCGCAAGTGATGCAAACGCCCTTGCCCGCAGTAAGCTCATCGTGTTCCCGCAGACATCGGTCAGCCAGTACCGGGCTGACTTCCTGGTTGTCTGCGCCAACGTGGCCCCGGTCATGAAGCGGTCCGCCTTGTCCCGTTTTGGCTTCTTCGTCGAGTGCGACGGGCGGATCGGGCACGCCTGTCGGGCGACACCGGGGAACCAGCCGCAGGCGACATCTGGCACCCATCCACTTGGGATCGCGTTTCACCCAGATTGGGTAAACACTACAAAGGTTTAAAGAAAAAAGGGGCGGCCGGGTGGATGGGTTCTCGTGTCGTTACTGGCCTGCTCCCCGGATGTCGCCTGACACGCCGAGACCGCGGAGCAGGTACGGGACGATTACGAACGCGAACAGGCCATCCGACATCAGACTGGCATGGATGTCCTCCGGTTCAGTGGGGCCGAGGTCATGTACCAACGCCGTGAGGTGCAGTCGGTCATTGCGGCTCAGGTTGAAGCCATGGCTGCGCTGCGGGAGTACGGCGACGCGGTCAAACCGGAAGCTCAAACGGCGCTGGATGCTGTCGCCCGGCTCGCTGCTCATCGGGCGTTGCGCACCGACTACACCGTGCGGAACTCGGCTCGTTCGCAGCTGGAGCCGTATGACCCGTCGGATCCCTTTGGCGAGTGGGGATTCAACCCAGAGGTCCTGCGGGAAGCTGGGTGGGATTCGTTTCTGGGCCTGCGCCTGGATGTCGCCCGACTTTACCATGCCATTGCCCGCGCGCGACAGGCAGCGCCTGAAGTCGAGGAACATGAACCCCAAGGAGAGCTGCGACCCTTTCAGGAGGCGTTCATCGCTGCCATCGAGACCGCTGAGCGAAATTTCAGCAGTCCACGCTCATGACCTGGTTCCTCCACATCGGACCAAATATCCACCATCAGGTATCCCGTAGGTGTGTCGCTGTGTCTGATACGGGCGCAAACCGACCGTCCACGGCGCGAGTCCCCGATGTCGGCTTCCCGCCAGAACCCCAACCTTCAAACTGGCACACTGCCGACGCCTAATCGCGCTTGCGTCCCTTCGTCCTAGGACGCTATCCTCCTGGCATTGTGTTGGAGGAGCAGTTGGCCACGACGAGAAAGCCATCGCTGGCCCCTGGGCTGCTCGCGCGACCGGGCGCCGCCCCGTCCCGCAGTCCGCCCGTGGAGGACCTGCCCCGGGCGGCAGTGCCTCCCGCGTCGGCTGAGACAGGCGGTCTCAAGGCGGCGACGGTAGGCACGACGCTCTACCTTTTGCCCCAGGAGTCCAAGCGGTTGAAGCGGCTCGCGCTCGACTTGGACCTCTCGCTGCACGAGCTGATGCTGACAGGCCTCGACCGCGTGCTGGCCGAACACGGCCAGCCACCCGTCCGCCGCTACGTGCCGGCTGTACCCCGGAAGGAGAAGAAACGATGACCCACGTGACGGACGTCGCTGCGCGCACCGCCAAAATCAGCATGCCGATCCTCGACGGCGACTTCCCCGTCTCCGTTATCCCCGCGAAGGGCGTCCCGGGCAGCGCCAAGGCGCGCGTCTCGCTCCGCCTGCGGACCTCCGACGGCATCGAACTCATCGCCGAGGCAGCCGCCAAGGGATTGCAGCGGGCGCTGGAAGCAGCGCAGGCCACGCCTGGTGGCTTCTGGGTCGCCCAAGGGCGCCTGGCGCCGGGGGGCGTATTGGCTGAGGCGGGCGTCATCTACCAGCCGCCCGCCGTCAAGGGCGCTGCGGCAACTCCCGAGTAGGGCGGCGCGGTTGGACTTTGGTCACAACGTCGGTCGCATGGGGAGGTGCCCAGCATACCGCACGCGAACCTCCGCCTGATCGGGAAGCCCGAGCCCGCCGAATCCGCCGTCCACAGGAAGCGAACTTGTCCCCTTGGACTTTGGTCACGGCTCCTTGGACTTTAGTCACGATGTCGTTTTTCGGTAACAAGCCGAATCAACGGGTTGGGCGGGTTATCCACTTGGACCTTGGTCACGCACTACAAGTACTAGAATCAACTACCTTGCAATTAGTGCGCGTGACCAAAGTCCAACCTTCCGGACGCGGCCTAACCGGCTACTGTCCCTGACAGTTCAGGGGAGCGAGGCTGCCGTGCAGGAGGTGAGGCGGGTTCAGAAGCTTGTAGGGGAGCACGGGCGGCTCGGGGCCATCTCCCGGGTCGAACACGAGGAGCGGCGCCTCGTCGAGATCGTGTCCGGCTACGGCGCCGACGAGGATGTCGGCATGCCCGCGTTCCTTTACTCGGGTTGGTGCCTGACGGCGCTCCCGCACAGTCGGATCCCCGATGCAGACGCCTGGGAACTGAACAACGGCGCGCTGACGCTGTTGGTCGAACCGGGCCGACGAGTGCTGCCTGGGGGAGGGACGGAGTTCGTCGGAGTCCCCTACGGGGCCACGGCACGGCTGCTGCTGGTCTATCTCCAGACCCAGGCGCTCAGGACGGGGTCGAGGCGGATTGAACTGGGCGGCTCGATGAAGGCGTGGTTCGACAGGCTGGAGAAGACTCCCGGCGGCAAGAGCTACCGTCTCGTGAAGGACCAGGCGGAGCGGATCGCCATGGCCAAGTTCTCGTTCCATTCGGAGAAGGCGGGCGTCCGCGCGGTCAGGAACACGGTCATCGTGGAGGAGGGCCTTCTCTTCGCCGATGGCGGCGACTCGCGCCAGCAGACACTGTTCCGCGAGGGCGTGGTCCTATCGGAGAACTTCTTCAACGCCCTAAGGGAACACGCGGTGCCGCTGGAGGAGAGGGCGCTGAGGCACATCCGCTCCAGCTCCCTGGCCATCGACGCCTACGCATGGCTCGCGTTCAGGCTGAGGTCCCTCAAGAAGCCAACGCCGATCGGGTGGGCATCCTTGCACGCGCAATTCGGCCGCGGATACAGCCAGAGAGCCGCCTTCAAGCGGGCCTTCCGGAAGGCGCTGAAAGACGCGCTGGCGGTCTATCCAGAGGCCGCCGACGGAGGAGTCGAGGAAACCGAAAGCGGCCTGCTGCTGCGCCAGGTCCGTCCGCCGATCCTCGAGCGGGTGGCGTGACCAAGGTCCAAGGATCTCCTCGACAGTCAGCAAGCTACATGCGCCTTGAACGCGGAGGCCGATAGCTTCCTAGGGTCTAGGGACAAAGTTTCTCAGGCTGTCCAAGGCATTGACAACATTGCACTCTGCTCGTTGTGGTTTGGCGTGGAAAGGTAAGATGTAGTCTGCGGCGGCCGAGCGGCTACCCTGGTTTGCAAGGGGTTCGCAGCGGGCGACCTCACAAATTTCATTACGGCTCCCAACTTTGTCCCTAGACCCTAGGATGCTACGAAAAGAGGGCCTAGGGGGACGCCGGACCGCAGTGTAAACTAGCGCAGGTGTGGGACCCAGAGGAACTCTGATTTTTCAACGCAGTGTGGCGCTGATCAGCGCCGAAACCCGCTGCTAACCCACATTTCGGGACTTTCAGGCTCGTTCACCATTGCTGCGATCACGTCGAAAGTGTGAATCAGCGCGGGCGCTGGACCCAGGAGGATCTCGTTTTATCAACGCCTTATTGCGCTGATCAGCGCCGCATCCCACCGCTGACCCACACCCTGGCGTCCATGCCGGCTACTCAGGCCACGCAGCATCTCCGGCGCCGGGCCGGGACGGGCAGCCTACCACTCGGCTTCTAAGTCACGCGGACCAAGCACACCCTGATTCCGACCCGTTCTTTCCACCTTGGGAAGCTGAAACACTGTCTGGGCGGGGGGCCGTGGACAACGGCGGAGCAGACGGTCCGCGCGACCGCGCAGGTGGTGGTATCTCGTCACCGCCGCAGGTCAGCGATGCCGAGCTCGGTCCACATCCAGCCGAAGTCGTAGGATCCCATCGGGTCGTCGGCGTCCCGCCCGCGGCGGCTGCTCTGGCCTTCCAGAAACTTGAGCCAGCCCGCGACCTTCTCGCGGCCAGCCTTGGTCCGTGCGCACGCGCGCGGCGTCTTGCCGCCCAGCATGCCCAGGGGCTGGTCGAGGGCGGCGCGGTAGTGGCCGTCCAGGGCCTCGTGCACGACGCTCGCCTGGACATGCGGCGGGATCTCGTCGGCGGGCGCCGCCTCGCGATCGGGGCGAGAGGCCACCAACTGCTCGACCGTCTGGATTTGCGTGAGTGGCGCCCGTACCAGCTTGCCGAGCAATGCGGTGAGCAGGGCCTGCCCGCGCTCGGCCCGTGAGTCGGAGTTGGCCGAAAGCGAGACGGCGTCGTCGGCGAGTTCGATGTTGCCCAGCACGACGGCGCCGTCATCCAGCGTCACGCTGTAGGTCCGCACCTTGCCGGCGGCCGACTTCGCCCCCCGGCGGGCGCCACTGGACTTGGCCGCGGCACCCTCCGCCTCGGCCCAGTTCCAGAAGGTCTGGCTCGCCTCCTCGAATGCCTCGACCGTGCGCAGGCGCTCGCGAACGATGCCGGCCGTGGTGCCGGGCCGGAACGCGAAGCGCACGGTGTGGAAGGCGATCTCGTCGCCGTCGCTGTTGACCAGGGTGGGCAGGGCTGGATCCATCGCCCGTGGCAGCGCGTCGGCGAGCCACAGGTTGGTGAACACCGGCGCTGCACCCTCGAGGATGAGCCTGTCCACGGCCCCGGGGTCCGGCCGCGCGTCGCCGGCAACGCCTTCGCCCTTGGCCAGCTTGCCGAGTTCCCGCCGCGCCCGCGCCCCCGCGGTCTTGAACACCCGGACCACCTCCTCCGACGCCTCGTGCGTAAAGGGCAGCAGGCCGCCGCCGAGGATCAGCTTGCCGTCGAGCTCGACCACCCGTGCGCCGATCCGCTCCCATTGCGCGAGCGACCGGCTCGCGGTGCGCTCGCTCACCCGGACCGGCTCGCCGCCGCGCACGAGGTCGCGGGCCAGGAACGCCTCGCCGGGCACGATGCCGCTCACCTCGTAGAGGCTCATCACCGAGCCGCGCAGCGCTTGCATGTAGCGCCGGCTGGGCGCTGTCTCCTTCCAGCCCCGGCGCTTGAGGTAGTCGTCGACGATGTTGCGCCCGTCCGGCTCCAGGATGCGGGTGAGGAAATCCTCGAAGGCGCAGCCCCAGAGCGCCGTTGCATGGTGCGGGCCGAGGATGTCCCCGATGTCCTCGAATTCGATGTCGGCCTGCTCGCAGGCGGGACCCACGTGCAGCCACAGCACGTCCTCGAACGGCTCGCGCCACTCGTCGCGGCCCAGCCACTTGATCAGGCCTGCGAGGGAAGAGCTGGCGGGCATTCCGATCCTGTTGAGAGCTGGGCCGAAGCTAGCCTCTACGGCCTTTGCAGCCCAGAGGCTCATCCAACAAACCCTAAGCCCTCTCCTGATGTGGAAGGTCGAGGCGTGTCCCTCCGCTTGGGTTTTAGGCGGCCCGACCCGGAGGTGGTGCGGCGCGTGGCCAACGAAGGCCTGCAGCCGGGACGACGCTGGAACAGGTACCGCTGCTGCCCGGCAAGGTCGAGGCCGGGGAGGGTGGGTCCGGCTCTGGCAAGCGTGAGGGGGGCTGGCACCTGCTTGGTCGCCTTGATGGTTGTGCTGTTGGTGTGAGCGCCGGTTCGCGGCGGGGTAGCAGTTATCAGGGGTGGTTGGGCAGGTGCAGAGGAGGCGACTCCTCTCCCCAGGGATGAGTGGCCTGACCCGGGATCGGGTTGGCTGGATTGCTCGCGTTTGGTGAGCCGTCGCATGGCACGGAGCCCGCGACGCCCTGGGGTTTCTGTTCAAACCCAAAAGGACAAAAGCTATGACCGCACCGAAACCCGGCTCCTCCGGCCGCACCAGCACGCCCTTGCTCGACCGTTTCCTCGCCGGCTCTGCGCCGCCCGGGATGAAGGCTGAAGCGCAGGCAATCCTGTCGGCGCTCGCCGGCTGCGACCGCCTCGACGAAGACACGCTGCGACGGGAGCAGCCCGGCTGGCCTTGACCTGTTCCGCCTGCTGCGCGGCGAGGCGACTGCCAGCACCACCCATTCGCGCCAGAACGTCAGCGCCAGCCTCCGGCATGTGCGCCGGCAGACCCGGCGTGCTCCGGCCGTTGCTGATTACCCGCCAGGCCACGTCGTCCCGGTGCTGGCCACGGTGTTCTGGGGCAGCATCGAAGCCTGGACCGCCGGGGCGCCGGACCGGGTGCAGCGCCCCAAGAACCACTGGCTGCAACCGGAGAACCAGCGGGCCGCGCTGCTCAAGGCTGCTGCGCGGCACCCCGGGGTGCCGTTGACCCATGCGCTGCTGGTGCGAGCCGGGCTCGGCGGCTTGGCACACGCCATCACTGCCGCCGAACTGACGGCCCTCGCCGCCGAACTCGGGCTTGATCGCAGCCTCGCCCAACTGCCGGCCGGCTCCTGGGACAAGCCTCGGTGCCTCCGGCGGTATGCGGAGCTGTGCCGCACGGCAGGCGTGACCCTGTCCTCCCACGCCCTGATGCGACTGGGTGGCGAGGGTTTCACCTTGCGCGCCCAGGCGGCGCGGCACTGGGGCGGCTTCCGGGCGTTCCAGCGCGAGGCGGTGGCGGCCTATCCTCACCTGTCGCCGCCCCGGAGCTGCCTGGCCGAAGATGGCACGCGCATGGACTCCTGGAACGAGGTGCTGGCCTACAACGTGATCCGTCGCGCCCTGCCCGAGGTTTCGGTAGCCGTGCACGTGCGCCTGCCAGACGGCTCCCGCCGCAGCTGCGACTTCGTGCTGGACGGTCGCGTCCACGTCGAGGTGCTCGGCGTTTCGCTGGCGGACATGGCCCAGGGCCGGAACCGCTACGAGCGGCGCTATGCTGAACGGTGGGCGACCAAGGCAGCGGTGTATGCGGCCCACGGCATCGAGCCGGTGCTGATCGAGCCTGGCGACGTCGCTGACGGCCGGCGCCTGGCTGAGCGCGTGGCGGTGATCGCGGAGCGCTTGGGCCTGGCCGGCACCGCCGTGCCCGTCTCGTCCAACCGCAGCGTGCGTGCGCACGGCACCTGGACGTTCGAGTTCCTGTGCCAGGTCGTGACCGAGGTCGCCGCCGCGGTCGGAGGCTGGCCGACCCACGCCGACCTGATCGCGCGAGGCTACACAGTCGCAACCAGGCTGCTGAAGCAGCGTGGGATGGCCGAGCGCGTGTCCGCAGCCATCGACGTGCCCCTGCGCAACCGCAAGCGGGCCTGGACGGAGGCGCAGGTGATCGAAACCCTGGCGGCCTGGGCAAGGGAACATGGCCGTTATCCGACCGACCCCGACCTGAGGGCATCCGGCCTGGGTCTGCTCGCGCTCGCACGCGCCCGGGTTTTCTACGGGCGGCAGGACGAACTGCATGGCGCCGTCGAGCGGCGTTGCGGGCAGGTGCTGCCGCGTCGGAAGGTGCCGAGGGGCAGCTACGGCACGCGGGCCAAGCTGGCTGCCCTGCTCCGGCCGCTGTGCGACCGGTTGGGGCGCTTCCCGACGCGGGAGGAGATCCGCGCCGACCTGCCGGCGACGGTTTGCGAGCGGGTCCGCAGGTTCGGCGGCATGCGTGCGATGGCAGCCTACATGGGAGTGCCTTTCGAAGGCCTGCGCCGGTGGGACCGCGCCACAGTGCTGGCAGCACTCCGGGCAAGGCTGCCCCGCGTCCTCGATCTGTTCAACGGGGGCCGGCCCCGCCTTCGCGACCACGGCGAGCGTGATCGCCGCCATGGGACCGGGCGGCATGACCCTCGTGCTGCGCCACTTCGGCAGCATCGCCGGCCTGCGCCGCGCCCTGGCGGAGGACGACGCTTCCGCCACCGCTGCCGCCCGGCCGGAGGAGGACAAGGAAGCAGCCTGACGCGCGGGTGCAAGTGCCAGCCCGGTAGCGGGCTGGCACGGGCAGCACGAAGTCGGGCAGGGCAGGGGGCACGTAGGGGGTGGCGGAGGGCAAGGTCCTCTCCCCAATGATGAAGGCAAGCAGCCGCCGGCGGCGGGATGCCGCTTCCGGCTTCCTGGGCCGCTCCCATCCCTGTCCAGAAAACCCCAGAGCTCACCCAATCCAGGCAACCCGCCCCAGCGCCGCCGTCCAGCCTGGCGGCCGCAGTTGCCGCATCCAACACCGGAGCACCAATCCATGACCGACCATCTCACGGCCGCGACGCGGCGCGTGCTGCTGCGGCGTGCCGCAGCGCTCTCCCTCGCCGCCGCCGGACCTGACACCCGTGCCGGAACCGCATCCCCCGCCGCGGCGGACGTGGCGCTGCTCGCGGCATGCGGGCGCTTTTGCGCCCTCGAGTGGCGCAAGCTCGCGCTCACTGAAGGGCCAGGGCGCGTTGACGGCGACGCCGAGCTGGACCGGCTCCTGCGCCCGCTGCTGGACGAGCAACTGCCGGCGTTGGACGCCCTGTGCGGCGCAGGGTCCACGACACCCGCCGGCCTGCGCGCGAAGGCGCTGGCCTTCCTGCTGTGGGACGGCGGCGAGTTGTGCCGCCGCGCAGGCGCGCAAGGGTTCTGGGACGACCGCCTGCTGTGCAGCCTGCTGACCGACCTGGCGGGCGAGTGCTGGCTTCCCGCGGCCCCGGCCTGATCCGCACCGGACCCGCCCCACCCACTCCCGTCACCGCCTTGGCCGCTCCGACGCGGCCGTATCCTCCTGCAACCGATATGGAACACGCAATGACACTTGGTCCCTTGAGCGCCGCCGCATGGCTTGGCGCAGCGGCAACGTCCCGGCCTGAACCGCCAGCAGCCGGCACGCAGCCGGTGAGCGAAAAACGGATTGGACTGAACCGCGGGCCGCCTGCCTGAGCTATGGGTTTTGGATGCGGTCTGTCAGTGTCCCTGGCGCGCGACGTGTTGGCCCAGGGACGCCGCGTGGTCCGCTGC
>JAABUW010005321.1_pt1 | contig 16803 bp, 14 predicted proteins | sample 5560081 | NCBI WGS metagenome assembly JAABUW01 (sample SAMN10711882, study PRJNA513363) | rock metagenome | isolation source: Antarctica rocks | place: Antarctica: Victoria Land, Knobhead sud | reverse complement strand
TCTGGGAGATAGAAAGGGTGCAGACCTGCACAATAACAATTTGTACCTACTGAACATCATGTGACATTCGGGCACGCAAGGCTTGTGCGCCAGCAAACGCCGTTCCAGGTGTACAGAGACCAAATCAAGGCACCTGAGTTGTCGCCGTGTTGCACACCGCCTCCTTGACGTGCTGAAAGCTTGGACCAACAGCCAGTCTGGTAGGGCTGTGAAACATGCAGCTCTGCAGGGCGTTTTTGTTGTAGCCAGCGATCAACGTCAAAAGTAGCCCGCATGTCGGTCAGGTGTTCGACTCGTTCATGGTCATAGCAGGGCAGAAAGAATACAAAGATCAAGACAGTTCGAGCTCCACTGCAAGCTTGCCATGCTAGCTGGGTGACAAGCGCAGCGATTTGTAGATGCATACACCAGTTTGACCATTGACCACAGCTTGTGACCTAACCAGCATGCGCATGCTGAACGCAGCTTGACGTTGCGTCAATGTCGTGAATCGGCTGCACCCTCCCCTGTAGATGCGCGGTATCTCATAGCGGCACTGGATACGCCACTCTGTCTCAGTTGCAACCCTCCAAAAGCACAGTCGTCGCTGATCAGTCGACAACAGCAACAAACGCTGCTTGGCTGAGGTTTCAACATTGGCTGTGAAGATGTGTTCGCGGTACTCTTGAAAAGATTGGCACAAGCAATTATGCACAGCCTGACGTGCGCATCGAGGTACAGAGCAGGCTGTACCACCTTCAGTGGAGCACAACTGCCCAAGCGTGGTCAGTACACACCACGCAGGCCAGGTAATTCTGGTTTTGTTCAGGGTAGACTAGGTCCGCACATATCAAGGTCAGCCCAGTGATGGTGCCCATACAGGCAACAGAGCTTCTGCCAGCAGGGCAGCAGAACAGCAAAGCACAACTGAACTCAGGGCTCCTGTTGTTCCTGAAGAATATGCTGGTGCATCACAGCAAGCATATCTTGCTGGTTTCAAGGTGACATGGTGTGACCTGTTCCAGGCAGGACAGAACAGCAATGTACCAAGTTCTTGCAGGGTGGCTACGCTGCAGGTGTCCAGGTGACAGTGAATGTCACGTTAGACTCCGACAAGGGACTCAAAGCAGTTGAGTACAGTGGTGGCGTACAACAGGTCATACACATCTGGGCATCAAAACCTCATGGGCCATTAATACTCAAAACAAACATTAAACAAACAACAAAATCGTGTGTTGCTGTAGGACTCCCTCCTTCGTAGCGTGCTGAAGGGATTAGTGTGGCGGGTTTTCTCCACAGCCTTGACAGTCTCCATCATACTGGCTGTGTTTCATGACACTGTTCAGGTAGACATGACATGCATGCAGTGCATCGATCCATTTTGCCATGATACAATCTACTCTGCACTCCAATACCTCACGCAACAGCAGCAAACAAAGTCATTCCTGTCGGTCGATTTTGAACCATGCTGGCAAAAGCTCGGAAATTCCTGACACAGCAACTGACAGCAGCTTGATACGGAAGTCAAATAATTGTTGTTTGCAGATAGAGCAAGCCTTGAAGATTGGAGGCCTTGAGTTTGTGCTCAAATTCTTAGTATACTTTGCTCACGAGCGACTCTGGGTGCAAATAGGTGACAACATCAATTGAGGACCACTGAATGATCTTCCTACTTGTTTATTGTGATCCGATATACAGTGCTATCATGAGGTGTAACATCCTTGACATTGCATCTGCAGTTTTTAACATGCAGCTGTACAAAAATAAGTAGCGGCAAGCACAAAGCCTGCTGAAAGCAGAAATCTAGATGTGACCAATACATGCACAGACAGCTCAAGGAAGGCTCAAGCCTGACACCAGCTGTGATCATCGAGCTGTCTGTACAGGACATGAGCACATGCAGGATACAAGAGCTAAGTCACCCCTGCAAGGGCTGCATGCATCCTATGTGCAGGACTGAAGGCATCAACATGTCGTTGCTCAAGACTTGTGCTCTCTTGCATCAGATGCTGCACAACCAGCTCAGCTGTGCCTGGCGCCATAGTAAGCCCTGCACCCTCATGCCCAGCTGCCAGAAACAGCCCTGGAACCTCGGCAACTGGGCCTATGAAAGGCAACCCACCAAGGGCATAGGGCCTCAGCCCCACCCTCACCCCTCCACTGGCACTGCCATAATTGCTAAGGCCTGGCAAGAAGTGTGCAGCCCTCTGCATGATACCCTCTTGAATGCTATGTGATGGGTTCACGTCCCAGCCGCTGAATTCCCGTGCACTTCCAACTAGGCAGGTTCCTGATGCGCTGGGTGTGGCTGTGAAAGCTATATCAGCCCCTGTGTCTTCCAGAGGGCCAGACTTGTGCACATGCTGCAGTCACACTCACACTCACAAAGCCATTACCACCAGCGTCTTTTCACAAGTAGAGATAGTCAACAGGAGGCAGTCAAGGCCACGCCTGGATGTGTGTCTGTCACCATACCAAACCAGGTGACACAGGACATTACAAAACCTTATCTGAAGAATGCTGAGACAGACGAGAGTAGCACTGACGTGCTGTATAGCAAGCGAACTGTGCTGCAAACCAGGTCCATGTGTATTTACTGTGTCATGCAGCACAGGCAGTATATCTGTGCGCAAAGCCACCAAGCGAGGGCAGGAAAGCAGGTGTGTGTGACCTGGGTGTACCCCAGCTCCATGAGGCCATGGCGCAAGGGCGGCATGCCTGCAGGCAGTTGCAGCTCAAGCAGGTGGCCCCTGCGTGGCTTGAACACCTCTCGCCACCTGTCATCACCAGTAGCTGTGCTCAGCAGATGCCCTGACCAGGCTCCTGCTGCTAGGATCACTCCTTTGCGTGTGACAAGCCTGAAAGGCCAGCAACACAGCACTTTGAGCCTGTTAGCAAGCGTGATGGGAGTGCTCATCAAGTAACGGCAGTCATTGGCACATTACATGTATAAGACCCTGTGGGCATGCTGTGAGTATTGGTGCCTATCTTGCTGTCCTGTCTATGTGCGGTCTGATTCTGCTAGGTGGACCTGACACATCCGCCGCCATTCAGAGCATATGCGCTCGCAATGCGCTCGCAATGCGCTCGCAATGCGCTCACTCTGCTTTCCTTCACCCCTTCAACTGCCCAACTTAGCTTGTGTTTTGCTTGTGAAGTATCACATTACAGCTTCAGAGTCTGACATGCAAATCCAGCATACAGGGAGGCCAGGAGCTGCAGTAGCAGTAGCGTCTGCAGCTCTTGCATACTTACTGTCTAGATGCTGTGGAGATTGCAGTGACAGCGCCTGTCTGGGGGGATAATTGCACACTTTGTACTGGCTCGCTCATGTAAGCCTGGAAGCGGCCAGAGGGACCAGCAGCCTGATGACACCTGGCCAGCAGCACCTCTGCAGCTCGCCGGCCACTCTAGCATCATGACAGTGTTACACTTCAGCTAAACAGAAACTTTGTACAGGATGCACATGGGCAGCATGTATTGCATGGAACAGCACAGCTTTGAGGGCCGGGAGAAGGGGGTTGGGCAGGGTCCATTGTCCCACAACACCCTAGCAGCACAAGGAATGCAGGGTGTGGGAATAGCAGCACAAGGCAATTGAGGCAGCATCCAATGTGAATGTAGAAGCATCACTGTTTACTGAGAAATATTTGCTTTGTTGCAATATTATGAGAAATGCCTGGTGAATGGTATCAGATGTTTCTAGATTAGGCAGATTTTGTGGTGTCAAGGAAAACAGATGTAAAATGGCGCCCATGGACCGGCATGCTGCATTGCAGCATCTGGCATGAAGCAATACAGATCATGTGTCCAGGTAACAGAGAAGAGGGAGTGAGCATACACTACAACACCAAGATAGCATCAGAGTAGCATCAAGGCAGCATGTGAATGACAGAGGGGTGTTGGCGAATGATGCTTTGAATAGCCTAAACTTGAACTGATGATGGGGTGTCTTACTAGCTGGGCGTCAGACTCAACAAGCAGTGCTCCTCCAGAATGTGGAAGCTGCAGCGCTGGCTCAAGCTCTGTCACTGCTGCTTGGCTGTGGTATGCAGCTCTGATGCCATTCTGCTGAAGCATTGCAGCTCTATCCTGAAGGTCTTGCCCTTCTTGAGCAGTCAGAGCCAACAGCATGCTCCCATTTTCCTGCAAGACACAGCTGCACTCATTACATCAGTGCATGCTGGGCCCATTTGTGATTGTTGTTGTAGCATGTTTCATGCAGATTAGCTCTCGACTAAGGACAGAAAACAACAGTGCGAAAAGGCTTCTTGGCATGACATGTCCCAAGGCTGGCTTGTACACACAAGACATGTAGAGGGCAATCACCATAACAGTCATCAAGGCATTCACAAAAGCAGCTCAGGAGAAACAGCGTTCCAGCATATAAATGCAAGGCTTAGTTACGTGCAAGACTTCTTGGCATTGTGTCGTAATCAATTGATAGACTCTCCATGTGAGAGTCAAAACAACAGCACCTTTGTAGCTGCTTTGAATGCAGGCGGGCAACAAATCTGCATACTACAGAGCCATATGATGCCATGCAATGGGGTCACCTGCCATTCAATGTCAGCCTTCCTACCAAGCTTCTTGCTGTGATGCCCATTGTTGGAAGGCTTTTCTGCTGCATCTATCATGCTTTCCCATAGCTGTTTGCTGCGCTGGGCAATTGCCCATCCTGGTGAGTTTGGTTGCCTGTGAGCCAGCCAAATGTAGCCCTGACCTGCATAAGCAAGGAGATGTAGCAATGACTCTGCACAGCCAACAATATTGGTGTTTCATTGCGCGGAAGGTGCATGTGATGCATGAGGTGTGATGCTTTTGGCTGTGCATGCAACACACACAAGCAGCTTGCCACAAAACTGATAAGCATAAAGGATGCAGGGCATAGGAATGACAGCACGTCCACAGGCTAGCAGGCCCACACATACAAAGCACTATATGGTAGCACCTGCGCCAGTAGCTCCTGAGCAGGGAACCTGCCGCTCTATCAGGGCAACTGATAAATGAGAGGCATGACATAATAGCTCCAGAGCCACACACAGCCCAATTATGCCACCTCCTATGACTGCCACATCAACTTCTGTTGCTGCAGCTTGTGCTGCAACTCGGGCTCTGGGGTGCATTAGGTATGTCCGATGCTTAGGCCGACGACCGTGCGATGACTGTCGGCGCCCCTGGCCATGATTCAAGGCTGCAGAAGGTGTTGCCAAAGGCGAACGCTGTTGCAGTTGTAGCCTGCAGCATCCAGGGTTGCATAACAGACCAGCTGTCGTCTAAAAATTGGCTGAAGGGCTTTTGATGACCCCAATGGCACATCAGGTGTTTGAGTGTTTGCTGTGTCGCTCAGGGCGATCATTTGCGTCAAACAGCCGTGAGGTTGCCACATGGTGGCAGAAAAAGATGTCACCTGAAAATTTTCAAGCCGCCGTGTTGCTGACTTACGGCTGTCATGAAAGCACAAGCCATCTAACGAAACGTCGTCGCGGTCTTTGACGCGCTCTGAAAATTATGCTGGGCGCATCAGCTGCTGATGACTGTATGCTATGCGAGCTGCGTGGGTGACTAATGGCAATTTGCCAAGCAAGTTGCAAGTCAAGCTCAGTCTGGCTACTTAGACTCTGATAGACCTGGCAGGATACCTGTCACATAAGATGGTGCGCTGACTTTCTATGCTTAACTTCTGTCCATGAGGTGAATCGGTTGTTTTTACATCTTGTTGGTATTCGAGCCTACACAGCAGGAAGCAGTGATCCAGAGTTGTTGATCATCCCCATTTTGCCATGAAATTCGGGCGCTTTGGGAGACTTGTTGTCCGCTGCAATAGATCTAGGAACAACTGCCCCATTCAACTGGTCGAAGTGTTAGCATGACCAGTCAGCAACCACCCAGTCCTGCTGAGCCAGTGAGCCAAGGCATGTCTCAGCAAGTGGCCCCTGGCAGGTCGGTGGAAGTAGACGTACAGAGGCTGGCAGACATACGAGCTTCGCTGCAAGACATCCAAAGGCGAAAATCAGCCCCAGCAGCTGCACCTGGCATTTCAAAAGTTGCTGCTGTGCGAAATAGCGTTCACACAAGCTCCTTTTCTGCTAATCAGCAGAGTACAGAGAATATCTACCAGCCTCTACATGCTGCCAGCTCTGCATTGTTTCCTGCTAGGCAGCAACCTTTTGCTCAACGAGACTTGAACAAGGAGGTCAAGGTGTGTTGTGTCAGGCTCAACAAGATGTACGCTGCTGCTGCGTGAAACCGTCATCGACAAGCGACTTAGACAATATGCTATGCACACAATGTAAGTACTGTTGTGCATATCTGCAGGCTGTGAAGCACGTCAGCAAGCCCCTCACGCCGCTACTGAGCCAGAAGCCATGGAAGTCCAACTCACCTGGTCCTGCTCTTGCCAAAAGTCCCAATTCAGCAGGCATGCCATCTTTTCAGGTGACATCTGTCAGACCAGCTGTGGCCCTGCATGACCAGTCTGTAGCATTCAAGTCTGTGACTGAGGCGGATTTGCATCGGCAGGTGCTGGCCGATGTTGCAGCAGCTGATGCGTTTGCAGCCAAGGGTGCTTCAGATATTGATGCCAGGCAGATGCAGGCAACACTGCGCTCTTTGGTAGCAGATGCTGTCAAGAGCAGTACTGCGCAAACTGACTCAAGTCCACCTGCAAATGCACAGCAGGCAATGCTGCGCTATGCTCTAGCCAGACATGGTAGGAGCGCTGACATGCATGACCTCACACAACTGCATATCAAGTATTGAAAAGCATCACTATTCTGACAAGCTTTCAGCAATGACGTCTTGACAGTTCAAAGGTTGCAGCTCAGTCATCATTGACCTCACTTGTGCAGCTAACCATGTGACCCGTGTTTGCTGTGTGCTTGCCACATGTCTGTCTATGAATGAGTAGCATCTGACACTGGAATGCTGCTATCAGAAGATGTGAAACAATAACTCAAGCTGAACGCCAACAAATCAATGTTCATGGCTGTTTTGCTGACTCTGTGCAGCATGTTTGACCATGGCAGCAGTCAGCACCAAGGTGACTTGCTGCAGGTGAGGTAGCAATAGACTTGCAGCGAGTTGGTAATCACTGCAAAGACATTGCAGCAGAGTTGCACAAGGTGAAGGCTGACATAAAGGAGCGCACTCCCCCCAGCACAACCTTGCAGCTCAAGCAACGGAATGCTGCTTTGTCAGATCAGCTGCAGCAGACAGCCACAAGGTGTGTCTACATCTACTTCACTCAGCCAAACTCCTTCAGCCTGATGTATTTTGCCCTTGCACACAACGGGCAGCAGGAGGCAGTCTTAGCTATGATGTGGCTCATGATGCATCAAGCACCATGTTTCTGCTGTTGTAGGCATCAGCAATGCAGCAAGCTTCCTTGCAGAGAAAGTGCAGCACGACCCAGTTGTGATTGGTTTTGTTTTTCTGATAGTTCATCAAAAAAGTCACTCAGTGTAACAATTGTAGAACATAGTAAAAAACCGGCACCATTCAGCACATGCTATTACCCTGATATGCTTGCAGGAGGACAGCAGCCCACAGCAGCACAGACTATACCCTCTGTTGTCATGTCTGTTTAGGGTTTAGTATACATGACTTGGATGCAGGGAGCGTGCTTTGAACGAAGAGGTGAAGCAGCATAAGGCAGCAGCAGCCAATGCCAGGGATGAGCTGCAGCAAGCTCAGGAGGTATGCCGGGAGATGCTGGCTGCACGCCGCAGTGCCAGAGAGGCTCTGAGCGATATGGCACAGCAGAATGCGCGTCTGGTCAGTGCGTATGTTGAGAAGAAACAAGAGCTGAGGCATCTGCAAGACAACATCAGGGAAGAGCGCCTGCAGTGGCAGGTATAGCAGTCTTTTCTGTTCGGTATCTGTTTGGTACAGCCTGTTAGAATGTTGGCCACACGCAGCAAACAGCCTATTTCTAATCTTGGTTCAACCAGTCTGCAAGTTTCTAAGCAGGTGACAATGCCGCACACATAGCAAAGCCCAGCATATTAAGCTGCAGTCTTGCAAGCCTCCATACTTGTTTGTTTGCCTACCAACACAAAGTTGTCCTGCATGCTGTAGTCGATAGCATAGCTCTGCAGCAGCTGCTGAAGTTAGCAGGGCAGTATTAAGATGAGGATTGTTTGCTGTACCGTCTGCCATAACCGCTGCCTTTCTGTCTATGTGCAGATGCGAGTGGAGGAGCTAGAGGCAGTCTGCCATGCAGCCAGCTTTGAGAGCTCCTTGCGCCGGGCAATGGCCCACACAAGCCCAGTGTGCAGCGTCAGCGCCAGCACAGACAGCAATGACAGCTCGCAGTCCTTCATCCGTGCTGACCATGATGCAGACCAAGCAGATGCTGCAACTTCAAGCTTTCAGGCACAAAATTTTGGAACACCATTGAGGTCCAACGGCACAGATCGTCAGAATACCTTTGGCACAGGCTTCAGACAGACAGCACATGGTCAGGACAGTGGCAGCCTAGATGCAGACGAAGAAGAGTATCTCAGGCGTGATGCTGACAGTATGTCGCAATCTAGCTCAGAGACTGAGATCAGCGGCCTGAAGCAGCAGCAACATGAATGGGAAACAGAACGGGAAGAGCTGCTTAGAGAGATGGGGAATCTCAGGTCTGTGCGCTCAGACAACGCCATTTCCACTGCCCTGCTTTGCTCCAGTTGCTTGCGACCCCATGCTAGCCAGCACAGCCAAATGTCATGGCTCAGTTCAATATCCCTTGGAACTGTATACATGGCTTCACAGGAATGCATTGCTCATATCCAATGCCACGGCTTCCACCTCACCTCGATGCATTGTGCGCACAAAAAGGACAGGCGCAGGCCACTAACACCTGCCCAAAAAAGTCTCCTATCTGACAGCTGCATCAGAAGAAGGATGTCCATCAAGACTACAATGTGAATAGCAACCATGCGCTGTGCAGGTTTCAGGTAGAAATGAGCAAGGTCTACTCAGCATCACCCAGCAGCCACGTCCCAAGCACTTCCCAGCATACTGGCATATATGCAGAAGGCTCCTCTGCTTCGCTAGGCTCCCCAGGTCTCCAGCAGCATGCCCCTTCACCCTTCCCAAAGGCTGCTTACGCCCCTGCAGATCACTTCAGCTCATCGTCTAACCAGGCACATGAAGACCACCATGGCTTCAGCGCCTTGTACAGAGGGTCACAAGCTGAGGCTAGGCAGGCAGCCACTGCAGGTGCCCAGCCCTCACTGCAGACCAGAGGCTTGCAAGCAGAGCTCAGCCCTGCTGTTGCTGTTGATTATGATGGCGCTGTGCCACCTAGGCAAGGGATGGGAGAAGCCCAGGGTAGTGGGACTGGACAGTCACAAAGCCCAAGGGCAACAACAAGCTCAGACATAAGTGGGGATGCAGACACACCAAAGACCCTGCGGTTGAAGGCCATGGCGGCTCAGACTGAGCGGCTGCAGCAGGTGCGGACTGTACTTTCCAAACACGGCACCTAGCCCTGCTGATTGTGATGGCAGCAAAAGTAATGAAGTGTCGGCGGTGGTAGGGTGTACAGCAGTCTTTATTCAGTTTTGTAATTTCTGCAGCCATGCGTCAGCTACTGTTTGTCAGGCAAATTTTCAGCAGAGCTTGTGAAGCAAGGTTGCAGTGAGGAGGGTACAAATGCTAATGGCAGGCTTCAAAGGTCAAATTTTGAAATGAGCATGGCAGTATTCTGCAGGAGAATGCTGAGCTAAGACAGCAGCAAACAGAGGCGGAAGAGAGGAGCCGCAAAGCTAACGACCGTCAGAAAGCTGATGCATATAAGCAGGTACAATGCAGATTTACTGCTGCTGGCTCGTTCGACTCTCCACGCTCTATGCTCCATCCCCTCATGCTGGCTCAGTCATTGGTTCCAGGCTTTATGAATGAATGTGTTCCTATCATCGCACATCAAAGCGTAGTCAGCATTGAACTTGTCTGAGATGGTTCTGTTTGGGGTTTCACAGGCTGGTAACGCGTTCTTTCAACAGCAGAGGCACCAGCAGGCAGCTGATGAATACAACAAGGCTATTGAGGTGAAGGTGGAAGACAAAGCCTTCAATGCAGTACTGTACTGTAACAGAGCGGCAGCGTATCATGCTATGAACAAGTACATAGACGCCATTGCTGACTGCTTCACGGCATCGGCTCTGGATGCATCCTATGTCAGAGTCCTGCAGCGCAGAGCAGATGCATATGTGGCCATTGGCGACCACACAAATGCTGCTCAGGTTACAATGCTGACTGTTCTGCTCTGCACAACAAGGCAATGGCACTGTGCAGTCCATCCCACAGGCGTAGCTGGGCATGACTTGGTATTTTTGCTTTGCATGCTACCTGTTGCACCAGCTTTAGAGCCAGCAGAAGATTGCATTGTTGTGCATTATTTTTTCGCTGTTGCATTCAAAGCCTTGCCACAGAGTAAGGCGCATTGTTGCAGGATCTTCTGCTGCTGTCTCAAAAGGGCGGGGGCAACGTGAGCGCTGAGCTCATGGAAGTTCAGCGCAAAGCCAAGGCAAATGGAGCTGTCAACCACTACAGGGTGTTGGGACTGCAGCAGACAGCCTTGCTGACTGATGTCAAAGCTTCCTACAGGTGTGGTGCTGGACATTGTGCAAAGCTACTGTGCAGTGACGCAAGACCTGTTTCTTCTGGAAGGTCCTGTGGGTAGAGAATTCGCTGAAGGGTGATGTCTCTCATGCAGGCAGCTGGCACTCAAGTATCACCCAGACAAGGCCACCACTGATGCTCAGAAATCTTGCGCAAGTATTGTGTTCAAGCTCATCTCAGAAGCAAACTCCACTTTGTCTGATACAGACAAAAGGCAGCAATATGATGCATCACTGCTCAGGCGGAAGTATAGGACTGCTCGATACACAGCATATAGGTTCTAGCCGAGCCCTTTGGGAATGATTAACAATGCCTTGCATGGCACATCAGTACAGTGGTAAATGCTGTGCAATCCGTGCTTGTAGGTTGCACTGGAAGTGGAAGTACTACACTGTAATAGCATCAGCGCAGAGCACTTGGTCTGTGCGTCCGTGGCGCCAGACCTGCCTGCATCTTGAGCTCACTGCATGCATCAGGACGACGTAAATGCTGATGCGTCAAACAACCACCTGCCATGAGTGTTTAGCACACTGCAATCCTCGCATCTGCGTGTTTTCGAAGCCATCGTTTTCGCTGACAGGTTGAGCCCGCATGATCGATCGACGATCGAAGACTGTTCAAGCCGCACCATTGAAGTGGACTAGCAGTCATCAAACATAATGTGAACTAATACTGTCTCATCTCATGCACGAGCACCCACCAGAAGTCGCTTAAGCTTTTGTATGAAGTTCAGAGGGACTTTCTCAGACCGGGGGGTCCGAGCTCTAGAGAAAAGTAATGCTGCCTCTGATATTGCTGGTCTCTGCTTTGCGATGGGTGCTGCAAAGTACAATTTGTTCCAGGTCTATTGCCAACCCTCGAGAAGTTTGGTAAAACCTGTCAGCTGTTGCTGGGTCCAGAGGACCTGCACCTAGTACAAACAAGCCAAGACACCGATGGCATGCAAATCACTGCCCGTTGGGCTGCGGTAAGCTGTTCGTTGCTCATCAAAGTCTGCCTTCTCCTTTCATGTAGAAGTACTAACCATGTTCCACCATCTTTCAGGGAGTTCTGTTTGAGCCTGAGACTTACAAAACAATCAGCAAAAACCACAACTTGATTGCCTTTGTGTTTCAAGTGCCCCTGTTGCTGCGTGTTCTCAAGGCAGCTGGCAACAATGCAGCAGACAGCCTTGAGGTCAAGCTTGCAATGTGCACCATGTCAGGTGGTCCATCCTCCCAATCGGTATCTCGGCCATACCTTACCTTTGCAAGCAAAGGTCACAACTTAAACATGACCCAAGATCTGCCTGTCAGCAAGCCCTACACTGCCGCTCGTAAGCCTTTTCCTCCCACCCAGTTTGTAAGTCAAAGGTCAGAGGGTACACGTGACACTGCGTGCTTTTCTGGCAAGACAGACACATATGTGTATATGTCGCGTCGCACACGCCTTAGTTCATGGACATGTATTGCTATCTGCTTGCAGAGATTGACGAGTTAAACAGCGTCAAAGAAGTGACACAGCTCTGCTTGTTTTATGTTGACCTACAAGGAGAGATCCTCAGACTGCAGGCAAGCCTAGTTGGATGGGCATGCAAAATGTTAAGTTCTGAGTAAAGGCATGGAGCTTTTCTGACCAAAGTAGCATGCAGGCAATTGCAGAAAAGATGAAAGGCATCTCCTCAACGCTCACCTTGACCATTACACGAACAGGGGATCTGCATGTACAGGTAAATTGCCAGTACCTCACACCAGGCCATAATCTTGTCAACAAGTATCGGCATCAAAGCCTTGCAAAGGCATGCTGATTGGCCTTTGCAGACTGCAGCTGTTCTGCCCTACTAATGCGCAAGCACAGTACATTGCATGCAGATTTCTGCTTCAAGCAAAGCAGCCACTCCTAGATTGCTACATTGTCAATGTTCATGATTGTTGAGCAACTTTGTTCTGAGTTTAGAATAGCCAGAACTCCAATCCTGCCTTGATGATTTGGCTGTTTACGCTTTTCATGATCACCTGCACGGTCACATCAGTGATAGCTGGCCACACACCTGGCTGCGTGCCGTTTATTAGATGTAATCAGACCATGGTCATGCAGGTGTCAGGAAGCAGTGTGCAACTGGGAGCTGAGATGCGGGGCCTTTCAGTCGCCCCATTGAGTCAAGGAAGCAATGCCACTCCCCTGCGGTGAGTCAAGACTTGTCATCTTGCAGAGAAAGCCATGTGTCTGAATCCAAGCGTGAGGACAGAAACTGCTCGGATCTTGACCACATCATTGCAGATGATCCATAATATGAGCAATACTTGGGCATCCAATGTTCTTTGCATTGCATCTGGTCTCTGCTGAATCTTGGTACTGGTATTTTGCAAGTTGCAATTCATACCACACAGATGACAGATGCTTCGTTTGGCCTGATCAAGAATGACTTTGCAATGACTGTGCAGAGCTAATTCACCTGAAGGACGGCTGAAGGAATCCGCCCAGAACAATGATGCCTTGTCAGCTTGCATACAACAAAAGCACTTTGCCAAGAGCCTGCAAAGCAGTCAGCTGACGCAACCTGCTCAGCTGTATTGCGGCATCGCTGAGACTGGGTATGTGCATTTCATGTTTGTTTACAAAGACCCAATGAAAGACGCAGGCTTTGATGATGACATCAGTCTTAGCTATCAACTTCCAGTAAGAGATGCATGACGAGGACAGAGCTTGCTGAATTGAGCATCCTCCGACTGACTCCAAGTGCCTAAGGGAACGTGAAGCCAAATTTGATGTCATCGGAGATCACAGGCAGATCAACGTGATGTGATGAATACAAGCCAGAATATACCTGGTGCCTTGCAATACCCCCAGGTGTCCTGTTTTCAAGCCAAGATGATACATGATGGGATGTCACCAGATGTTTAGGCATAATAAATGGGTAACACAAATGCTGACTGGTCATGACAGTCAACATTGTTGACAGCTGCTAGGTGCACAGGATGGCATCAGCTGTGTCAGTCTGAAGCTGGCATGCGCGCTGTCCCCTTTAACGTGTGTGTGTTATTGCGGGGCAGTACCTGCAGGTGATTTGCAGCCCGTCACACGCCCTGCAGTTCTGATCTCGACAACATGGCTTCGTTGACTGCTGCCTCAGCGTCACCAGATACTTCACCTGGAGATGCCTCCAAGTCAGGAGCGTCTCTTGTTTTGCAACACCCCAATGGTGGTCAGGTGTGTTGACGAAGCTTTGCTGCAACGCCCTGCGCACTTGAGCTGTAGGCATGCCGGGGGTAAACGAAATTTAGACTTACGCTTGAAGAGTCCAGACATCGTCTCAAAAACTTAACATCATGATCTCAAAGAAATATGCCGGTGCAGGTGTACTTGGTGGGTGTAGCGCATGTTTCTGGCCAGGTGAACACCGCCTCTGTTGTCAAGACCTAAGATGCACAGTGTCAGTCTTGAGGGTCTGATGATGGCTCCTGCAGGCTGCACAAGAAGTCAAAGACGTCATACACATTGTCAGCCCAAGAGTTGTGGTGCTTGAGCTTGATCAGGTGAGATTGTCATCGCAGACAGCTGTTGACTGATCTTTATTGCTGAGTGGCCAAGCTTGAATCGTCATTGTGCAAACGCAGGAGCGCTTTGATAAGCTACAACAGGCAGCATCGGATGGAGATGAGTATGGAATAAAGAAGCATTTGCAGTATGGACCCTTGCAGGTCGACGCTGCTTGCGTTGAATCGATTGGCTTCTTTGCTATTGAAACATGACATCTGACCTGTCTGCTCACATTTGCAGCCAATAGTGGTAGCCCTATCAGGCAATGCTCTGGAGTACATGCTGTCGCTGGCATATGTGGTTGGAGGTGCTTTGCTGGGTACACCAGCTGGGGGCGAGTTTCTAGCAGCCAAACATGCAGCTACACAGGTCAGTCCCTGTCATCAGCATTGACAAAATCTGTGACATGAACCAGCATGCACCTGGCCTGATATGGAAAACCAGCATTGTCTTGCAAACACAACAAGAGGTTTGTCTGCCCGTTGGTCAGCTCAATACTTCAATAAGTAACGTTGGCTTCACAAGATTGACCTGCTTGTCATGCAGTAAAAATGACACATATATTGGGCCGCATTCGATGATCACTTACTTACTTGTTTGGACACTCTGCCCACAGGTGGGTGCAGAGGTTATGCTGGGAGACAGAGATCAGAGGATGACCATGCAGCGCATGGCAGCTATGGCAGCGCAGTATCGCAGAGGCACACCAATGCAACATACTGATCAGCCGCAGCTCATACCCAGACACACGCCCTCGCAGGGTAAGAGGCATCAGCATAACCTCTGAAACAGCATTTTGTTGGATGTAAGGCACCCGGTCAAGCCAGCTCCTATGAGAGGTCATTGACTATGTATATCACTGGTGTGAAGCCTGGCTGAAGGCAACAGTCTGTGTCCCTGCGGCCAGGCGTTTTCAAAGTGCACTGTTATTATTCTGGACATGCTGTGCATGCATGGCGCACCAGGTGACGTCACCCAGCTCTTGTGTTTGTGCACGTGCAGAAGGAGCTCTGCAAACAAGTGGCTCCCGCAGTGATAGGTCCAGCATGGACTCAGCATCAGATCTTGCAAGCAGTGCCAGTGACATGTTAGCTGGGGCAGATCAAGGCAACAGCAACCCCAGTGAAGCCTGGGGAAATTCTGGTGCAGACAAGCAGAACTCTGCAGGCAACATTGTACAGGAATTGATCAAGCAGCCTGAAGCTGCTATGGACCCACACAGATGGAACAAAATCCTGGAGGTGTAGTCGTGTAGTCTCAGTCATCATGTGGACTGATAGCCTGTCGCTTCTGCTTTTGCATGCGCCACATTTTTTTCGACAAACATCAACATTCTAAAACAAGGCCCTGCAAAAAAATACCAGAAACAGCTCAAAACCCATTGTGCCTGCTCTGGTTTGCTGCTGCCATGTTTCCTGAACCGTTCCAGCTTGGTTGTGCAGAAAGGAGGATGTGATAATGGCCAGGCAGTGGTGGATGCGTTTGGCAGGATGCTGAAGCAAGGTCAACCCCAACTTGGCATGCTGCTCCAGCAAACTTGCATGTGACAGTGTATTGGCAGCAAAGTCAGGCTTTGTTGGCATCTGCTGTTTGTGTCAAGATGCATTGCAGAGCAAGACCACTTGCAGCTTTATATGCTGTAAGGCATGTGCCTAGAGTGCCTGTACAGATGCCGTGGGGAAAGCGCAATGTTCCCTTCGTCCACATGTGTGCTCATACTGCATGCTTCTTACTGTCAGCATCAGCCTCAGCAACCCAGGCGTTACAGTGTTTTTTGCACGTAGTTAAGCGACATCTTGGCATGGGCATAGTTTGTGCCAAGGGTGGACCCCTGTGCTGAGAAAGCATCATGCTTTGCAGGGTCAACCAAGGGGGCGTCCATAGACACTCAAGACCTGTTGACTGTGAGAAACTGTGGAGTCAAGATGCTAGAGAACTTCAGGCAGCAAGCCCTGCAGGTCGGCCTCTCTGCGTGCCTTCTTTTCCTTCCAGCCATAACTTCTGCCAGACTCGATGTCTCTCTCTATCTTTCTCTGTGTCTGTCTGTGTCTCTGTTTGTGTTGGTTGTTAGTCCATGCCATTCCAAACAACTGCTTGGATCATGCATGCTCCCCCTCTGTTGTTGACCCCATAGGTGGCGTCATCACACTGAACAAAGTAAAGAAAGGCCACTGCCTACATAGATCGGATTTCAGATATAGATTTTGCCCATGAATGCACTGATTTGCAGAGCCTGATAAAATGCCTGGATTATAGAGATGTTGCATCAGATACAGTATGTAGTCAAGCAAGGTTGTGTCAAACAGCTCGATGCATTGAAATGCATCTTGGAGGCTATCCTTACAGTCATTGTGAGGAACTGCTGACTTGTAAGCTGCTGAGAAAAAGTCGTAGCGTCTACTACTGACTGTTAGACCTGCACAAGAGTTTTCAAGTCCCAAAAGCTATACAGATATTACGATGGGCTTTTAGAGCAAAGGCTGAACTTTAAACTGAAGCAAGATGCTGAATTGTTCAAACCCCAATGACATCCAGATGATATGATCTACACAAGGGGGTGACTATGGCCATAGTATGTGATTTGACAAAGTTGCCATATTCTTAATCTCTCAATTATCTACTCCAACATAGCAATGGCTCATGCAAGTGGTCATGCCAAATACAGCTGTGTAGCCCTCTGCTGCCAATTTG
>JAABUW010005319.1_pt1 | contig 16811 bp, 22 predicted proteins | sample 5560081 | NCBI WGS metagenome assembly JAABUW01 (sample SAMN10711882, study PRJNA513363) | rock metagenome | isolation source: Antarctica rocks | place: Antarctica: Victoria Land, Knobhead sud | reverse complement strand
TTTGTCTGCAGCATTTATGGCACGAAAAGAAATCTGACACTTGATCAAATGAGCATGGCATGACTGCCAAACAACATGCAGGGACCCACCCATGACTGTTCATACCTGACCCTAGGGGAAGACATGTGTCGAATGAGTGAACGCATGCATATGTGGCGTCACTGCCTGAGACTTACTTCACTTTGCAGGCATAAGTGACACACGTCAGTTGGACTCAGTCCTGAGGTCAGTGGGTCAGGCTCAGGCTGGCTTGAGCACAGTCTTTGAGGCCCTGGCCCCACTGGAAAGGCGCTCCCTCCATTCAAGCCCCCTTCAGCTTCGCCAGGTAAACTGCTGCCCTTGCTGCAAGTCTGACAGGGGACAAGCTCATTTGGAGTTGCATGTCCTGATGCTTGACTGGTTGGCTACATGAACATCAGGATAAGCAGTGTGTTGAGCAATGCCTCACTGTCAGGTTGGATGCCCATGGGACACCCCAGTTGGCACCCAATTTGGCAAGGCTTGCATACAGCCTGTGTACAAGATGTGCTGCATGCTTAGTGTTTAGACACAGGTCAAGGAGTGTTTTGCTTCAATGGAATGTGACAAAATGCAGAGTCTGTGTGTCAGACTGGCGGCCTTTCAGTAGAAACCAGTAGCATTGACTGTGGCGTCAGTTACGAGGTGTACACATCAACATGCTCAGGTCTGTCTCAGGATCCGTATCTTGGATCTGTCACTTGATAGCACAAAGTATGCAACAATAGCTTGCAAGTGATGTGAAGAGGAAGTGAGGTGTGCAGGTGCCGCAGACAGTTTCCAGCTTGCCGCCTCCTTTTCCCCCAACACACCCCAAGGCAATGTCACCAGCCCCTGTCCCTGCCTTTGGGCCAACCAGGGTCACACCCTCCAAACCCCCCCTGAGCCTGAGCTCCCAGGCTGGGGCCCCTCCCACCCACAGAACCACCAGCACCCCTCGCCTTGCACGCTCAGCTTCAGACAACCTCAGCCTCGATGACTTTGAGGGTGCGTCTGCAGGCGTCCTGCGCAAATGGGGCATGCTCAAGGAGACTGAGGAAGAGTCAGCCTCCTCAGATGAGGGCAATGATGAACTGGTGTCATTGCTGGACAGTGCGGCAGACTTGAGAGCACAGCCGGCAGATGCAAAGCAAGCAGGCTGGGGCGTACCCATCTCAGGCGGGGTGCACACCCCAGACCAGCCTGTGCATGAGCTCATGCCATCCCCATGCATGCCAAGCCCTGTCAAAGCCAAGCCTGTTGAGCCCCCTGTCGCCCCAAAGCCAACCCCTGGACCCTCCCCCAGCAAGAAGAAACGTATGGCATGGATTTGCTGCAAGGCTTCCCCTACGAAGCCTGACTATGAGGAGCCTGCTGCTCGGGTGCCTGCTGAAAGGGAACAAGCTGTCCCTTCACTGGAGCAGCTTCCCAACGGGGACAGCTTCAAAGGGCAGTACACAAATGGTGCACGGGAGGGCCATGCTGTTTACCACTTTGCCAATGGGGATGTGTATGAGGGGCAGTTTGGGCAGGACCGCATGCAGGGCAGCGGCATATATACCTTTTCCAATGAGGGCAAGTACGCTGGCCAGGTAATTTGCTCACTCATGCCTCCTGAAAACAGAAGGAAATGAAAAGACCATGCCTTTTGGCGTCAGATTAATGAGAAACTAAGTATTATGCTGGGCTGCTAAGTGTTATATTGGGCTGCCCAGGCTCATGAAACCTCTGTCAGTCAATGATTCCTCACAATGTGTGTGTGATGTTTCAGCACACATTGCACCCTTCTTTGTGACACCCTTATGGCTGCTCTTGCTGCACCACCTTGGACCGCTCATGACAGTCAAAAGCACAGAGGCACCTTTGTCGCCTGCCTTCTGATGCTACACAGTCTGGAAGCCTCAATGAATGTCAGTGTCAACAGCACAATGACACCTCTGTCGCCTGGCCTCTGATGCAGCTACAACATGCAGCATGCACCATACATGTGCTGAGCTCTGCCATGCATCAGGCTCAAGACATCACAAGCCAGAACTTGGCGTAGTTGCCCGTTTGCTGCAAATCGAGTGTCACCGCTAACGTATATGCTACCACCGGCCGCAGCCTTCTTGACTGCCTGTCTGCCATGTTGCTGCAGTGGGCAGGTGGCGTCTACCATGGTCTGGGCTGCGAGTCCTTTGTCCAGGGTTCCACCTACAATGGCAACTTCCAAGAGGGCCGCAGGCATGGATTTGGAGTGTGTGAGTACCACAATGGTGACTACTATGAGGGTGAATGGCAGATGGGTGTGCGGCAGGGCTTGGGCATGCAGCAGTGCACTGACAACAGCAACTATGCTGGTCAGTACAGCAGAGGCCTGCGCCATGGCTTTGGTGCCTACAGCTTTCCCAATGGGGACCGCTATTTGGGCCAGTGTGACTCAGATGTGCCTCATGGGTATGGGACGTATCTGTTTGCCAGTGGGCAAGCCTATGAGGGTCAATGGGCTCATGGCAGGAAACATGGCTGGTGTGTGTACACTGTGGAAGATGGGCAGCAATGGGCAGGTCAGCACTCTGACTGTCATGCTTCTCATATTCATGCATCACATTGCTGATCATCAACACCACAGCTGCATGCGTTCAAACAACCCTGGCTGTGCATTGTCTTCAGACGCAGGCAGTGTCTTTACACTAGGCATACGTGCATACGTGCAGTGACATTTGTGGAGCGTGCAAAGCTGGGCATTGGAGCAGATATTGCATCAGATAACAACTTCTCATGTCAGCACTGCCGTTGGTACCTGACACACATGCGAGCTGATCCAGACTTGATGTGATGCAGGCAAGTGGCAAGAGGGGCGGCCAAGGTGGGTAGAGCGGCTGCAGCAGGAGCGTGCAGCCCATGAGCTGGCAGATTCTCATGCTGAAGCTGTGGACTTGTGCCTGGAGGCAGCTCGCATGGCTAGGGATGCTGGAGTGGAGGGTGCGCTGCGCGCTGACCAACATTGGCTCCCTCAGGGCACCATGCAGGTTGGCTCACATCCCTGTGTCTCTGTCCTAGCTGATACTGTTGCTGTCTGCACGTCTGTGTTGCTTTCAGATGCACGCTGTGTCCCTTGTGCATTTTTTCCTAGTGAACATGCAGCCTGAGCTGTGTATGGTAGTAATTTGGCAAGTACTTGAAATTGTTGTCAGCCGGGTCAAATTGCCCAGCAGAGCAAAAGCCTGAATTCATGCTTGTTCTCAACTGAGTTCCTGTAGTGCTGTGTGATGTGTCATGCTCACAATGCATTAAGCATTGGTTGGCCCCTGTCAAATGCAGTTTGGATGAGGGAATATGTGTGCCAGCTGTATTTAGCGATGGGTTTGCTGCTTGCAGGTGAATATACAGGCAACCACCAAAGCTTCACAGCAGGCAAAGGCAGAGGCTGAAGCAGCACAGGCTGCAGCGCAGGAGTACTGAAGTAACAGCCCTAACCAGGACGATTCGCCTAGCAGCAACATCAGCAGCAACATCAGGAAGATGCTTCACTTGAACAGATGCCAAATGAAGTCTATAATGACCCAGCCTTGCCCACAGTGTCGAGTAAAATAAAAGGGTTTGACTGTTCAAGCTCTCTAGTCTGATGTTTGTCAAGCTCGTCTCTTGCTTGTCTGTCACAGTCTCCGTGTACCGATGTCGTGATTCAGATGATATGGTACTTGCACTTTATGAATGAACCTAGCTGTAATTTATCTTTCATGTTTGTCTCACCTGCGCCACCATTTGCTATCAAATTTCTAGTCATGTTTGTATCACCTGCGCCACCATTTGCTATCAAATTTCTAGTCAACTTGTATGAAGGCTTGCCTTAAATATATATATATTTGCGTGACTGACTACTGACCACATCCAGAATCCCATGTTTCACTGGATTATGTAAGGGAATCAAAAGCAAACAGTCAGGTTGTGTGTACACCAGTGCTATTGAAACCATTTCCCAGGACCACATTGCTACATGCCCAATGCAACATGATTACAAAAGAAACTAATACTGAGCAGGGGTCACTGTTGTCCTGGCATCTATCTGTGATGGACTCGCGCTGTATCATGCATGTAGTGCTAAATGCTAAATTCATTTAATAGTTTCCCTGTGTTGTACTACACATGTATAAAATCCACTAGCCAGAAATCCATACTTAAGAGGACAACGTCTCCAAGCAATCATGCTACCTTTTGATTTAGTCTTGATTGACCTAGCGTACATGGCATACCCCGATGCTTGCCGGCATAAAATTACATTCCTGCTGAGGCTAAGGCTCTACCCCCTGAGCGGGGATTGGCTCTTGTGTAATCATGCTACCTTTGGCATGTATCCATGGTACAGGGATCCGCTCATCTCTGCTTTTAACACCACCAAAATTCTGCTCTAACTCAGGGAAGTAACTACATGACCTGCTCAGTCTGGGGCAGCAGTGTCTAAAGCTTCTTCTGTGACTTGTGGGTCAACCCACTTTGCTGCCGCAAACACACCAGCAGCCAAAACACCTGACTTCTGCAACATACATATGCGGCCAATTGGGGCTCTAGTAAGCAGGGCATCAAAAGACTCTCAGAGTGTGATATGGCATCTGCTATGCAGACTGACTGAAAGGTGAAAACTTACCATAGCTTTCCAGCCATGTAAGACCGGAGTTGTTGGTACTTCTGAGATTAAGGACCGAGTCAGACCTGCCTGCTGAACACACTGAGGTAAGCCTTGCACTGGACTGATTGCAACAAGCACTTGCAGACTCTCTGAGCAGGCAGGAACGTTACTGACGAGCACTGTGTTGTTGCAGTGTTGGCTGTGGAGACTTACTGCAGCACCAGCTGCACCAGGTAAGAATGGGCTGTCTCTGTCCAACATGTCATTGCAAAGATTGCAATGTAACCCTCTCAGCACTCCTGCACGCATGCACATGTGCTGTGAGCTCTGTGCCTAACAGCCCTGACAACACCAGCGGGCATCTGATGAGACTGCAAACAAATGGGTAAGATATGTATCAGGATGTTCACTGACCAAAGAACGTCCCCATGATGGCCATAGTTTTAGTGCCGCGCATCATAACAGAAAAGAGCTGAATCGGTGGCTCCATGAGATGGGCCTCTCTGTTCATGTTTCTGAAAATGAACTTCTTCTCCTGGACGATTCCCCATATCATGCCGGCCAATAAGCCAGCCAAGCAGCCGCTTATGGCACCAGAAGTCCAGGCTTCAAGGCATGTATGATGTGGCCCTGTCCCCTCCTGTGTGGCCGGTGCGCGTATGTCTGACATTTAGTCCTTTGGGCTGTCCAGGATGTTCACGAAGACAGGGAGCATATGCATGCCTAGCTGGTCCAGCGGATTTTGTGACAGCGAATGCGGGCAAGACGTTCGTGCGCGAGGCCGCACTGGTTTCCTTCGTGCTACTTGGGACATGTTGCATGCTAAGACATGGGCGCAAAGCTTAAGCAAGCCTAGCCTGTCGTGTGTCGTGTATAACGCCAGCAAAAGCAAAAACGAGCCTCAGGACCTCAGATGTTGCAAGACGCGTCTGACGCGAACATCACCAGGTCCTGGATCACAAAGGCTGCATGCTTCCATTTTGGTCCCTCGTTGGTGGGAGGAGATCACATGCATGGCGAACCAAGATCTAGACACCAGACACAAGCAGTGATCGCTTGATCAACGGAGGTGCCAGCGAACATGATTCAACGGGGCCTTCACTAACTTGCATCCGCGGTGCCTTGATCTTCTCGCTAGTGGTCTGGCCAGTGACCTGTGTTTTGCCGAACAGCGCTGCATGCAATAGGCTAGTCCAGTCAAAAGCGCCTTGCACATAAACATGGCGTCTGACAACCAAGCTGCGGCCATCAATGATCTCGTGGAAACAGCTTTAGGGAACGAGGATATTGCTCCGTTGGTGCGTTCCGCTGCAAAGCTTGGTCGATGCCGTTTTGTTGCATAGTCCATATCAGCACAAAGTCTCCAAACACATACAACTTGGGGCGCAGGTGCGGTTTGTGTTTGAGAATGCCACAGAACTGGCATCTGTACCGGCTGGCCAGGAGCTGGATCAGGAAAGAATTGCACAAGCAGGAATTCCAGCACAGAATGCACCAGCTTTGCAAACAGAAGCTTCCGCCCAAGGTGTCTTGACTGCCTTATACAGTGTGGCAGAGGACCAAGGCAATGAGATAGCGTCAATCTGCAGGTATTGGCCAGTCATGTTGCTATTGAGTCTCTCCCTAGGGCCACTGGTTTACAGCACTGAACACCATCGTGCATACAGCATGCATAACCTCAATCCTCAGAGAGTACCGCACGCAGGCACAGGACAGCATTTGTGCTTGCATCAAAGATGAAGGTTTTGGACTGCCCTGCCTGCGGCAGTGCCATGCCTGCAACATTGCCTTTGCTTCTCCTGTACAGTGTAGCTGCTTGCTTGACAGGGCCAATGCCGACGAGATGGCAGCATCGTTACAGGAGCTTGGCACAATGCAGACCACTGCTGCCGACCTCAGAGCACGCATACAAGAAGTGGATGCTGGTCTCAATCGTGTAGGCAAAGCTTATCTGCATCATCTTACAGACTGGCAGGAGCACAGCAGTATCACGTTCAACTTGACTCACTCAGTGCAGGTCAGCACATATGACTGATGATCATCTGGGTCTGTTCTTAGCGGCTTTGTGTCCCAGTCCGTGTTCCAGTAGCTGTTGGTCAGACTCTGCCATTGTTTAGTCAGTGAGAACTCTCTTTGAAGCAGGTGCTCTATTGTATCTACCATTGTAGCCTGCATCTGACCCTGCACCTGTGCAACGGCCATCGTGTAGCAAAGCAAATCCGACATGTGCATGTCAGTCCTTGCTTAGCTTCATTAATTGCAAGGCTTGTTGCACCAGGGCCACAGCACCAGCCAGCATTGACTCAAACCATAGTCCAACCCATGCAGGCTGTGTCTTACGCCACAAAGATGCTGCGCACTTGCTCAACCATCAGCAATTGCATCTTGACTGGCAACTTGTCCAAGGCGCAGCAGCTGTTAGAGAGGACCACCTTGCAGTGGTCATCACAAGGCAGCACAGGTCTTGATCCACCCAGGTGCAGCTCACTTCTGCCAGTAAACATATGTCGGCTTGAGCCCTACCTGTGACTGTGCAGGCATTGTGCTGGGCTGCTTTTATACAACTGCTTGTTTCTGTGCTCTGGGCTGCCGCTCATGAGGCTCCCGTTATGATCGCTGAAAAACGTAAACTTTTCTTTAAGTTTTCTTTTCTTTTCTTTTCTGCTTGTTTCTATTTTCTGACCAGGCAGACAAAAGTGCATGCTGAAGTGAAGCTGTGTGCACACAGGCTCAATGGGAGTGCGCCTAGCAGAGATTCTCTGGGGCAGAGCTTGGGTCAACTGCAACCCTATATCACAGGCTGCTTGGATGCTTTAGGCGTAGCCATACAGCAGCGAGCCATATCTGATATCAATGATTGGTTGGTGTGTCTTGCCATCCACCAAACATGCCTCACAAACTCTGTTGGTTTGTGAGCGCCTGAGTAGCAACAAGCAGCAAACTTTACATCATCACCTTGTCTGGTTGCACTGCCACCTGACATGACTGCACACCTTGCACAGCATGATCTTGCTCAGAAGTGAAGATGCATCAAGCAACAATGTGAAGCCATCACAGCAGCAGCATGTACTTCCCCATTTCTTGGGCATACACAAGCTTGCCGCTCTCACATCCTGATGCTCACATCCTCCACATATCTGTGGCCCAGCAGGGTTTTGCTTAATAGCCAATATGACCGCTCTAGTCCAATGGCTTGGCCATTAGGACATGCACTCTGTCACAGCAGCCAATCCTACAATGGGTAGCAATGCAGGTGAATGTGCGAGCAGCAGCTAAGGAGCTAGGCATGAAGGCCATCAAGCAGGCATCAGTGATAGAGCAGCGAGAGAAGGCTCTCACACAGCAGCGCAAGTCCCACAGGCTGCCGCTGGCCAACAAGGAGGATCTCAGAGCAGCTGCTGCAGCAGTCGCCAATGGTTGGCTGCTGCATCAAAGCACAGGTAGCTTTGCTATTGTTTGGCCGATCCTGATCACAGCACAGCACAGCATGGCACAGCACAGCACGGCACAGCACGGCATGGCACAGCATGGCATGGCATGGCACAGCACCGCACAGCTTCTTACATGTTTGGCTGACCATGATCACAGCACAGCACAGCACAGCACAGCACAGCACAGCACAGCACAGCACAGCAGGGTATAGCACTGCACATTAGCCCAAGTCATTCATTGGGTTCATTTGAATCAATGTTGTTACAGAGGACTTAGGAAGTGGCAATGTGGTGTGGCTGCAGGTAAGCCTCAGCAGCAGCACAAGAAGCAGGCAGGGAAAGCTCCTCCTGCAGTAGCTACGGCCGACCTGGACCTGCGCCTTGAAGAGGAAGACTTGCTCAAAAGCATTGATATGACCCTCCTGCACAGGTCAGCTTCTTCCGCAGCCTCTACTTCATATGCTTTTGTGCAGAAGTTGTGACCTGTTGCACCGACTCAAAATCTGCAGCGTTGATGTACACGTATCGCAACTTGAAGAGGTGGAGGGCTCTGTAAGAAGGCATGACTTCACTGAGCCACTGGGTGCTGCCTGTGTCTGTGACACAGTAACCACTTTACCCTAGCCACCTTTGATGGCCCGATAACTGGTGGCCTACTTACCTCAACACCAGCTTGTTGGCATTGCAAAGTCATGGACGCAAGCCTGCCCAATACACGCAGGTGCATACAGATACACAAGCGCATGGGGCGGCTGCAGCAGTTCAGGACATACATGCTAGACAACAGACGCCAGCAGCTCAATGTGGACTTGGCGGCACCTGTCAACTTCACAGAGGCCTATCAAGGCTTCATTGCACAGGTGTGTCACTGGCCCTGCAACCTTTGACCACCAGGCTTTTTGGTCCTCCTGTGGGTTTGTATTTCAATATCACCAGGATTTGGTATTGGCAGTCATGTACTTTGTAGTTTACAGGCGTTCCAGCTCATGGTTTCTGCCAGGTACCTACTAGGTGTGCCTAAACTCTAGTCCTGTGAGTCAATATGCACTAACATGAGACACTAAATTGCACCCAAGGGGTATGTGCTGACAGGGCGAGTGCCCGAGACACATTTACGAGGCAGAAAACCTGTGCCCACTACCCAATACGCAAGCCTGAGAAACCAGCTTGTTACCACTGAGGCTTGAACCCGTGGCCTGCTGCGTCACATGCTGACACATAGCAGCTTGTACCAAAGGCTGGGTGGACCTCTGGGGGCACGTACTTTGACTGTGTTGACAAAACATTTTTTGCTTGGTTGGGAATGGCAGCTGTGCTTGGCTGTTGCCCCTGCTTCCTTGTTCTTACACAATGCTCTTGCAAGGAGAGGCAGCCTGGCAGCTCCTTCAGGCACTCATCCTCCACCACACCTCCAAGCACCCACACAAGAGGGTTGGCGAACGTTGTCATCTTGACAGAGCATGTGATGCACATGCTTCAGCCACAATGCTTTGTTGGACATTTGCCTCTGCCTGTGTGTCAGTGTGGTATGGTCATTGACGCAAGCAGGTGTATGATCAACTGCAATGTCCACAGTTGACCGTTCACCAGCTACATGTTGCTGCTGGTGCATCAAGTTCACGAGTGCACCCTTTGTGTGCAGATCGTGGGGTTCTTCATCGTGGAAGAGAGGGTGCAAGCAGGGTGTGGGGAAGTAGGGGAGGGCTGGCAGCTCAACTCAGGCTGGGAAGCAGCTGTGGCCACCCTCAAAGCCCGTCTAGAGACTGCCTGTGCCTCTTTCCAGGACCCTGCGCCGCTTCGCAGCCTGAAAGACTTCACGTTACTCAGCTGCACAGCTCTAGGTACTGACAAGCAGCCTTAGCAAGCGCTGTTGTCATCTGGCTGAAAGTCTGCGTGCACCTGTCCAAAGCCCTCTTTGCCGCTTGCTGGCCAGCCATAACGTAATAGACAATGCTTGTGATCCTTGTCTGCACAGACTCAAGTTGAGTTCTTTCCGTTGCATGTGACTAGCGACTGTTTTAGGCGTCTTGCCATGTTCTGATACACAGCAGTCCCTGTGCATTGCAGCAACTCAGTCTACAGTCTCAGGCAACACAGCATTGCTACAGCAAGTGACATGTCTGCTCACGTGTGACCTTTTTCTCAGAGCTACATGTGGAAAGTGCTTCAGCATGATGCTGAGTGGGTGTGCAGGGCAGTGTGGGTACAGCATGGCGCCCATCAAGGAGGTGCTGCTGGCAGCTAGAAACAAGTTCCATGATGTCCTCAGTGGCACCATGACTCAAGCTGCTGCCAGAGCTGTGAATGAAGACGACCTACACCGAGTAAGGACCTTCGCAAGATGTGCAACTTATACTGGTACTGCAGCTGTGTGCCGCATGGTAGCTTTGTGTCTGCATATTGCCAGGGACCCCTGGGGGAGAATGGCAAGCATCTGTGTTCAGGAGATTACACTTCCAATGACTCTGGAGGCAACTTGCTGCAAGTGTCGACATATGCTGAGTCATGTGTTGCGTGTTTAGCAAAGATGCTTGTACTCATACAATACTGTTGCTGCAGCATCCATCATGCAACATCCACCTCCACTCCCTACCACCATCTGCTTAGCTTGGCAGAGCTTTCAATCATGAAAAGTCCTACTTGTGGCAGTTCATGGCCATGCATGCTCCTTCTCTGCTCTTGTCGCTATCTTCCCCTCATCATTCATCCAGCCTGTGACACAACACCAGCAGCTTGTAAGATGTCAGGCTGCTGTCATACACCCTCTTCTGCAGAGCAGTTGTTATGTCGCAGGTTGATGTGCAATCTGAGGCAGAGGTAGAGGAGCTGCAGGGCATTTTGGGGCTGGCCCTCCAGCTGGACCTGGACAGCAAGCACCAGCCTTCTGCTGCTGCTTCTCTGCATCTGCCCTGCCAGGCGCCCTTCACCAGCATGGTGCCTGAAACCATGCGCATCACACACAGGTGCCGCCTCAAAAGCAACTGTAAGAAGCACGCGCCTTTCTGGTCCATCAGGGGTGTTTTACCTATTGCATGCATGCCTGACTAAACTCAGTTTTGGACCTCACTCACCATCCCCCCAACCTCCATTCCCCCCTTTTCCCCCATCACTAATGGCAGTCTAGCAGGTCTCACATGGCTGCTTTTGTCAAAACAGACAGAATTTCAGATCTAATGACATGACCATGGTCCTTGATGGCTAAACTTCAAGCGTGTCCATGATTGTCATCATGAACGTGGCAGTGCATTGCACATCATTATAGCCTTCACCATGCTCAGCTCTGTTCACTAGCTTTTGACGACGTACTCTGAAGTTCATAAATCCCTTTGTGCAGTTTTGTGGAGAGCAGCATTGGGTTTCTGTCAGGCCTAGTCACCTCTGCTGAGCTGGTCCTGCTGGCACGTCAGCACAGAGACCGCATGCTTGCCAAGGTACCCTGAACCCTCATGCCTGAATTGTAACACACTGCTGCATTGTTGCAAGCAGGTGCTATTTTGTTGAGTGCTTCACTATCATACATGCCGTGCTATGCAACCTGCCATTGAGCAGCTCGAGTCCATGAGGAGCATGGGTGTCAGAGCAGACCTGCTTGGTTGTTCTCAGACTGAAAAATTGTCCCAATTGGGACCTTGAGAGACCAACAAAGCTCTGTCCCAAACACCAATGCTCACTGCAGCTGTGTTTGGCAAGGTCCACTGCAGAATTGCTGGTATTTGCTGTTTCACATGCAACATATCTGGGAACACAACAACATCGCTGAGTGTCGTTGTGGCTGGGCTTCTTCCTGCATCTTTCATGATGGCTGTCTATGTTGCAATGCCAGATGCACATGTCATCATTGAAAACCTGCAACGCCCAGATGCACTTGTCATCATCAACCCCCAATGCCAAACGCCTTGTAAGAGGCTCAGTTGTCACGCACTGACCTGCATTCTTGACAGTAACTCCTCATGTGTCCCTCAGATCAACGGTGTGTGTGTGGCTCTGTGCAGGTGGTAGTGGAGGCCCTGCAGCAGGCTGTGGAGGCCCCCGGCCCCACTGGCTCTAACCCCCTGCCCCGAGCCATGCAGCTGGTCACCAACATCTCCACCTTCATGCACAGCCTGCCCCACCTGGATGAGTTCACTACCCTTGCTGCTCGGTAGGCATTCCCTCCTGCATTTACTACTGCTGGTGTCTCATTGTTGAGAAAGCATGAGTCTGGCACATTGAGACAGACTTGAATCCTGGAAGTATGCTTCATAGTGAGCAGGCTCTTGTCTTGCTGCAGTCATTCTTGATGTTGCAAACCCATGGCCCAAAAGTGAACAATGCCTAGATGATGGCTTGCCACCGCAGAAAGCTGCTGAGCCATGTGTAAAGCAGATGCGTTTCGCTCTCTACAAGCATCATATGCATCGTCACATTGGCTGCCTAAAGCCCAGGTGACACTCTAGCAAGGGACAACTGAGCCTACATGATGGTCCTTGCAAAGTGCAGGGGAGATTTACAGGCAGGGTGGCACAAACACACACCAGGCAGTCCAAGGCGAGGCCTGCCTTCTGCCTTAGCCAAAGCAGCCCCTGTTGTACCTGTGGCGGCCCCTGCTAGCCCACACCTGGGCAAGAAGAAGGACAGCAGGAAGCAGATGAAGGTGGAGGTGTCTGCCCCCTCCCACAGCCTTGCGCCCCACCCCACACACTCCATGACAGGTAACCCCGCACTGCACCAAACACACTGGCTCACAATTCCACCATGGCATAACATGCACCCTGTTCATGTAATTTCTGCTGAGCCTTATTCCCCTGCTTGCATCCCACATGCCTACATATGAGGTACATGAAACAGTGCATCTGAACCCTGCTCCACAGGGGTGACTGCTCAGGCTGCAGCTTACATCTGGCAGTAAGCTGCAGTCTGTATGACAAAATCTCGCTTTGTAAAACTTCTTCTGGGCTAGGTTCTGTGGTGTAAGCCGCTGTCAAGAATATGCCTATGTGCAGCTATATTTTCTCGCAGTAGAGAAACATGGGTGTCCTCCTGCAGGTGCAGTTGGGGCGCTGGCAGCCTTTCAGGCAGTCCAGGGCAGCAGTGAAGCCCAGCTGCTGCGCCTGCTGGGTGACAAAGCCAGTGCCATCCTAGAGGCAGCCAAGCACCTCAACTGGCTGCCTGACCAGCCCCCACGCACTGCCCTGGGCCACAGCCCCTACATCCAGGACCTGCTGCCCTTTCTCAAGGTATGGCAATGCACCCAGACACACACTTTTGGTGGTTTTGCCCTTTCTCAAGGTACGGCAATGCACCAAAGCGCACGCTTCTGGTGGTTTTGAGATGCACGGTATCAAGGGCTGTTGTCTGGTAGGATTTGCAGACATGTCTGACTTGAGCTTCAATGGTCATGCAAACTGAATGCGGCTGAGCTGACTTGTGTGCAGTCTGCTTCAGGCTGGCTTCAGGTGGGCTGCCATGTGCTACACCCAATCCTTTGCCGCAATATGAACCCTACTCACAATGCATTGTCACCCCGTCCTCCCCATGAATTGCCGGCACACTGACTGCATCCTGAGTGCTTGTAAGTGCATTGAACACTTGGGGTGTTTGAAAGCTCTTTTCAGTTCTGCGACGTCTACGTCAGTTCAGAACCGTCTATTCCACAGTGGAAACCTCAACTGAAAAACGCCTGGCGACAGCAAAAACGCCTTTCTACATTGCAGAGATACTTCAGAAGCTGTATAGCACTGGACATGTTGATTCTGAGTTATACTGCATATGACTGCCCTCGCAGGACACGCTGGCCCTGGCATCGCGCATGCTGCCACTGGAGGCCTACAACCGCCTGGCACACGGCACATTTGGCTTCCTGAACGAGTGGATGATGAACCTGGTGACAGATGACGCGGTGCCTGCCTTCAACATGTATGGCCTCTTCAGGCTGGCAGATGACTTGGCAAGCATCCAAGCTTTAGCAGATGCATCACAGCCTGCAGGCCTTGCGGTGGGAGCTCTTCAGGCTACAATAAACAGAAACCTATGTGCATTCATGTGCTTAAACAGACCTGAGATAAAACCCGGGATTTTGGTAGAGGTGACTTGAGAGTTTGGCTGCATCTTTTGTCAGGTTTCAATTGTGTCAGTCAGCTGTTGCATATATGTCTTGTGGTTTTATTCAGCTGGCTACTTAAGATTACACTGGTGCAATGCAATCGTGCTGATACTATTCACATGTATGTGTTGTGGATTGAGGTGGTAATTTGCCTTTTGCCACATCCTTTCCTTTAGAATACAGCACCTGTTGTACCAAGTTTCTGGGTGTAGTTTTACGACAGGTCGGCACATCATCCTGCGACCAAACAGCAGGGTCTTGGAATCAGTATGTGAGGTACTCCCCCCATTGCTCAACTGGCATATAGGTGCCCAATGCCATGTCCTCACACCTAGCTCATCATGAGCTGGAAAGCCCTAATGCTGAGATTATTATGTTAATTGTCGAATCAATGCACGCATCAGCATCCCTCTGTTTCATGACTGTGTTGTGGTGTGGCAGGTGCGCATGGCTGAAGTTGTGCAGACATGCACCCTGCTGGTCACAGGCAGACTGGAAGAAGTCCTGGACCCGGTGCAGCAGTCCCGCAAGTATCCTGCTGTACAGCTAGACAGGCTCTCAGCAGTGCTCACTAAGTTCAGGTGCGGGCTTATGCACTTTTGCAATATACAAGGGTCTTTCAAATAGCGCCTTGTGGATGTTGCTGCAGCCTTTTGGCGCCATGCTGTATTCACACTTATGCTGTTCGTTGCTGTTGCCCAATGCATGAGGTGTCCAGAGGTACTCTTCACTTTCCAGACAACTCCACAGAGCCCAAATCAGTGTTTGTGACAAAATTTGCACAGGCATGCCCAGTTGCAGTGCATAGCAAGCACAATCACTGCATGCTTGAGCATGCATGAGCTTGTCCTGTCATGAGGGCATGTATAATAAATGCTGCATTTTACAGGGCACACACAGCTTTATGTAACCAGGAAAAACACTGTTAACAAGGGAAGGATGACTGGCAGGGGTCATGATGTGCTGCATGTGTCAAGGCTCTGCTGTGTTGTGCAGAGAGATTGGCGACAAAGCATCTTCCTCTGGCCATCACCTGTTTGGCAACAGCAAGCAGCCTGCGGTAAGTTCTTCGGCTATCACTGTTGTGACCTGTCTGCTGCCATTTATGAAGATCCCTAGGCCACACTGCAGCCGTGCTCTGCATGGTTGCACAGCCAGGTAGCAATTTTATTTGCTGTTGTGCCAAAGGCAGGGACAAAAAGTAGCACATGCTGACAGCTGTGCGGTGAACATTTTGTGTTGCCTGGGTGCAGAGCTTCCTGAAGAAGCAGACTGTGGACCAGGTCATCAGACAGCTTCAACGGCCCACAAGATGAAAGGCAGGTTTAGGGCATCATGTCTCATCTGACGGTGGGCGGGTACCCATTTGACGACTTGGCTTGCCATTGGGTATCTATGAAGCATGTCATTCTCTAGTATGTTGCTGGAGTGGTGCAATGGATGTTGATTCACTTTTTATGGTTAACTCATCTTTGGAAGCAAAGCATGAGGCCTGCTGCTATATCTACAACGGACAAAGTCTCCTGATGGTGCAATATTACAAATCCCCAGAGTGATATCTTGTTGCTCATATGGTGTAGTTGAAAGCATGAACACCCATGGTCACATGAGATGAGCAGTGAATGCTAACAGTAGTTTACAGCAGCAACGTTTGCTGACAATATACTGGCTGTTCTAAGACTACGCATGATGACTCGTACATGTTGCTGGCCGGACTTGCAGATAGTCATGATGTACTGCCGTATGTCAGCGAAACTCAGCACATGAACTGCAATGCTTGTCATGCGTGCATCTCAAATCCGAGAGCATGCCTTTGCCCTGTCGAGCATAGAGTGTAAGTCAGCACAAGGCCATTGACTCTCCAAAAATTAGTCAACAATGGTAGCACTCACATCCTACAGTGCAGTACTGTGCTGACTCGCCCTAGACTACAAGGTGCCATACGCCATATAATATTCGTTTCTTCAATTATGTGTGTTCTCCTAAAATAGTAAGCACAGTCAATGCAACATAGCTGCTAGTCGACTGAACTGCATGCAGCTGTCCTACAACTGAATTGACTTGTAAACACACCACAATCACAAAAGACACCACAGTGACAAAACACATCATACATCCAACTGTTGCTGACACCAACATAACACAGGTGCACATGTGACACACACTGCACAACCCTGTCACTTTTTGTGGCTCTTGGCCATCTTTTTCTTCTTGACATGCTTTGGCATCTTGTGTTTCCGGCGCTCCCTATTGGCCTCCTTGACGGCTTTCTTATGCGCCTTGCGGTCTGCCTTAGTGTCACCGCCGCCAGTCTCCAACACATCACTGCCTGACTGGCTGCTGCCCTCGTCACTGCCTGAGTCAGACTCACCATCCTGTTGCAGACCAGGCTCCCGGCCAGTGTTTACTTCCTCAGCCCCATCATGCTGCTGCCTGAGGGCTGCAGGAATCAAGGGTGATTCCAAACAGGCCAATCCTGGGATTGCATCCACGTCAAAGTCATCATCACTGGAGTCATCAGAGCTGCTGCCCACATCAGCAGTGGCCAGGTCCCTGGCTAGGCACGCCTCCTGAAGTTCTAGAAGCTTGGGAGTTGTTCTGGCACCAGACATGTCTGCCTTCATGCCTGTGATGCCCTGGTAATAAATGCCCTCCTGCTCCTGGCCGCCTGTGCATACAGCAGCACATCAGA
>JAABUW010005317.1_pt1 | contig 16812 bp, 21 predicted proteins | sample 5560081 | NCBI WGS metagenome assembly JAABUW01 (sample SAMN10711882, study PRJNA513363) | rock metagenome | isolation source: Antarctica rocks | place: Antarctica: Victoria Land, Knobhead sud | reverse complement strand
CTGAGGCGGGAGTCGGGAGTCGGGAGTCGGGAGTCGGGAGTCGGGAGTCGGGAGTCGGGAGTCGGGAGTCGGGAGTCGGGAGTCGGGAGTCGGGAGTCGGGAGTCGGGAGTCGATGGAGCGTACTACCTGACAGTACGTGGTCAACGGTTTGCCCACAATGCGTCAGCCGCATACTATCGACTCACGACTCCCGACTCCCGACTGCGGGGGGAACGCCCGGCGCGCCGGATACGACTTTGCGCGAGCGGGACAGCGGCCGCAGCAGGAAGGGCAGCACGATCGCGGGAATGGTGATGATGGTGGAGATCAGAAAGGCGTCACGGAAGGCCAGGGCGCCGGCTTGCTGCGCCACTTGCCCGGCCAGTTGGGCGATTGCCGCGCCCTGGGCTTGGGCAAACGAGAGGCCCTGCCCCTGGAACCGCGCCACGAGCCCGTTGTACAGCATCGCGACAGCAGGATCGCTCAGGTTCACCTGGCTGGTCAGGTTGGCGTTGTGCGCGATCCGCTGCGTGGTGACGATGTTGCCGAGCCCTGCCAGCGCCAGTGAAGCCACGACCTGCCGCGTCACCACGTTGATCGTCGAGGCGCTGGGCAGCGCCGCGCCACGGATATCTTGTAAGGCTATGGTGTTCGACGTCTGCGCGAGCGGGGGTAGGGCCAGGCCACGGATGACCAGCAACGGCGTGAGGGCGGCATAGGCCGCGGTCGTCGAGCCGATCCAGGTACTGATGGCGTAGGTATCGAGGGTGAGCAACAGGGCGCCGCCGATCATGAGCGCGCGCGGTCCCACCCGGTTGTAGAGGACGCCGGCGAATACCGTGGCGACGATCGCCGCGATGCCCTGCGGCAACAGCTGCAGGCCCGAGTGAAAGGGGTCGAGCCCACGCAGCCCCTGTAGGTACTGCGGCAGGTAGAACGCGCCGCCAAACAGCCCAACGGTCGACAGCCAGATGATAACGTTGCCGGCCCAGAAGTTGCGGTTCTTGAATACCCGCAGGTCGAGCAACGGGTTGGGCGTGACCCACGAGACGACGCCGAAAGCCACGAGCAGGACGATCGAGACAATGGTCGGTCCCGACACGGTCAGGACCGAACTCCAGCCGTCGTAGGCCAGGTTGGAGAGCCCGTACAGCAAAAGGCCCAAGCCCACGGCCAGCAACAAGAAGCCGCGTAGGTCGAACCTCGACCTGGCCTGGAGCGGCGACTCGGGCAGGAAGCGCAGGCCGATGAGCACGCCGACGATCCCGATGGGCACGTTGACGTAGAAGATCCAGCGCCAGTCGATGTACTGCACAATGTAGCCGCCGAGCGTCGGCCCGATGGCCGGGGCAAACAGAATGGGGATACCGAACACACCGTTGACGAGACCGCGATCCTCGGGTGGGAAGGTGCTGAAGATCAGCGAGATGCCCAGCGGGAAGAGGGCCGCGCCGCCGGCGCCCTGTAGGATACGGAAGAGGATCAGGATGTCGATGTTCCAAGCCAGCCCGCACAGGGCCGACCCAATCGTGAACAGGCCCAATGAGGTCAGGAAGACGCGCTTGATGCCGAAGCGATTGGCAAGGTAGCTCGAAGCGCCGACGACGACGCCCGCGGCGAGGGTGTAAGCGGTGGCGATATAGGAGCCCTGGTGCAGCCCCACCCCGTAGACAGCCTCGATCTTGGGAATGGCGGTGTTGACGATGGTGCTGTCCAGGATGCTGACGAAGACGCCGAAGATGACGGTCACAAGCACCCACCAGCGCGCGGCGTTATCCGTCATGGCCGCGCGGCTCCGCGCCGCGGGGACCGTCACGCCTGCCGCGCCCCCCGGCGCCGCGACTACCTGTGCCATCAAGTCTCCCTTTCTGTTATGTCGTCTATGAAGATTACTGGGACCGACCGATGCCCGCGGGGTCGCGGGCAATGCCGCGCATGTAAAGGCGGATGAGGGCGTCGTTCACCTCGGGGGCCGGGATATCCGCCGTGGCCAGCATCTGGCTGTAGCTGCGCGGCGACAGCAGCGCGAAGAGCGCGCCGACCAGCACTGCCGCCTGTTGTCGCGGGTCAATCTCCCCCCGTCGCTGCCCCTCATCGATCAGAGCCGCCAGTCGCGTCCGCAAGCCTTGTACCAATTCCGCGCAGCATTCGTCGGTCTCGATCAGGCGCTTGAGTTCCGGCGCCGCGCTATCCAGGAAAGGCGCGCCATGGTCGTGTTGGACGGCGCTGCCCAACATCGCATGGAGGATACGGTCTAACGAGGCTCCGCCTCAGACCGACGAGATGTAGGAAATGGGCAGAGGCATGAGCAATGGATGAAGGCCGCTGGTTGCGGAAATCAGCGCGGTGCGGTACACCTGCTGTCAGGAGACCGCGTCGCGGTCGGTTGGCGCGAAGCCGCCCACAACCAGAGGCTACCATGAGCGTAGCACACTCCACCTCCGGCGCGACGATCCTACGAGAGCATGTGACCCTGGAGGTCGAGCGTATTGATCAGCTGGACCTCAATGTGTATGGGCCGTTGCTGCAACGAGCGGCGGGTGGGCTTCTTTCGCCGCCACCGGGGTGCGCCCTTCGCCTCCTCGGCGCTGCTGGAGCCAATCAGTACGGCCTTTAGCGCGGCCTTGGAGCGGTAGGCCCGCACGCCGGGGGGGCCGCTGCTCACCTTCGCCAAAGGACCACGCGCACGCCAGGGCGCTTCCGCACCCGCGTGATCACGCAGGGCGTCGTGCCCGCGCTCTAGGTGGACGACAAGAAGACACGCATCAAGCAATAGCACAAAGAAGGACGGGCGCGGCGCACCGAGACCCCCATCAACGACACGCGCGACGTCGCCAGCGGCAAACGGCTGCCTAACCTACCCGCGCTCCGGATTGAGCGCATCCCCCACCCCCACCGCTATCGCGTCACCGACGCGGGCCGGCGCACGGCCCTCCGCCCCAGCATACGAGGCGATATGCGCGTATATCTGTTGCATGTCACGAATAGCCATTGTCTTCCAGACAATGGTCATCGTCGCAGCCGCGCGGCTTGGTCCAGCGCCTCACGCGTGGTCAAGCCGTTCTCGATCATCCACGCCTCGAACTCGTTGCCGGTCATGCCTTCGTCTGGATGCGCATCATCCTCGGCGATAGCCTCTTCGATCTCGCGCACTTGCCACAACTCACGCTCGATCACCTCTTCGATGGCCTCTTGCACCTAGTAGGTGCGGCTACGTTCGGTTGCTTGGGCCAGGGCGTCGAGCCTGGCGACCACATTGGCCGGCAGACGAACAGTTATCGGCATGGTCGCGGGCGTCGGTGAAGCGCTCATACTATCTCCTTCCCTAACGTCATCAGATGTACACATTGTACGCGATAACGCGCCCGCCATACAATGCCTAATCGTACGGTGGTGATGGAACCGCTAGCCTAGAGCGCATCGAGGCTGGCTGCGTTGGCCGCGCGCTCGATCAACGCGTTGAGGGCCTCCTCGCCGGCCGCGGCGATGCGCTGATCGAGGGCCTGGGGCAGGGCTCCGAAGCGCGCCCGCAACAGCACCCGTAGCGCTTGACGCTGCCCTTCAGTACGCCCTTCGTCCTGTCCCCTGAGCAGGGTTTCGGCCAACTCCGCGCCAACCTCGCCCTCGTGTGGCTGGCGGCCGCCTTCACGCGTATAGACGGTCGCCATCGCGCCTTCCAGGCCGATGGACACGTCGATCTGGGCGCTGCGCCAGCGCCCCTCCACGTCCGGCTCCCACGGCTGATACACTCCGTTTTCCAGGCGCCAGGCGCGCCCTCCCTCCGGCACGTAGGCGCCGGTCGGGTCGAGCGCCAGGTATTCCCGAACGCCCGCGTGGGCGTAGCTGTACGCCTTGCCCTCCTTCAGGCCGAGGTCGACGTCATAGGTCGACTCGCTGAGCACCTCGATGATGAGGATAGGCGGACCATCGAGCCCGACCGCGAGCGACGGGCGATTCAGATCGATGGGGCGATCGTAGACGAACACGTCGGGCAGCGTTTTGTAGCGTGAGCCGTCGGCGCGTGGCAAGCCCAGCAGCGCCATCTGGCTCAACGCCCGCCAGGGGACCGCCGCGCCGGGCGCCGTGTGCAGCTGCGCGATCTCGTTGATGCCCCAGCGCAGGTTAGTGATCGCCGTCTGGTGCAAATCGGTCCCCAGCACACTCTCCTCGGTGTCGTCGGGCGGCCACACTCCCATGGGGAGGGCCGGCCACGGCAGGGTCTCTGTCTCGCTCGCCATCGTCATGCCTCCCCACCTGTCCGACACGCCCTGCTATGTACCCTTGCTTGTCTATGCCTGGGCTACCGATATGCTACGACGCACGGTCGAGACTGACGCGGAAGTAGGAAAGCTCATGACCCTCCGGCATCGGTTCATCGTCCCCTTCCAGGGTGAAAAAGATAGCTTCGCGGGCCTCTCGCTCGGCATCTTCCCGCGTCTCGCCACTACCCACGATGTGAAGGCTTGGCACGACAAAGCCCCAGTTGTGTGATTCGTCGTCGTAGAAATATTCCACGCGCAGGTCCATCATTCCCACCTTATCCTCGGCTTACAGCAACTTTCGCAGTTCGTCAACAGTCTATCCGAACGCACGGGCCAATTGGACCAGTTGGGTCGTACCGAGATCGCGGCTATCATGGTGTGCGAACGTTCCCGCCTTATCGCCCTTCTTCAGACGTCGATGTGAGCCCTTACGCCGTACCTCTCGCCAGCCGTCGCGCTTGAGCGCCGCTAGCACTTAGGATGCTTTGGGCATGCTTACACTTTCGAGCGCACGTCGAGCGCATCACCGAGGCCGTCGCCCAGGAAGTTGATCGAGAGCACCGTCAGCACGATAAAGACGCCGGGGAAGGTCGGCCACCACCAGTTGCCGGTCCCGAAAGCGTTCTCCGCGTTGGCCAAAATATTGCCCCAACTAGCGTCGGGGTAGGCGATACCGGCGCCCAGGTAGTCAATCGCCGCCTCCACGACGATGAAAGAGGCTACGGCTAGTGTGGTCGCCACGATGATGGGACGCAGCGCGTTGGGCAACAAGTGGCGGAAGATGATGCGGCTGTTGCTCACCCCAACCGAGCGCGCCGCCTCGGTGAACTCCTGTTCGCGCAGCGAGAGGAACGAGGCGCGCGTCAGGCGCGCGACGCCCGGCCAGGAGAAGATCACGAATATCCCAATGATAATCCAGAGGTGCCCTTGTCCGAACAGGTCGGCGACCAGCAGCAGCAACGGCAGGAACGGCAGTGTTAAAAAGATGTCGGTGACGCGCATCATCGCCGTATCGACCCAGCCCGCGAAGAAGCCAGCCACCGCCCCGACCAGGATGCCGATCAGCGAAGAGAGGAAAGCCGAGACGAAGCCGACGGTCAGCGAGATGCGCGCGCCCCACACGATCTGCGAAACCATGGTGTGCCCATTGTCATCCGTGCCCAGAGCGAAGTACCATGCCGGGCTAAACCGCGGCGACAAATTTTGGTTGGTCACATCATAAGAGAATTGATTGTAGGGACTCTCCGGCGTGATCATCGGGGCGAATACAGCCATTAGAATGAGCAGGATCAGAATGACCGAACCGATCATGGCCGGCTTGTGGCGTCGAAAGCGAATCCAAATCAATTGCAACTGCGAGAGCTGCCTGGTCGCGATATCGGACTCGGCGGCCGACTCCGCCGTGGCCGGCGCCGTTATGACAGCCTCGTTGCGTTCCACGAGTGCGGGGTCTTGCATCTCATCCTCTCCTTCTCGCGCGCCCTAGCTGTAGCGAATGCGCGGATCGACCACGCCATACATGATATCGGCCAGCAAGTTACCTATTAGCGTGAACAGGGCGGTGAACAACAGCACCGTCTGCAGCGCGTTGTTGTCGTGGTTACCCAGCGCCTGGTAGAAATACTGACCCATGCCTGGCCACCCGAAGATGCTCTCGGTAATAACGGCGCCGCCGACGAGCGCGGGGAGAAACAGTCCAATATTGGTGATAATCGGCAGGAGCGCGTTGCGCATGGTATGCTTCAGCACGACTTTTACCGGTGATAAGCCCTTGGCCCTGGCCGTGCGCACGTAATCCTGGTTGATCACATCGAGCATGCTGCCGCGCATGAAGCGGCTATCAGCCCCAATACCAATAATGGCCAGCGTCAGCGCCGGCAAGACCAGGTGCCACACGAAATCACCAATGGCCGTGCCGGGATGCTGGCCGAGGTAGGACCAGTATTGACCGGTCCCAAAGGGTGGAATAAGCGAGGAGGGGTTGGTGATGCCGCCGGGTGGGAATATGTTGATCTTGACCGCGAAAATTAGAATGAGCATCAGCCCCAGCCAGAACGTCGGCAGCGACAAGGTAAAGTAGGCGAAGAACGTCAGCGCCTGATCGACAAACGTGTACCGCCTCAAGGCGCTGATCATGCCGAGTGGCAGCGCGATTAATTGCTGGAAAATATAGGAAATGCCCACGAGCAAGATCGTGGCGGGCAGGCGCAACCTGATCGTATCGAAGACGGGCAGGCCGGTGTAGTCGGTCCCGAAGTCACCGTGGATAGCCAAATTCACCCAGTGGACGTACTGCACCGGCAGGGGGTCGTTGAGGCCGCGCGCGCGGATACACGCGTCGTACTGCCCCTGTGAGTTAGGGCTCGGTGTCGCCAGGATGTGGGCGCAGGGGCCGCCCGGTGACGCACGCAGGATAGCAAAGAAAAAAATGGTCAGGCCGATCAGGATCAGCACGGACTGCAGAACGCGTCGTACGATAAAAGTAGTCATCTTGTTACTCTACTACTTACTGTTTTGCGGTGTCGGCCCTCATCGCCCATTACGGCAGGGCTCGTACATTATCGTAGGGGCGTATGGCATACGCCCGTGGCCTCGAACGTGCGGGCGTATGCCATACACCCCTACACCGTCCCAGGCGCTTTGGTACCACGGATAATGCACGAGTTCCGCCCACCATAGGCGCCCAAAGCGGCTGGATCAGCGTACGGAGGAGACAGGGGCGGCGCGCCGCCCCTGTCTCCTATTCACCATCACGCCGGCGGCGTAGCTAGGACCTCTAGCTGGCGCCCTTGACGTACCACTGGTAGAGGTTCCACTCATTACCGGCCTGGGTGGGATTCGGCGAGTAGTTGCCGATCTTGCCATCGTCCACCGTAATGTTGGTGCGCGTGTACAGCGGAATCCAGAAGACCTGCGACGCCACACGCTGCTGCCACTGATTAAACAGGGCGTGGCGCTGCGCGACATCAAGCGTGTGCCGAGCCTGAATGAGCAGGTTGGCCTGGACCGGATCGGTGATCCCGTTGTAGTTCTCCTCACCGGACCCATGCTTGGCCGCAGTGGGAATGTACTGCGGCAGGAAGTTTGGCTCAGACTCCTGCGGATCGGGGTAGGTCGAGTAGGCGAACAGGGCGATGTCATAGCGCCGCTGATAGAGGAGGCCGTTGAGGTTGTACGGTGAGAACAGCCCGTTGTTGGCCGATGGCGAGCCGCTAGCGAAGGTCGGGCTGACGTGGATGCCGACGTTGGCCCAGTAGCGGCTCAGGATCTGGAAGTCCTTCTCGCGTACAGGGGCGTTCGTCGTGGCGAAGCGCAAAGAGAGGTGCTTGCCGGGACCGTTGTAGTCGGTCGCGTAGCCGGCCTGCTTGAGCAGTTGCTTGGCCAAGGCCGGGTTGTAGGGGCTAATCGGAATACTCTTGTTGACGAAGGGCGACACATTCGGAAAGACGGTGTTCATCACGAAGTTGTCGGGGTTCTTGAGCGTCGGGAACAGATCGCGGATCAGCGCATGCTTGTCGATAGCGTACTGCAGCGCCTCACGCAAGCGCACATCCTTGAGCGCGCCGCTCTCGTTCAACTCCATATGCTCGTAGAAATACGCGGGCTGCACGGTGACGCGGTACTTGCTGCCATAGAGCACAGGCAGGTCGCTGGGCTGGAAATCCTCAGCCTTATCGACGCCCGAGTTGGACGACTGCAGCGCCGTGGCCAGACCCGACTCGTTGTCGGTGATGTTGACGAACTTGAGCTGCGCCGGGATGGGGTGCCCACTGGCCGGTGGGAGCGCGGTGTAGTACGTGTTCGGCGTCAGCACGATGCTCTGGCCGTTGGTGTACGACTGGATCTTGTAGGGGCCGGAGAAGACATCGCTGGGGCTGTTGTAGTTGTCGTTGAGGAACTTGGCAACTAGTGTGTTGAAGTCGGTCGTGCCGTACTTCTTTTGCAGATAGCTCTGCGGAGCAACCAGCGCTGGCGCGCCGAACGCGATGTACGGGGCATAAATGCCCTTGTAGGTCACGCGCATGGTGGTGCTATTGAGCACATCGATCGTGCTGATCTGATCGATGCCGTTGGTATTGCCGATGGCGATCGAGAGCTTGGTGCCGAAGACGAAATCCTGCGGCGTGATGGCGGAGTCATCCGACCACTTCAGGTTGGGCTTGAGCGTGTAGGTGACGACCAGGTTGCCGTTGACGACCTTGGCGCCGCCGTTCGCCTGTGAGGGAACCGTCGTGGCCAAATCGGCGTAGTAGTTGCCTTTGCTGTCGACGCCAAACAGGCCATCCTGCATGGGGCCGCAGATCTCCGCGTCAGCGACCGACGCCGCGCCCAGGCCGCAGCCATTGGGGAACTGCCAGTCGGTAATCGTGACCACACCAGACGCGCGCACAGCGCTGCGTGATGTCGCGCCGTGGACCGCCCCCGCGCCGAGCGTCACGCCGGCCAAAGCCACGGCGGCTGTGAGGCGCAATGCCTTCTTAGCTACCATAATATATCTATCCTCCAGAGAATCTTGTTAGACGAGTCGCATAACACCCGCCAAAGAAAGGGGACAAAAGATCGCGAGTGGTCCCAACGAGTCGCGCATACTCCTACATATACGCGTCCTACCTCCTTCTACCTACCTAACGGTACCCGCTTGCTGCCCACCACAGCGTGGGGCAGGGACCCACGGCTGGATCTGTTTCTCAGATATACCAACTGCGCTCGTCTATGTCAACTATGACGGCGCCGTGGGCGTTGCGCGGGCACTCCTCCCGCTAACTACAATCCAGTTATGACAACTTGGATTTGACATAGTATGACAGGTTTAGGGTGAATCGTGCATGAACGGCAGCTTAAGGGGATATCTCTAATTGTGATGGCGTCCCGCCAGGGCCTGACCTTCACGAGCCCTCGTGGCCGTTCTCGCCACGCTTGGTTCCGCGGCGTCGCCTGCGCGCGTCCATAGGCGCGCCGGCAAAGAAGCGGGCGACCGGCGTGCGAATGGGCAGCGTGGGCGAAACGAGGTCGGCCTCCGCCTCGACGAGCGCGCTGCTCGTGTAGTCCCCGAGCGTGGGGTCGGGCGCGCTCAGGACCAGGACGTCGCGCGTGGCGGGACGCATGATCCAATACTCAGGGACGCCCGCGTGGGCGTATGCCTTGCGCTTCACAGCAGTGTCGGTATCGGGGTTGCCCGGCGAGAGGATCTCGATCAGCAGCGCGGGGATGCCCTCGATGCCGTTGGCCGTGACGATGCCCAGATCCTCCGTGCGGATGACCAGCAGGTCGGGCTGGACAGGGTCACACTCCGGCATGAACAGCCCGATGGGCGACCACAACGTGACGCCGATATCGGCGTCATCGATCTGACTGAAGAAAACGCGTGCGATATTGCGGATAATCCACTGGTGGCTGGGGCTGGAGGCGGTCGACATATAGAGAACCCCTCCGATAACTTCATAGCGGTTGCCATCGTCCGGGAGTTCTTCCTCCCAACGCGCGCGGTTCCAGACCGCGTCGAGCGAGCGTAGCGTCAGGACATCGGGAGCGATCATCGTAGACAAACCTCCGGCAATAGAGCGCTGAACTGCTTACACCCTAACAGTGAGGCGGCGCGGCGTCAAGATAGTCGCTGCTACATGTGTTATTTAACGCCTTGTAAATGCCGGGGTCATTGCTTATTATGAAGACAGTTAGCGTTGTTTTATATGGCGAGGGGCGGGAGGAGGCTATGGTACTACTGGCGGCGGACACCGATGGCGACGACGGCATGTCTATCTTCGAGCAGGTCCATGCGCAAACGGTGCGCGCCCCGCTCACAGAAATGGCCGATGGATTGTATCGGCTGCTGACGGGGCGGCTCACCGCCTATATCGCGGGTGTGAAAGATGTGCGGACCGTGAGCCGCTGGGCCAGCGGAGAGATCACCGATGTGCGCATCGAAAGTGAGCAGCGTCTGCGCGCGGCCTATGAGATCATGGCGCTCCTGTCGCGCTTCGATGGACAGGGGACCGTGCGCGCCTGGTTCATCGGTATGAACCCAACCCTGGGCGACGACTCTCCCGCCGACGCTATCCACGATGGACGCTTTCAGGAGGCGATGAGCGCGGCCAGAAATTTTATCGCGTATGGATGAACCCGTTTCAACGATGAGCGGGGCTGCGTAGGATATGGCGGATGTACACACCGCGATGATCGGGCTCGCCCCCATGTTTCGCGTTGGCCGCATCCCCGACCCGCTCGCGCCGCCCGACTGGCGCTTCGCGTCTCCGGACGGGACGTTTGACGGTCGTTTCGACGACCCGCGCGGACGGCATGGCGTCCCGCCACGGGACCGCTACCGCGTGCTATACGTCGCCTCTCAGCCAGCCGGAGCCTTCGGAGAGACCGTGGCGCGGTTCCGTCCAAGCGTCAGGATCTTGAGCCAGGCCGGCGGGGCTAATCCCTTCTGGCGCGCTGGACGCGGCGTTATCCCGCGCGACTGGCGCGTGGCGCGCCGCATCGGCGCGACCGTTTTCTTCGTGACGCGCCCGTTAGTTGATCTGGCGCATCCTGAAACGATGCAGGCATGGCGGCCCATGCTGGCGCCCATGGCCGCGCGCCTGGGACTGGCTGACATTGACCTGAGCGCCGTCACGGGACCGCAGCGTGAACTGACGCAGGAGGCCGCCCTGCACGTCTACCAGCAGATGGACAGCGCCGGCGCGCCGCTGTTTGGGGGACTGCGCTACGTCTCTCGCTTCAATCCGCAGTGGGAGTGCTGGGCGGTCTTCGTGGATCGTGCGCGGCAGCGGCCACTAAAAGTCGATGCAATCGCCGCCGATGATCCCCACCTATACGACGCCGCCCGCCTGCTGAACCTTGCCATCGAAGACGACAGGGGCGGCGTGATCGTCCCCTCCTAATAGGGGGGACAAGGGATACTATACGTCACGACGCGCTGACACTCAGGCGCGCGTGGTCTGCCCGTTTGGGGCGAACCACGATGGCGACATCGCTGTCCAGCGCGAGCAGCAAGCGGAACAGGCGCTCCAACGAATAGCCGCCGAAGCGCCCACGCAACAAGGCCGAGAGCTTAATGGCTAGGCTTCTATGCTCTTGCGCGGACGACCGCGCTGGCGCATCTCCACCTCCTCCCGCCCGACCGCCCGTGCTAGCGCCGTCGCGGCAAAGAGATTCAGGCTTACCCCTTCCGTGTCGGCGGCCTGGGCCAATTGGCGATGAATGGTTTTGGGAAGGCGCACGATCAACCGGCCCCCCGCTTCATCACTGTCCTCGTCCCGCGGCTCGGGAACCGGCCGTCCGTCTTCAAGCGCGACCTGAAGCCACAATCGCTGCGCCTCCTGGATCATCTCGAACGCCTCGTCGGGGGTCTCGCCCTGACTCATGCAGCCCGGCAAATCGGGAACCTTGACATACCACCCCCAATCGCTCCGGCGCATCTCAATGCGGTACGGCTTCGCCATATACCGCTCAACTTTCTCCACGATATCAGCGCTCATTGCCATCCTTTCCCTCCACCTCCGTATCGCCTTCGTCGGCATCCTCCGCCACCTCCTTGGCGATCTTTTCGAGGATGTCCAGGGCGTCTTTCACGTAGTCTTGCAAGAGGAAATGGTGGCGTTGCGGCACGATCACCTGATAGGGACCGTATGTGTAGACACGGTGACTCGTCCCCTGTTGCCGGACGCTGAAGCCCACCGCGGCCAATGCCGCGTCTAGATCATCCGGCCGCACATTCTTAGGGTTTCGCCGCATCCTGGCGAGTCGCTTGTCCCGCTTGGTCATCGCTCCCCTCCCACCAATAAATATACATCAAATGTGGCGTCAATTAAGGGCGTCTATGGCGAGGCGCGGGAGGGATTATGGCGCTACTGGCGGCGGACATTGACAGCGACGACGGCATGCCTATCTTCGAGCAGGTCCATGCGCAAACGATGCGCCCCCCGCTCACAGAAATGGCCGATGGGTTGTATCGGCTGCTGACGGGACGGCTCACCGCCTATCGCGGGTGTGAAAGATGTGCGGACCGTAAGCCGCTGGGCCAGCGGAGAGATCACCGATGTGCGCATCGAAAGTGAGCAGCGTCTGCGCGCGGCCTATGAGATCATGGCGCTCCTGTCGCGCTTCGATGGGCAGGGGACCGTGCGCGCCTGGTTCATCGGCATGAACCCAACCCTGGGCGACGACTCGCCCGCCGACGCTATCCACGACGGGCGCTTCCAGGAGGCGATAAGCGCGGCCAGGAATTTTATCGCCTATGGCTAAATGAGGGGGACGGGGACCCATGCGTCACGACGCGCTGACACTCAGGCGCGCACGGTCCGCGCGATCGGGGCGAACCACGATGGCGGCATCGCTTCACCCAGCGAGGCGACAGGTGTCCGGCGTGATCTCGATGTGAAACCGCATGTGCAACTGTCGCGCGAGGCGCGCAAGGGTGGCTATCGAGGGCTCGTGCTCGCCCGCTTCTAGGCGGGCAATGGCCGACTGCTGCACGCCAAGGATCCGTGCCAACTGCGTCTGTGTCAACCCATGCTCCACCCGGTAGGCCAGCACACGCTGCGCGACAGTCCGTGCCAGCGCCAGGCGATCCCACTCGTCCCGCAGCGCAGGGCTGCCATCGAGTTGCGCGGCAAGCACCGCGTCAGCTGGTTTCAGGTTGGATAGCTTCATTTTCGTCTTCCTCGGTGATCTCAATTTCCGCACAGCGTTGTTGGGCCGCGGCGATAGCCCGCGCGAAGCCGCGTGGGTTCGCCTGTGCCTCTGGCCCGATGGCCGCGATCACGAACACGTCGCTGCTCCGGCAGTAGAAGGCTCGCCAGGGGCTCCGTCCCTGGCGCGGCCGTAACTCCCGGATGCCCACCGCTCCCCGTACAGCGCTCTGATGCGGGAAGGGGAGACTAGGGCCAAACGCGCGCAGTTTCTCCACGGCATTCAACACAGCGGCCTTTTCCGCATCCGGCAAGCCGGTCAACTCCTGGCTAGCCGCGTCAGTATAGCGGACATCCCACATGCAGGCATTATAACATGTTTGTTATAGCCACTCCGGACATACCCAACTCGTAGCGGTGGTCCAAATCATCGGGCATCACCCGCAGGTCCGCGGACGTCCACACCCGCGCACGCTCCGGCACGGCAACCATAATGCTCCTCCCCTTTAGAATCGCTTAAAATCGCTTGCACAACGGTCTCGCGCTGGTACAGCGGCTGATACGCCTCCGGCAGTATGTCCACCAAGGTGTCTTCGACTTCCTGTACGTTGACCAAACGAAACTCAACCTCTGGGCGCGTCGTCATAGCCAACGCTACGACCTGCGCTTCGTAGATCGGGCGCCTGACGTTTGAGTCGAAAGGCGGCGCGGAGATAATGGTCCAAATGCGCGCGGCAGGCGTTGTTCCTTGGAGCGCGACTATCCGTACCCATGGCAATTGCTTGACGGTGTCTACAAAACGATATACCGCGTCATCGACACCCACCTCTTGAAGTTGTGACTCAGCCATCTCTACCTCGTTCCAGTGTCTTGGCGTCATGGTTGCCTTGCAGCGTACGCCTCGAAGGAGCGATACGGCCACTCATCCTCGACAGACTCGTGATAGGAACCCAGCACCCCCTGCAGTAAAAGTGCGAGTTCTGGATCTCTAATCCATCTATCATGCGACCGAAACATACGGATCCGCACGACTATTAAAGCCAATTCCTCGATTATCTCGGCCCAAATCTCCGCATGGAGTCCGTCGTCGCTCTCGTACATTTGATGGCCAAGAGTTAGGATCAGAAACGACCCTGTCCCTCAGTAAACGTAATTCCATGGCCTCGCGAACCGACAGGTCGCGCCTTTCGTCATTCTCGAGATTTTGGTAGTCGTCCGACGTAGGGTATAGGAGACCCGACCGTTCCCATTGTACGGCGATATTGTAGAAATCATTACGGTCTCCCGAGATGTGAATTCCCGCAGCCAGAAGCCACAACACATCGTGCTCAATGTCATACCATGTAGCAGCACGGTATCGGCCCGTATGTAACGAGTAACAGGAACGCTGGCGCAGGCCATCGATGAGTTCGCCAGACTCAGGCGCTTGCAGCCGCTGTTCTAGCTTGTCTGCAAGGGTGGCTGTCACTTCAAGGGGCAAGGTTGCGAGATCGGCTGCACATCGAGCCGTGGCACGAGCGCGGATCACCTATCCTCGGGCTCGGACATGCGATCCTGCTGTTGACGTAAACGCGCTAAAACGGCGCGAATGTCACCGCCTTGCCTTTGATACTGCTGCCCGAGATCCTGCGCAAGACGGGCGGATAACTCGACGCCCGCTAAGGCCTTTTCATCGGAACCTTCGGCGGCATCCAGAAAAAGACGCGCCGCTTCGAGATGCGCGCGATAGCCTTCCGAGCGTACAGCCGACTGATCGCGACCTCTTCCGTCATGCATAGACTGTGGGCCGCGCGCGCTACCCACTGGAGCAAGCAGGGACGAATATGCCGCCGCATCTCTTGTAGAATAATAATCGCGCATCGCATCTTTCGCTATGACGGCATCGCAACGCTCATGTGATTTATAACCCCGCCTCGCATCCTGCCATGGAGACTCCCGATGCGTCAAATCCCGCAACTCTTTCGCCGAATACCGCCCGTAAAAATCCCACACTCTATTAAGTACGTCACATGTCCGGGCATCTGCCACCTTGACGACAATGCCCTCCGAATGGGAAATAGGTTGCCAGCCAAAACTACTGTAAGCGCGGTACAAATGCGGGATGACCGGACCATGCATCCACCCTTGGAAATCGTCTAGGAACAACGGCTCCCCCACGACGACGAGATGCCACGCTTGGGCATAATAAACGAGTTTCTGCAGGCGCAGATTCGTCATCACGTCCCCTAATCGCTCACTGCTTCGTAGCAGAAAGTAGTTGGCGACTTGCTCCGCTGGCAGCACTATCACACCTTCTCACACGGGCAGCGTAGCCCTAATTTTATCGCCTTGTCGCGTCCGAATGCGTGTCGCTATCACGTTCTCTATCGCATTATGCCACGCGCGTCAATAGGACGCTAGTCCTAGTCGCCATATGACAACGCCCGGGGGCGCACGACCGCGTCGGCGGCGGGGGCGGCGGCTTCTGTCGCGGCGTGCGCGCATAATGCGAGGCTCATCAGGAAGTCGTCGTGGCCCGCGGCGTCGGGCACGTAGAAGGTCATCTGCTCGTTGGCGCGCATCTCGTAGCGCGCCGCCGCGGCCTCGGCCCAGAAGGCGCGGTACTCCTCCGAACCGTCGCCCGCGTACACGCGGCAGCGGCCCGTGTTGACCATGCCCAGCAGGTTGAAGGCGAGGCGGCTCTTGCTCGGGGCAGTGAAGACGAACTGCTCGACCGTTGGACCGAGCTCGGACGCCAGCCACGAGGCGATGCCCGCGCCCACGCCCGTGGCGTCGACGGCCACGCGGCGGCAATCCCACACCTCGCGCAGCAGACGCCGCAGCGCGGCCAGTTGCCCCTTGTGGTCGCGGCCGGTCCAGCGGTAGTGCTCCACGACCTCCAGCGCCGGCTCACGCTCATCGTCCCACGAAACGCGCCCGACCGTGACCACGGTGGAGTCGCGGCGCGGACGCAGCGCGCGCAGCGCGGCGTCGGACGCCTGCTCGTCCTCGCCCGCCACGTCGACGCCGGCGACGTAGACCTCACCGGCCGCCGGCACGGAGAGGCGCGCGTGCCGTCCCGCCAGCAGCGCCTGCTGCGTGGGCGAGAGGAAGCGGCCGAGTCCCGCGATGGCCTCCAGACGGTACTGTGTGCGGATGACGGGGTGGTCGGCGCCCAGGCGCGCGATCTCGCCCTCCACGAAGCGTTGGTAGGCCGGACTAAGCCGCGCCAACTGTTCCCAATCGTACTCGAAGTGCAGGCGCCGCCCCAGGCTCCGTTGCGCCTCCAGATTATGCCGGCGCGCCCGTTCGAGCAGGCAGTCCTCCGTCCAGGCCGTGCCATAGAGCACCGTGGTGGCGTTGGTGGTGCTCGCCATGGGCCGGAAGTCGCGCAGGTACTTGTCCTCGTCGACGTCCTGCGCCTCGTCGATCTCCAACAGGATGTCGGCGGTGGCCCCCACGACGTTGCTGGCGCGGTCGGCCGAGAAGAACAGGATGCGGGCGTCGCCCACGCGCAGGGTGTAGCCGTACTCGGGCCGCCAGCGGCCGGCGCAGAACGGCGCGGATAGCTCGCGCTCGAGACGGATCTTGCTGGTAACAAGCTGCGGCGTAAACGTGGGCGCGGCCTTGACGATCTGGCCGCCCGCCCCCGCGAAGAGGTTGAGCAGGTAGAGTTCCAGCGCGGCGGAGGTCTGGTTCTTGCCCATTTGGCGGGCCATCATGACGGTTATGACGTCGCCACGGCCGGCGCGCACGCTGGACACGATGGCCCGCGCGGCCTCGACCTGGTAAGGACGCAGCGGCCGCGTCCCCGCGACGGCGGTAAAACGGTATCTTCTCAAAAAGCGGGGGCCAGGAAGACAGGGTCGGCGCGGAGGAGTAGCCGGTGGTAGACTTAAGCACGACGCGGAAGGACTGCCCTGGAACTGAGGACACCCTATGCTTGACGCCCCCG
>JAABUW010005316.1_pt1 | contig 16819 bp, 19 predicted proteins | sample 5560081 | NCBI WGS metagenome assembly JAABUW01 (sample SAMN10711882, study PRJNA513363) | rock metagenome | isolation source: Antarctica rocks | place: Antarctica: Victoria Land, Knobhead sud | reverse complement strand
CATTCCGAGCTCGTAAGAAGGATAATACTCGGCAACGCCTGAATTGAGATCGTCAGCAGCTGGCATGTGTGCTTTCCAAAGACCCACCCTCGTAATACCTGGTCGTATTGGGATCTTCCTGGTCGCCACGCGAGCTTTGCAGGATTGGCCAATTGTGCACCATCTCATGCGAGAGGAGGAAATCCAGCTCCTCGCGACGACCCTCGACATCATGCTCATCTCGACCCAATCGCACACCCCGATCCCACTCCAAGACGAAACTCCAGAGATAGGCGGCACCCCGTAACCCCTAGGTGGTTCGCGCAAGAAGATACGATACGACGATCCAGGGTCCTGGAACCAGCTCGCATACTCTGTGAAGAGGGTCGACAGGTCTTTCGCCATCTTCCCCGGATCTTGCACGAGATGACTAGGCGGGTTGATGAGCCAATAGAAGCCATAATAAGGCACAGACGGATCTGTCCAGGAGTGTAAGGAGGGCGAAATGGCGTAGATCGAAGTGACCAGATCGGTGGTTGTTCCAATACGAGAGACCTCTTCGTCCTCGCCATTACTCCTCTCCGCTCGTGTCCCATTCGGACGATCCGTCAAATTCCACCGGACCACCAAGTCGACCATATCCTCTTCCGCGAGCAAGACTGTCGGGACAAACACGCTACCCGTCCCGATGAGTCCACCCGATTTCTCCCTGATGTCCACCCTCGGCCCCACAGGAGTCGTCATTTTCGGCAAACCCTCAAAAGAAACCTTCACCTCCCCCTTGATCCTCCATTTAGTCGTCCAGGATCGCGTCTTGGCCTGGTCATCATGATCGGCTGTATAGTCCATACAAGGGACATTACCTATCCGCATCGACATACGTAAGAAAGCCTAACCCGGGGAGAAATCGTGGCCAGAGACGATCATGGTCGAGTTGATAGTTCCATTTGAAGAGGTCGGGTGGAGGAGCAGAGATGATGAGGTTCTTGGCGGTGAGGTGAGAGGTTTATCCAGAAGGGTCGAGATGAGGGCGAGGATCACCGACGGGATCCACATCTTGGCTCGCTTGACACCTTCGAACCTGGACAGGCAGTTGACGACCTGCTATCTACATGCAAATATCTCGAGGGCGATCGATCGGAAATGATGCTGGAAGTCAATGATGATCGAACAGTACGAATTGCTTCCGCCAGCGTTGAGCACTCAACATTCCCGACATCCTGTCATCTCGAGCCAAGGCAAAACCCGAGGTCCGAGCGCTCAAGAGGCTATCAGATGTACAAGGGCGGGATCAACCCATCACGATGCGTGAAAGCTGATGCGTGAAAGCATGCAAGTCAACATCAACAACATCACACAAACCATGCAAATATCCTCAGGTTATCTCGACAAGATGTGCGCCGAACGACACCGGCCACCCGGACCGATAATGCCCAATAGATCCCTCTCAATCAACAGATCATCCCGACCAACCAAGTAAAGCGCCTCAAAATCTCCTTGCGCCCGTCGCAGCAGGAGGAGCGCGACTCAACACCCCATTCCGTGTTTGACCCGGCGGGGGACCTCTCAGTGATCTGGGATCATAGCCTCCTGACGAAGCACCCTGTTGAGCAGGCGGACGGACCTGTGGTATTTGACCTCGTTGATTACCGTTGGCTTGAGGAGGCGGTGTACCTCGCATCTGCGAAGGAGCATTATTCCGATAGGGTTGGGCGAGATTGGATGCCGGAGGTGCGGTTGATGCGATTTCTGCGCCTGCTGACCGGGGACCGGGTGTCCCGTTGACTCGGTGGAGTTGGGATAGGTTGGGTCGGACGGAGGTGGATGCCGGGGAAGCGGCGGAGACGGTGGAAGCGGGAGAGAGGGCGGCGTTCTTCTTCTCGGCAGATTGGAGGATTTGGTCGCTGGATGGGCGTAAGTGGTACGCGCGGTGGCACAGCAGATGACAGCTGTAGGAGACCAGCGACTCACTCTAGAAGGTTCAGGCAAGCGCAGCATACAACCCACTCCACACAATCCTCGTTTCCCACACCCAAAGTCTGCCAGACTTGCTTCTCATCCTCGCTCTTCCCCGTCACAGAGATCCTCGTCCCACCACCTTTCTCCGCAGGGTTCTTGGCGACCTTCCCAAACTGAACAGCTCCCGTCAGCCCACTGTCTCATCGCAGTCTGTTCGACCTACCTCTATGCGTTTGGGCGGTATCTGATGCCCAGCATACTTAAAGTAAAACATCGTCCAGAATTCCGCATTTGGATTAGGTTTCGAGATCTGGTAGAGAGGGGTATCGTCTTGGTTGACGATCTTGTAGATGGGCGACATGACCCCTGTATTCTCGATAGTCCAACGTAGGTCTCGACTCGCTTCACATCGGACGACGTTGTGAGGCTTTCCGAGGGTGGGTGTCGACGCGGAGGCAGCAGCGGATGGGCGAGAAGGAGGGAAGAGCTTGGCGACGCAGAGGTCACCTTGGGGAGAGGGGGTTAGGAGGTAATTGACCCGGTTCTGAGAACGTCAGCATTCCTGGAACAACCTCAGCGGGTGCAGACATTCACTTCTTCGGTATGCCTAAGGACGAATGGGTCAGCTCGCCCGGCTGTCTCGTGAATGATACGCACAGGTAGGTGTAGAGGATTTGATTTGGTTGACCTGCGCACGTCAGCTCGATTGTTCTGTACTTGTCCTGAGACCAACTGACCATGAGGGGTGACGATCAGCGTGGGGAGGTGATTCGGCATGGGAGCATGATGAGGGGATGTGAAGCTAAACGCAGCGGAGTCATGTTAGTCTCGTTCCTCGTTCCGAGGGAATGCACAGTAGGAGCGAGATGACATACACGGTGTAGATGGCTGAGTGGTGATTGACATCCGTCATCGTAGCATGCAGAGGTGTCAGGTTTCGTCCACAGGCATGAGAAGTGGTGAAGGGGAGCAAAGGCGATAGAAGAACAATGTGTCAGCTCGTATCAGTCACCCAACTCCACCATGAAACCCGTCGTGCCGGCCAAGAGAACGTGGTGTCCCGGTCGATACCGGACTGTATTACAAAGAGGGATAGACGTACCTGCCATGACCGCAACACCCTCCAGATCCCACCTCGGTCTCTATTGGTCAAGCACCGCACGAGCCTTTGATACTTGATATTGCGGGTCGAGTCGCGCCAAGCACCTCCTTTCTCCACAGCAATAATCGACGTGGCGTCCAAGGATCACCAGTCTTCTGCAGTACAGACGATGTCGGTGTCGACGACGTTGTGATAGATGAGAGGAGCGCGGAGATGGGTGTAGTGGTTGGAAACGCCACAGGCCGTGGAAGGGGTATTGTTGATATCTCGACTTTGGGGGACGGATTCGGCTGCTCTACGCTGAGACGTCCTTTGGATGGTGTCTGGAGATTTGAAAGTCTGGGAGTGATCGATTGATGCCTCGTCGTGGGGTTTTTCAGAGGATGTGCAATGACCGCCAGCAATAGAACTATGTCTCGCGAGCACTGGAATTTGGGTGGCGCTAAAGAGACACAACACAAACGCCCGCCACAAGCGTAACCTATCGGGAAAAGGCGTAATTCCCGTAGCGACAACGTCTCATGCATAAGATGTCGATCTGAACTCGTCACTCTCTCTCGTCCTGTAATATACGCCTCGTACAATTCGACAGTGGGATGAGACCGTCTATGTACAACATTCGATTATGGGAAGAGGGGCCGTCTTCGGAAGCATCGAGAAAGAAATGGGGATGGAACGAGGAGGCTCAGCGGTTACTTCGTGGACGACTAGGAGCTGCAGCGGCATTTGGGGCCGCAATTACACCTATAGATGACGATCAGCCAGTCCGCTTGTCTCGCAATGTTATAGAGGGGATAGAGACATATGAATGGCATGACGAAGAGGTCTCATGGGATCCGGAGGAGGATCGAGCGAGTGGAACAAGGAGCCCAGAGGCGGACTTACGTATTGCCGCAAACGCCACACGAACCGCCAGCGGTGCAGCTGCACGGAGGCTTGACGGGCTGGAAAAGATTGTCAGCGCATAGAGGGGGGTGGCGAGGACGATGAATTGTGCGGTGTGCTGATCAACTCACGATGGGGATGGGCGCGGACATCTTGATCTCGGTTTGGAGGGGTTTGACTGATATCGGGATCTCGCCTTGACTGGTATTATATGTAATCAGTCGTCTGGCGGATACGTTGAATCGGATGGTGGATGGGGAAGAAGAGGATGGAAGTCAGGTAGATATCCCTTGACCTGCTTTGCATCGCCCCCATGACACGTTGCAGCGGGCAATCAGAAGTTTGGGGATAGGACCTGAACAGATTTCCAAAGGAGCAGGACGATTGGGCGCCCTCACATATCCGCTGATCCCCTCTCGCAAGCAGGAACAACGAAGGCGTGGGGAACGATCGTCAGGGAAGTCATTGGGTGACTAGGGGCACTGCAGAGACCCGGAGAAGCACAGATCCGCTTGACATGCACCGATTTCCGACACCTCACACGATCTGAGAGTGAATTATGCCGCGCATGGAGGCCGGCTAAGCAGAAGTCGACGGATAGGTGGGTCTCGTGACAGAGTCGCCATTTTCCTAAGTTTCAGGGATACCCGGAAGTATCCTGAAACGCTTGCCATTATTGTTTCATCACATTTTCACCTTGGCGTGATTTTCATGTCGGACTTGATGCGATCAGTAACGTCTTCCCTCCTCGAGACGTGCGCCCATGGTCGCTCTCTCGGCATCTTCACCGCGCACCCTCCTTTCGCAAATTCAAAGGACTCCACCAGGGAAAACGCGATGTCTCATCTCCTGCACCCTGCGAATTTTCGCCGTCCCGGTACTGGCGAGAATCGACTGCCGGTCCTCGGGCCGATTTTTAAAACGAGTCCGCTGAAGAGCGTACTATGACGGAAGTGATTGGCGGAGAAGCGGTCTCGTATGACCATTCCCGTTCCTTCCCATCATTCATCTACAGACACCTTCGGGTGGTGATGTCAAGGACTCTACTCGGTCCCGATCTGACCCGAAGGTGACTCACCTTTTGCCGACGTCGGGACCAAAGGCGTCATACCAAAAACGGCCTCGATGAGCGCAATTCGCCTCCCGACATCAAGCTAGGGATTTCCATCGATAAGAAAGGTCGAGAATATGGACGGCCTCCTCTCTTGCTTTACCTGCTTCCTGCGCTCGCGATGGGACCATCAAGAGGATGTGAGCAGTTACGAGTCTTCTTCCAGCAGCGTCTGATCCTGTAAATGCCTATTCCCGCTCTCTGTTCCCAGCCCGAAAGCCAAAGCCTCTTCCCATCCCCATCAACCATCCTCACCCCGCCCCATCCTCGACCTCCTCTCCCTCCAGTACACCCCACCCACCTTTCCTCCCAGAAGCCCCTGGCATCCCCTGGTCCGACCTCTGGCCCTCCGCTCCGATCGTCCTCATCTGGTTTGAGCAAAGGCGGTCAAGAGCGACTCGGCTCCATCTCTCGCGCGTTCTCACAGTGAGTTCCTCTCCAGCTCGGGTTTCTAGTCAGGCGGAGGGAGACTGATGAGTACTTGATAGAAGAATGCACGACATGCGTCCCTCCGCACCACCAACTCCTTCGACTTCCAGTACGGCACCCCAAGGCCCGGTCCCTCACATCGGCCGCTCACTCTCAGAACCCCGCTCATTGACGGTGATGAGGGACGATGATGGCCTTTTTGCGGCTCACCAGTACCGAGGTGGGCCGACGGTGGTTGCACGTGGACGAGCGAGATCGGTACCGGGGATGTCGGCGCTGCTCCCTGGAACGGGTACGCAGGAGCGAGTAGACGAGCCTGGGCGGGGAAGGGGTTCTGGAGGGGTTCGTATTGGGAGGAGCGCGAGTCTCGGCACTGCCATGGAGGGGTTGATCACAGCGGGAACTCACGATGGGAGCGGAGAGGGACAGTCGAGAAGAGAAGAAGAGCCGGTGGTGAAGAAGCATCTCGGCTTGCTAGGGCTCTTCGAACCTGGACCAACCCGGCGAGGGCGAGGACGTGGGGATCCGAAGGGTGCGAAAGGGCATAGGGCGATGGTACATGGATCAGAGGAGATGAAGAGGCGCAAGGAGGATTTGGGAGCATCGTGCATGGTATACACAGTTAGAATACATGGGTCATGAGAAGACATAACGACAATGATGTATATGACGATGAACCTGTAAGATTTGTCCCTGTCAGCTTCGTCGCTCTAAGGGAGGGGGAGCAGGGGAGACTGACCGACTTCATCTCCTCCGCCGCGAAGGCCGAGCACCCTCTTCCCCTTCCTCGTCATCCTCAACACCATCTTCCGGTTGTGTCTCTGGAATGACAGTCCCCTTGGCCCTCCGGCTCCGCGATGCAGTCCAAGTCGCCTTTAGACTGAGTGAGCTTGCTATGGGATAAAGTAGTCGACGGACCGGTCCAGCACCGACATGGCCCACGCTGTCCCCAGCACCATCCCCATCTTCCTCCTCCAAGTCATCCTCCGCATCCTCCTCGTCATCGCCCGAAGACCTTACACCCTTACTCGCCCGCTTCCTCTTCCTCCCGCCCTCGCCTCGCCATTCGTCCTCGGTGCGAGGTACAGCCTTCTCGCCCGCATGTCTCGGCGGCTGATCCTCGAATGACTTTTTGCATGCGGGACAGGAATTGCGATTAGATCGGCGGAGAGTGTCGAGGCAGTAGTTGTGGAGGTGAGAATCGCCTGGTCGCCATCAGCGAGGTCAGACAATGCTCGACCAACATTCGCCATTGTCACAAACGATGCCCTGAGACATAGTTAGCTTCGAGCTGAACAAGATGCAAGGCTAACGGTAAGGACCATCCCTTCGCACTTCCGACACTTTTGCACGAAATCTTCGAACTCCTGGTTGAGGTACGTCTCCAACTCCATCATCGCCCTCGGCGCCAGGCTATACCGTCCTCGCCTATACCTTCATTAGCCTTTTTGGTTCTGCCGGTCGTTAAGGGCACACTTCGACTTGGCGAGCCAACCTCGTGAGGTGAGAGACCCGAGTAATGCTTGAGCCGTCAGACCGGCCATATTCCCTTGCAGCTCGCTCCTCAAGCGGAGAGCGTGTGTTGAGCCGATCGAATTGGCGGGGTAGGAGGTCATTATCGCTTGTATCTGGGGACGTCCATCAGTGAAAATCCAGTACAGAGAGAAGGCGGACATAGTAGACGCACGACTTCGCGGTAGTAAGCTATCTCGATCGGTGTGAGGTCGGTTGCGTGAAGAGCCACATCGTTTGGATCGTTATTCACCTAAAATCGCCGCGTCATGGTGAGCAGTCACCCAAGTTGAAGCGCTGCCGACCCGAGATAGAAGTTTGGGGCAAGATGGGTGGAGCTCACAAGTACAACCCATTCCTTCCCCTTTCCAATCTCCTCCCTCCCCCGCTTAACTTCCATCCCAAGCTCCTCAAGCAAACTCGAGAGGTCATGTATGAAAGCTTGGAACCCTTGCTGTGTGGTAGGATGGGTCGGTCGGAACGTTTCGTCGTGAGCTGTACGGTATCATGTATCAGACACGCGGGAGAATGATCAGGGAAGAGGAGATACTTTGGCAGACGCCGACGGCTCGCTTGTACATCTCGAGTGCTAAGTCCTCCCGCATGGCTCGGCGGGAAAGGAGGGACTGAATGTACACGCGATGGAGGAGGCTCGGCCTCACCGCCATGTCAAACACTTCAGCCCTCGCTTTCGCACGTCTCGGTCGTCTTGCCGTCATCAAGATGTGAAGGAGCTAGACATGAGGAAAAGTCACGTGATGGCGCGTGTGCGTCACGTGATCCCGGACGTGTGTTTCATGGGGATTTTGAGGCTCGTTCTGGTTGTTCTGGTTGACGGCAAAGGAAGTCGTCTTGGGGCAACAGTCGACGTAATGACTGACATAACAGTCATCCGTCGCCGCCTATACATCACCGGATTGACATCCAACATCTCGTCAGATCATATTCGAGACCGGTTCTCCAGCTTCGGGACGGTGCGAGATGTCGATGAGCTTCAGCCTGATGCTCTCGGTCTGTCTTCCTCTCTGGATGACCTGAATCTCTACTGATCTTCCCCGGACTGCAGGCCGGCCCAGACCATACACCTTCCTCACCCTTGACACCACCCCTGTCCAACTCAAGAAGTGTTCGTCTATCTTCTCCATTTACAAACGCTAATGATGACGGAGGCAGGTCTCAACATCATGTCCGGATCATTCTGGCGAGGCGCTCAGCTCAAGCTCGCGGAAGCTAAGCCAAGATGGGAGTTTAGGCAGGTCCCATACCCGTTCCTGCCGCTCGTGCTGAGCGGAAATCAGGATCGAAAAGGAGAGGAACCCCGATCCCGAGGTCGTGCAAGCTGGAATTGCGAAAAAGCGGAAACGATCAGCTCATTTTGCTGCAAGAGAGGGCTTCGGGAAGACAGCTCAGGATACCCGAGTTCCCACGGAGGACAACTATGCATCCAAGAAGGTCAATCAAGTCCTCCTCATTGATGTTCTGGCTAACCAGGTTTTGGGTGCAGTTTTGGCGCCTCACACCATCTCATCACCTGATACGACCAGTGTCCATGCGAGCAAACCATCCCATCGTGCCTTGTCCTGCTTCCTCCTCAGTCATGAAAGCCAAACGGCCTCGGGCTGCTCCGAGTCGAGCTAGACGACGAGTGATCGACCCGTCCCGCTGGGACCCGATGCATCTATCCAAGTCAAGCTTTTCAGAGTATCAACCTGCGAAATCCCAAGCCGATGAAACGTGGGATTACGAGAGCCTGGAGGACGACGAGGAAGCAGACGAGGACGGACGAGCGGTGCTGGGCGTCTGGAGGAGAGTCGTCGATGGGGAGGTCGTAGAGGAAGAGGTGGTGAGAGGGACCCGTCTGCGGACGAGTCTCGGCTCGCTGGGAAACGACAAAGATCTGGCGGACAATCCGGATACAGAGATCTTCGCCGACGAACAACGTGCACGGCCTCGCGAGTCCACGCTCGTCGACAAAGAGACATCGCCCCTGTTTGCCAACCGACACCTTCCGCTTCAGATTCCCGACCCCGCTGAGAATCGCTCCGTCTCGCCTGCGGCCGAGTCGATGGCGGAGTCGGCGCCGTCATCCCCGCTCCTCCCCCAGCGAGAGATGTCGCCTCATTCAACACCGCCCTCTCGTCCCGTCGAATCAGCAAGAAACGCAGAGCACGGACCAGCAACATCGTTACCCGCACCTATCCTCGAGCTTGCGAGAGAAGAGCGTAGTACAGCCTTGCAAGTCTTCGGATCACTCCTGGGAGACGTCGCTTCCGGTCATCGAGATCCTGGAAGCAATACGAAGAAGCGGAACGAATGGGCTGGATTTGAGGAGAGTTACGAGGAAGACGAGGAGGCTACGACACCATTGAGATTGAGAGGCGGGGCCGGATCGACGAGCTCGAACGACAATTCAGAAAGCGGGCATGAGGATGATTCGACTTCTGAGGATGACTCATCAGATGAAGAAGACAGGTCATCGCAAGACGAAGACGAGGACATGGACGAGACGGACGAGACGGGCGATGGCGAGGAGTCAGCCGACCCGGATCCACCCCTTACTGCCAAGCCCAACACCCTCAAATCGCTCTTTGACCCGTCTGCCTCTACGACCGGTACGTCTCTCCCTACTTCCTCGTACCACGCTGACATAGTGTGACGCAGTCTCCCTGCTCGCCTTTCTCAACCCGGACCTCGAGATAGCCGACCTCGACGTCCCCCTTGCTCCCATCGCCAAACCCAGCCAGCGAATCGAAGACGAGATCGCACCCCTCGAACCCCTTGCCCAATCGTCGAGCAGTAAAATCGTCTTCGACCCCGACCCTTCCATCCCCATGTTCTTCCCGACCGATCTCGAGCAGCAAGAGCAGGCTGCCGGACAGGGGTTCTGGAGGAGAGGGGACGACAAAGCGATGAGGGAGATTTGGGATAGGGATAAATTGGGGTTGACTAGGGAGTGGAAGCAAAGGCATCGGGATGCTAGGAAGCAGCGGCGTCGGCGAGGCGGGGTCGGGGCTGGGGATGATTTTGAGTGATGAGGAATGATGCATGGCTCGGCTCGGCTTGGCTTGGCAGTCTGTCGTGCATATGCGATAATACAACAGGGCACTCGTTGGATGATGCACAGATATACGTGAAGTGTCTCCAAGCCTAATTTGAATATCGGCTTCGTTCTTGCAGACCCGCTCGCACCACTCATATCCCGGTCCATTCCAGATCCCGGTCGATCGCAAATGTCGCTGCCCCGTACATAGTCTGCGCATCCACCCCGACTTTGACCGTCCATTCACCTAACTCCGCACGCCAGGTCTTCCATCCTTCATCCCAATGTGACACCGCGTCTACACCTCACATCAGCGCTGTCTCCCCTCCAACAGTATGGCGGAAGTAGCTTACATTTGTCTAGAACCACCTCAACGACCTCGCTCTTCCCCGCCGCGAGATCGTGCACCTTCCCATACCCCTGCAATGTATGCGAGGGATGTCTCAGACCCGTCGAAGTCTCCTCTGGCGGACAGGTGTAGAAATGCACGGAATGACTTCCCGCCACTTTACCCGAATTGGTGACCCGAATACTGACGCCGACACTCCATTCATCAACGCTATCTCCAGCTTTGGGTGGGCTCGTGAGCTTGAGATCGGAATAGTTGAATGTCGTATAGCTCAATCCGTGGCCGAATGGGAACATCGGTGCGATTCCACGGGCATTGAAATGCTTGTACCCCATCCAGATTCCCTCTTCGTAATACATCTTTGTCCGCGCGGACTTGTAGTTCAGATTCGCGGCTATGTCGATCTCCTTCTTCGGGAATGATAGTGGTAATCTGCCCGACGGGTTCACCGAGCCGTACACGATCTCGGCGATGGCGTTACCGCACTCATTACCCCCGTACCAGGCATACACGACCCCGGCTACCTTGTCTAGCCAAGGCATCGACACAGCCGAGCCGGCTTGGATGACGACCACGGTCTTCGGATTAGCCAGGGCTACAGCGTGGATGAGATCGTTGGTCCGCAAGGGCAGGGAAAGGTCAGGTCGATCGTACCCCTCGGACTCCCAGTCGGCGCTCAGACCGGCAACAATCAGTGCGGTATCGGATGATTTGGCGAGTGCGACAGCATCGGCGATTGCTTGGCCTGGGTCAATGACGGGGAATGATCCGAGACGCATGGCGATGATCGTGAACGGCGTGGATTCGCCGGTGTCGGCGGACGGTGGTCGGCGGCAGTCGTGTAGCATCCTGACGGTGTATTTCTAGGAGAGCAACGAGTGACTTCAGCGACGATCTCCGAGGAGCACAGATGTCGGTTGGAGCTACCTTGCCCTTCTGCACCTTGAGCACCCCCTTGACCTCAACCGTCCCATTATTGAAATAACTCGAACCCCTAACCTGATTCTTCGAATTATCAACCACCATCTCCCCATCCACCCAAACCCATCCCATCCCTGTCACGACAATTCCAAACTCGTACTCCCCGTCAATCGGCGAGGTGAAAATTGCCTCAATTTCGGTGAACCACTGCGTCCCCAGATCGGGGTGATGGAAATCCGCCATGAGCATGTCCGAGTCGTCGTACTTGTCAGTGACGGTGGGTTGGGCGGATTGTTGGTCGTCTACGATGGCGTAGTGCCGGAGGTCGAAACCGGGGGAACCGTCTAGGCAGGTGAAGTTCTCGTCTAGGATCGGGAGGTATCTGGCTGTTTTGGCACCGAGGGAGTAAGTCAGATCGACGCCACTTGGCTTATTGGCGACGAGCCCTTCCCAGGGTGATGAACTCCACGCAGCACGAAGTATGGCTGATCCGCCTCCGGTGAGGACTCGAGCTTTGGCGTTCGGACCGATAACGGCGACTTTCTTCGACTTGATGGGAAGTACCGAGTCATCGTTCTTGAGAAGGACCATCCCTTCCGTCGCGATCCGTCGAAGGATCTTCGCGTCCGCCTCTTTTGATGCCATCCTCGTCTTCTCCTTGCTCGGCACAGCATACACCAGTTCCTCATTCGCCTTGGCCAACTTCTGCACCCATCTCAATATCTCCCCCGCCATCTTATCGACCTGCCGCATGTCGATCTTGTGTGCCCCGATAAGGTGAGCGACGAGCTTCTGATCATGCCACACCGCCGGACCCGGCATCTCGAGGTTGAGTCCCGCATTGATGCTGTCCGAGACAGAATACGTCCCATACCAATCACTCATGATCAGCCCGTCATGCTTCCACTCCTTCCGTAATACCTCCTGCAATAACCACTCATTCTCCGAGCAGTGGATCCCATTCAACTTGTTGTAAGCCGTCATGAATCCCCATGGTTTGCTCAACTTCGCGGCGATCTGGAAGGGGCGGAGGTAGATCTCGCGTAATGCTCTCGGGGTGATGATCGAGTCCTCGCCCATCCGCTCATGCTCCTGATCGTTCCCCACGAAATGCTTGATAGTAGCCGACACCCCTTCCGCCTGAAGCCCATTGACATACGCCGCGGCAATCCGGCCAGAGAGCGTCGGATCTTCGGAGAAGGACTCGAATGCCCGTCCGCCAAGAGGGGAGCGCTGGATATTGATGGTGGGAGCGAGGAGACAGACGGCGTTGCGCGCTTTCGTCTCTGCTGCGAGGAGTCCACCGGCGAGATTGACGAGCTTGTCGTCGAAGGTCGCACCGATGCACGTTGCATTGGGGAGTGAGACTGCCGGTGCTAGGAGAAATCAGGAGTGAGATTGATTGACTTCGACGGAAGGGTGCTGGACTCACTGCTCTTGTAGAACGACTCCCCTCGAGCACCATTGGGTCCATCTGAAACCTTCACACTATATCTCTCAGCGCCTACACATCTTCATCCAGCCGCTGGACTCACCTAGGAACCTGAAGCCTCGGAATCGGCACCGTACTATCTCCATTAGCTCCGCTTGATTCGATTCAAAGGAGAACGCCAGCTCACTTCCACCAATCCCGTCCAGCAAAGAGCGAAACCTTCTCTTCTGTCGTGAGCTTCTTGAGCAGCCCAGGCACCGAGGCGGTCAGGAAGGAGCGGTCCATCTGGTCATTGGCCTTGGGCGACATCGTGATGAAACTTGTAGTCTTGCAGGTCGAAAGGAACAGGTTAGCGATTCGACCGGAACCACAGCTTCGAAAGGGTGGGCAGAGAAACCTTTGGTCAATCGTTTTGTGCGTGAGACTCCACTGCCCGGGCGGAACGATGACTGGTAGATCAGAATGCATGCGCGATGATGGGCATGACATTGCGGCGGGAACAGGAGGCATTCAGATTGATCCGATGCTTATCCGAAGACAAATTCTCCGTGGCGGCGGAAAAACTGCCCTAATTCATAATAGGCAGAGAGCAGGCAATTATGGCATTGCGTCCAATATAGACAGTCGAGGAAATCACTAGGATCAGCAGACGTATATGATCATGGGTCGAGGAACCTATTGCCCACAGGGCGAAGGGAAGAGAGCTGTATTCAGCCAAGAAAGCGCAAAAGCGAAGGAGTTTGAAAACTGTCATTACATAACTACATTGTCCGTAAAGTTCTGTCAAGTGTCCGAGCGGGCTATGCGTATCCACCAGCGGCGACGACCACGATCTGGCCGTAGTTGGTGACCAGACCGTTCAACATACCCAGGTTGCCCTGTATGTCGGTGGTGGCGCTGTGGTCGGTCGAGCTGCCACTGCTCGCTGAAGTTGCGCTGGCGGATGCTGAGACGGATGCGGAGGTGCTCGAGGCGGAAAAGCTGGAGACCACCGCGAAGGGGTTCGCGGATGTGCTGTTGAGCGAACTAGACGATGATGATGCGCTCGACCAGCTGGAAGAGGTAGAGGAGGAGGAGGAGGTAGAGGAGGAGGAGGTAGAGGAGGAGGAGGAGGAGGAGGAGGAGGAGGAGGAGGAGGAGGAGGAGGAGGATGAGGAGGAGGATGAGGAGGAGGATGAAGGCTCGGAGTAGGTCGATGAGGAGGATGAGGGTGCGACCCAGGTCGATGTACTTAATGTCGAGGTCGGTGCGACCGAAGTGGATGTGGAGGGGGTCCAAGCTGGGATTGAGCTGGTGCTAGGGGTCCAGGCTGGAGTGGAAGGCGATGGGGACCATGTCGAGGTAGGTGCCTGCCATGTTGAAGTTGGGGTTTGGCTGGTCGTGGTAGGAGAGGACTGCGCGGAAGGTCAATGTCCGGTCAAGCGGACTTGGGATTAGACTAACGCCGCCACCGTCGCCGTCATACCACCAAGTGATCGCGAGATCACCAACACCCTCATCGGCAAAATGTTTGAAGAGCTAGCAAATTCTTTGTCAAGCCTTACTTTTGACAGCAGAGATAGTCACTCACTCCTGGAGACATATCTAAGCTTCCGTAGGCGCACGACGGGCACTCGTCTATGCCAAATTAGCACCGCTCTTCTCGGTCTCGTCTGACCAACGTACCCATGATCTGGACGCCACCGACTGTGATACCGTTCGATTGTATTGTGATGGATTTGAAGCAATGCGGACCGGGATCTAGATTTGTCAGTATCGAGCCCTCAAAACATGGACGAATGACTGACAGCCGCCACCATATTGGGCAGTGTCTAGAGCAGATGTCAGCGCTATCAGGGGGTAGAAACGGGGATGAACTGACTGAGAGCCACCATCAGGTCGGGATCTTGCGACATTTGGCCTGTGACCAGTTTAGGAGAGGGGGAGGGACGCAAGCAGATGATGGCGATCAAGCGGACGAGCAAGATGGTGGGGAAAGGATGCGGGGAAGAAAACGATCAGCGGCGCTCATCACCGGTGCAAGAACTCTGAACTCACCGCAGGCACCCATCCCGACGTAAAAGAATGTCCCCCTCCCATTGAACGAGTCCCTCTTCTCCAGCTCATTGCTGGTCACGTTCTCACTATTCCGTCTCCCGAGCTCAAAGTTACGCTTGGCCGCGTCATGGTGAGTATGCCGTTTTTGAGTATGGTGGCGGGATGCGAAGACCAAAGGGAGGGCGGCGAGGAACGCGATTGATAGTCGCATATTAGGTCGAGGATTCGTATGGTGGCGGTGCAGGCCAGTCGAAACGAGTGTCTGGTATTGAAGGAGTGTGTTGACGTCGAACGGTGTGTGGGAGTATTGAAATTGCTGTCGTTAGCTAAACGATGAGGGAAGGCAAGAGAGGCCCAAACGCAAATGCCAATCAAAGGACGGGTCACGAAACGGTTTAGGCGGGCCTAGCTCGAAAAAAGGGGGGGGAATGTGAACAGGGTCCGGGGGTTGGGTGGAGCGTCAACAAAGATCTTCTACACCGCCCTGGCCCAAAGCCCGGCGTTGAACGGTCCATGCGTGCGCATTTCGGTCCATCGCATGGGAATTGGATCCGATCAACAAGAGTGGGAGGGCAAACAACTCTGAAACACCATCCGACGGGCGTTCCCATTTTAGCCCCTGAAATTAAGCGGAGAAGGTTTCATAAACCGCCGAGACTCGCACTACCTGAAACGAGTATCTACGCCTGAACTCGCTCCCTATACTGTACGTACTCATTTGCCTCGCCATCATTCACCTCCCTTCAGGCCGGAACACATCCATTATGGGGAGGTGGGAGGATGCGTGCCCTATCACGAGACATCTCTAGGCAAAGTGTAAGGATTACTTTCCGCAAAAAGAAGACCACATTTGCGACCTATTTCGATGGTCCTCGATGTCACTCATTGCCTCACAATCTTTCCCCTAAAGTCAAAGACTGGCTGGACACTCTTGCTGATCCTCATGTATGACCTCACATCCACACTCCGGCGAGCCAAACAACAAGATTTCGGAGTCTGAGAAGCCCAACCCGGAATCTGACGCAATGACAGAACCCTGGAGAGAGCCGCAGAAAGCTCACTGAAAGCACCGTCGATAGCCTCGGGCTCGACGTCCGGTATTCTTGCAGTTTCCGGGTTTCCCAAGCACCTCACTCCGAAATCTTGGGTTTCATGATCAGCTCCAACAGGTACTCACTTGGATGATCCCGCTAAATCCGGAGCGCCTGCATCCGATTTCCTGACTTCTCAGCCCCGGGCTGATACTGAGGTCGGTCAGGAGTTCCCATACCTCTTCTGGGACTAGCTCCACGATCTCGTCCCATATGCTGAAAAGGTTGGTGCAAGACTGACAAGAGCAAATTGCCTCTCATCCCGGATCGATCAGGACGGCACTTTACAAAGAAGGCTGGATGGCTCCCCGAGACGCCTTATGCAGACACAGCAATGTTGTACATCCAAACCAATCCGGCTACAAGTCGGGATATTCCCTTCTGGTACCCTGACATCTACTGTGGGACGATGAAGGATGAGTCGTATGGCAGGCTCACGGGATAGCTCCTCCTGCCAAAGGCAGAGGCAGATGCAATCATTTCTCTTGCCTGACTTTGTTTTGCAGGGGCAATATCAGAGCCCTTGGAGTCGCCCTTGAGCTGGCGAGATTGCTACTCGATGACTGCCCCCCTTGCTTTCTAGCAGAGGAAAGCTGCAATGACTGCTCACAATATGCTCACACCATCCAGCCGGCCAAACCCTTCCGAGGCGCAGGACCCATCCCAAACCTTTTTCTTCCGGCTTCCTTCATCTACGCTGAAACCTGATCCGTCCTTCGGCCGTGAGTGAGGTAGTCAGCCGTCGTGCTCGCCATTTCGCAGCAGGTGGTTTCCAAAATCGCCCTACATCCAGACTACAACGAACCCAGATAACCCGTCGACGAATAGACCAATCAAGCTCATAGCCCTAAGCCCGTTTACAAGATCACGCTGGACGTATACAAGCAAGTCCAACGCCCTTTACAGCAGTAGTCCCTCAAAAGCCCTCAACCGCATGGTTCTGACCCTCCGGCCAGACGCCGGCCCCCGCCA
>JAABUW010005314.1_pt1 | contig 16820 bp, 15 predicted proteins | sample 5560081 | NCBI WGS metagenome assembly JAABUW01 (sample SAMN10711882, study PRJNA513363) | rock metagenome | isolation source: Antarctica rocks | place: Antarctica: Victoria Land, Knobhead sud | reverse complement strand
GAAACAAACCAACTGAGGAGAAAATTTTTGCTTTGACCGCAGGATTCCTCGATGGTAAAGGCTGTCTTGGTCTGTGGTAGAACAATGATGGGAGCATGTCCGAACACTTGAATGAAACATCTCGAGCAAAGAGGCAATAGTCAAGTATGGATTTCAATGGTTTAGACATCATGTAGGAATCAGGCGTAGCCATCTCGGCTCCTTCATCGGTTCTTGACCGGCACATATACAGACTAGTCCAAGAGTGAAATCCTTGGATCGGCTTTCAAATCCAACAGGCGTAGACAACGATTTTGCGGAATCATGATCATGACGGCGCGATCAGCAGAAGAGAAGGCTAAATGGGACTCAGCTACTGTTCAATGTGAGTGGAGATAGACGGCGTAGCACAACTTTTGAACCTACAAGGCTACGATGTGGTGGAGAGGAAAGGAAAAGGGCTCGAAGTAGATTGGTGCGCTAGTCCAGATGCATGGCTTAGTTTGTTCAGGTGTTCAGCTATTCAGCCTTCGCTGAAGAGCACCTGCTTCGCCGTTGCCCTGCATCAGCCTGTTTCCAGATGATTGGTTGATAGACCTAGCGCCAAGGTCAAGACATAGGCTAGTCTTGATGTGGATCAAGCTACGGCAGTCGCTCCGCCTCTACGCTGCACACCATCAACACGTCGAGCACGTCAAGGCCCGATCTTAGTCTCAATCTTGTGGTTCTGGTTGCTTATCTGGCTCCTCACCGAGACAGGGTAAGACTACCCAGAGTCTAAAGAGGTGGCCTGGGAGAGTATTGTCTGGTCGTAAGATCATGAGCTGCGAGATGATGTCATCATTCTTGCTCTGCAGCAGGCAGCAGGCAAAAGGCAAACGAAACCGCCCAACCTCTACATGTTCTACTAAACCGCGTTACGGCGCAGTCTCCTCCTTCAGATCGTCCTACCAGACAATAAGCTAGTGCGGTTATGGATTTGCACGTCAGGGACAGCATCTGAGCGATTCCCCCCTCCCCTTCCTTACCTATTCAATAATATTCCACCTTGATATTATCGACGCTTTGCAGTCAAGTCACACCACAGAATCTAGCATGCTTCTACCCATTACTCTTGCACAGGCTGTGCTCGCCACTGTTGTTGCCGCAATATCGGTATCATCAACCCTCCCGTTTCCAGCAGCCATGTGAGCATAGCTGACTGCCTCAGTACCTCATCTTCACAGCCTTTCACAATCTCTACTTCCATTCCCTATCTCGCTTTCCCGGACCTCGGTTGTGGGCCATATCACGGATTCCCTACGTTTACACTCTCGTCAAAGGCGATTTGACTCAACGAACCAACCAGCTCCACCAGCGCTATGGTCACATTGTTCGCCTAGCTCCGAACGAGCTCTCCTTCATCGATGCCCGTGCCTGGCAGGACATCTATAGTCATCATCAAGGTCAACCCAATTTCCCGAAGAATCCGTTATGGATGGCCCCCGGCGACAATGGCATTCACTCCATCTTGAGCGCGAACGACGCCGACCATGCCCGATACCGCCGCCTCCTCTCCCACGCCTTTTCTGAGCGAGCCCTCCGTCAGCAGGAACACCTCTTACAATCGTACATTGATCTCTTGGTCCATCGGCTACAGCAGCGCGCCTCGTCCCCGGACACTGCAGTGGTTGACCTAGTCAAGTGGCTCAACTTTACAACCTTTGATATTGTAGGAGATTTAAGTTTGGGCGAGTCATTTCACTGCCTCGAAGATGGAGAATATCACGGCTGGGTAGCGATCCTGTTCACTCAATTCAAAGCTGCAGCTCTGCTCGTCTCGCTACGTTTACTCGGGTTGGGTAAGCCGTTAAGAATGCTCCTTCCAAGGAGTTTGTTGAAAAAGCGCACGGAACATGCCAACATTGCTAACGAGCGCATCCATCGCCGTCTCGATCAAGGCGTGCTGGGAGATTCTCGGGAGAATGATTTCATGACTTACGTCCTTCGCTACAACGACGATAAAGGCATGAGCGTTCCCGAAATTGAAGCTACGATGAGGATGCTAGTTGTAGTCGGCAGCGAAACGACGGCTACTGCTCTATCCGGAATTATCGGAAATCTATTGCGCAACCCGGATACCATGATAGGTCTAAAGGAGGAGATTCGCACTTCGTTCAGGCACCCATCAGAGATCTGCTCCGAGCGGGTCATCAATCTCCCGCACCTCAGCGCCGTAATCGAAGAAGGCCTTCGCTTATGTCCACCCGTAGCTCTAGGTATGCCTCGTGTTGTACCTCCACACGGTGCGCAAGTCTCAGGGCAGTGGTTGCCAGGCGGGACCTTCGTGTCGGCTTCAGGCTTCTCCTCCAACCGCTCCAGCCTGAACTTCCCCCACTCTCCTTCCGCCTTCGATCCATCCCGCTGGCTCTCAGACTCTCCAACCGCAAAGGTCGGTCATCCATCATCACCATCATCCTCGTCAGCCTTCAACCCATTCTCGCTTGGCCCACGAAACTGTCTGGGTCGCAATCTCGCATACTTGGAAATGCGACTCATCTTAGCCCATCTGCTTTGGGCGTTTGATTTTAGAGCCGAGGGGCCTGTCGACAAATGGGAAGACCAGAAGACATGGATCTTATGGGAGAAGAGGCCTTTGAATGTACGGCTTGAGAATAGAAATGAGAGTAGAAAAGAGTCGAGATATCAATGAAGCGCATCTCTTACTCCTGGCAGCAATTTGCAAGCGCTCTGCAGATTCGACCTTGGTGCGCTGTGTCCCCATCTGCTGATGCAGATATCGTATTAAAAGTAAGTCTCAAGAAGGGAGTGGCGGGATGCCGGGCGGCAGAAGTGGAATCCGCAGCTATCGATGGAGAAAAGCTGGATGATCGACTTCATGGCTTGCGTGTTCATGTGCTCGTCGCGGGTGCTGAAAACATTCCGCACCCGGCGCCTGATGACGAAGTGACCGTTTACGGCATAGAACTCGCTTTACACCGGCAGTGAGGTGCCTAGAGCGTTATCCGTAGGCGAATGCACCGGTTGAAGCAACGGCGCTCTACAGGCTCGTATCTTGCGCAAGAGATTCTTCCGGGAGTAGATCTTATTGATCATGTCCGGATCGCTGTTACTGACCATATTGGGCCTCAAATTGACCGCGGAGCCATAACGATCATGCAACTGCCGCTGCGTCTTCTCTGCATGACGGGTAAAGACGTTCAGTAGCCTCCACAATTTTGTGAATCTTGCCCAGAGTGGACCAGGAAGGTGTTTGATGGGCGACGTGAAAAACTGCGAGCAATTGTGATAAATGAGGAGGCCGAAAAAGACTTCCAATATTTGAGTTAACCAGAGATGTTTCATGATTGTACGAAAAACAAGATTAAGCACGATGGAGAGAGCCACGATTTGTGACAAAAGCAATTGGGGGAGAAGCACCGGTTTCAATGCCTACCACAACAGTCCACCCCCATTAAGTTGCCTGCTGCCTGGCAGGTGCTGGTCGTGCATGCTACCTATGCAGGGCCGATCCTTAAGAAATGCTGCAGAACACCCCTGCTGTAGGTTACCTAAAGGGTGATATCTCCGAACACTGCCTTGGATGGTGTCGTCCGGAGTGCAGTCAACGGTCAGTCCAATTGAACGATCTCCAGTCGATGGGCGTGGTCGCACTCATCGTGAAAAGAAAAGAAAAGAGAAATATAAGCCAAGGGACATCGCAAAGTCTATCTTCTGTAAACACACAATATTATCTCTCCACAACACCCCTATAGGTACAGCGCTCTGAATTCGAGGAATACTCGAGCTGTGCTTTTTTAGTACTAGGGCTTTTGAAGTCAAAGTTCAACTGGACATGTAATTCGTGGTGAGTCAATCGTACTCTCCCCACATCCCAGTGTATTTTTGTGATGGTAGGGTCGAGGTGTGGCATAGCTATCGTTCAAAACAAATCTGATGTACGATAGTGGAGCCATTGTAAAGATAGCTGAAATTTCTGTCCGCGTATTTTTCCGCCTCCTTTCCACTGCACACCTTCTACAGTATCAGATCCAGTCTCTACTTTTTATGGAATCTGAAGCGATCGCCCTGGTGCAGGCTGCCATGGCCACGTTCCTTTCTTCTCCAGCGACCCTGCAAAGGTAGATTTATTCAGCTTGACTCGGCCAGGGAGAGAGCCAAACGACAGTATCAGGAAGGACATCAACGTCAGGACAAATGTGTGCCTCTTGCTTGCATCACATCAGAAGCAATGGAGAGAGGACTTTCAGCAGCCGAGAGGCGCATTTGCCTGCCATCCACCTTCCGTTTCATATTCTGTCGCCATTCAGTGTTGTAGATAATCCATGCCTCGATTGCCTTAATCGCTAAAATGATTTATCTCAAGCATCACACCCCCAAAACATTGACTTTGTCTGAACAGCAGCTAGCATTGCGTCGGGTAGACTTCATCTCTTTGCAATGGCTACTGACAACATGACCCCGACGATACTGGGCGTCATCATTTCAACGCTGACTCTTGGTGGGCTTTTGATAGTGCTACGAGTGTATACTCGCACATTCCTGAAAAGAGGTACGTTCAGATGGGACGATGCTCTGATCATGATGACTTGGGCGAGTATCCTATCTCAACCTTCTTCCCCACTTTGAAACACATATATACTGACCGCTGACCGCTCAGTTCATTATTCTGGGCTACAATACTTGCATGTTCGTGTCCGTCAGCCACGGATACGGCGAACATTCTACGACGTTGAGCGAATATCAGTATAGGCAGGTTGTCAAGGCTGAGGTCATCGGGCAGGCATTTGCAATTGCGTCGTTTCCGACGGGCAAGGCCTCGGTTACTGTCTGCCTCATGCGCATTTTCCCCGGCCGGAAGCTACGCTGGCTCCTCTGGGATATCGTTGCGCTCAACACGATCGCCTTCTTCTCCCACGCGATTTTCATCCTAGTGCAGTGCAATCCTGTTTCTAAGCAGTGGAATCCCACTGCCTCAGGTCGGTGCGGGCACCCGAGCGCAATTGCAGATGATGGCATCTATACCGGAGGTCCCAGAGCTCTAAATGCTATCGTGCTGGTGGCCGCTGAAGCAGATGACTGACACTACAATAGCCGTTGGGTGCGCCTCCGATTTTGCGCTGGCGGCCATTCCTTGGTTTTACATATCGAAGCTTAAGATCAAGCGTCGCGAGAAGGCCGCCATTGGTGTTGCCATGAGCGTTGGATGTTTGTATGTCTCGTATCCGTGCCCTTCCTCACTCACCACTAGATGCCGCTTGTCGAGGATTAATCTCCAAATCCAGAGCCGGGATTTTTTCTATCCTCAAAATCATCTACACCACGCGCCTAACCTCACGAGCTGATTATGCCTGTAAGAGCTTCCTGCATGCTTTTAGGCTTGATTGTTACCCCTCTTCGTAGGTTGCTCGCTAACGCAGCTGCTTCAATTCAGACGACACGATCCCCCTCATTCTGTGGTCCTGCGGTGAACTTTGCGCTGTCAACACAGCCGCTTGTATACCTACGCTGCGACCGTTATTGCAACAGCTTACGCGATACGAGCGTCGCAGCAACAGCGCCGGTCGTCCTATCAATCCCGAATTATACCCTTTGAAAACATACGGCGAAAACTTCAATTATCCGCAAGGAGACTCCTTCACTTCCAGCGCTAAAACCGACCGCCGCCAGCGTATGATACAGGACGATCAGATTTTAGTAGAGTCTTCAATCTAGGTAGAGAGTACAAAGGCGGAGTTGGGAACTCACGGCGTTTCAGAGATTGAGGTTGTGAATCTTTTTTAAAGGGGTGGAATTGTAAAAATTGAGGAATTAGAGATCGCAAGGCTGTGGCAGCGATTTCGGCACTATAGCACTTATTACCCTCTTCAGGCAGACGACATTTACCACTCACATAGTTTTGTTAACAACGAGATTCATGCAGGATAGCCTAGTTTCCTGACTTACCTAGCTTGTCATTTTTCCATGTCGCCGGACATTTGGAATTTGCGGAGGCAGGACTGATGGGAATAACGGCATCTATGGTGTGCGCACCTGTGATGGTAAGGAAGGTGTTGTGGCACATGCATTAGCTGGCGACTTGAACGCTGTGCATTCGTCATTGATACATAGGTACCTACGGTAAGGTATCAATGTTCCCAAAGGATGGACGGTCAACTTCTAGGCCCCGCATCTCGTGCATGAGCTGCATATCCGCGAGGTGTGCACCCCAATTCTCTTCCAGAGTAATATTTGCCCTATTTCTCTCCTTGCTTCCATCTCTCCCTCTATGAGCTACTTTGTTGTCCTCTTTTCACCTTTGGTCACTCACTCTACCACGTACTGGATGCACTGGGCTCTTTGATGTGACAGCCAATTCCCTGCATCTCTCCCCGCCCCTACCTTTGCCTTTGACGCCTCCCAGCATCAGCTCTCATCTCCTCATCGGCCTGCAACCCACTTCACTCAGCTCATCCGCATCGCACGAGTCCGTTCCTTGTGTGAGACACGTCATGAAACCTCCCTTTCCCTCACTCACCACCGAGTGGCACAACGCACCCTATCCCGCCATCTCCCCTTCCTACCCCCAGCACTCCCACGCCACTCAAACCATCGTCATCACCGGTGCCGGCACCGGCATTGGCCGCGCCGCCGCGATCGCCTACGCTGTCGCCAACGCGGCCCGCGTTGTGCTGATCGGGCGTCGTGAAGAGATGCTGCAGGAGACGGGCTCGATGGTGAAAGCGGCCAATCCATCGTGTGAGGTGGAGGTTTACGGCGCGAGTGTGACGGCAACGGCACGTATGAAGGAGGTGGCTGCTGCGGTCAATGGGTGGGACGTGCTGGTGCTGAACGCGGGGCGAGCTGCGGCGCCGGAGATGGTGGAGGATGCGGATGGGGATTTATGGTGGGATGTCTTCGAGGTGAGCGACCATTCGAGGCCGGAAATGATGATCTATGATATTTCTTGGGTAGCAAAAGGGTGATCCCTGAAGTTTTTGCACTCCCGTTTGCTCAACGCTGATCCGATGGTGCACGCTTGTTCAGACAAACGTGCGCGGTTTCTTCACCACTATCAATGCCTTCCTCCCCTCTCGTCGCCCCAACGCTCGCATCCTTGGTGTCTCGGCCGGTATCGTCAACCTTCCGCCCAACTACCCACCCTGCCACGGGTCTAGCGCGTACGCCAGCTCGAAGCTGGCGCAGATCCGGCTGCTCGAGCACGTTGCCGCCGAGTGTCCGGACGCGTTCGTCGTAGGCGTGCACCCGGGTATTGTGGCCACGGACTTGATGCTCGAGTCCCAGATGATGGATGTGAACATGGAGGGCGCCCTACTCGATGACGGTAAGGACTGCTGATCCTAACGAGTTTGGAAGGCCGAGACTGACCTCCGGGTAGTGCAACTGCCGGCGCAATTCTTTGTGTGGGCAACCAGCCCCGAGGGCGCGTTCCTTCGCGGCAAGTGGGTGTGGGCGAATTGGGATGTAGAGGAGTTGAAGGCGCGGGCTCAGGAAATCCAAACCACGCCTATACTGACTGCCAATATCCTGGGTTGGCCGTTTGAGGCCAAGTAGTCCACTCAGAATATCCAACAAACGTGAGCTTGACGGTGATGGTGGCTGCGACAGGGGCGTTGGTGCATCTTCACCAAAGCGAGGCGTAGAACGCTTGAGCTGAAGGAGAGGCATCAAGCTACCATTGTGCACATGTCTTTCACTTTCGAGTAGCCAGAATCAAAACGACAGGCCAAGTAATCACTCTCTCCGCCTCTTTTCCCCCCATCGCCGCCTCAAGCTCCTGATACTTCTTCTCGATTACCTCATCCTCCTTTCGCCCTTTTTCCTCTTCAAATCGAGGCAAATTGACGGCGACGAAGCGCTTCACCTCGTCTACCCGCCACCGTTCCGCCCAAAAACCTGGCTCTCTCTCCTCCCACACCCGCTCCTCCTCCCTCACCGTCGACGTCCGCTCCATCTCAAAGTCACAAGCCGCGGGCCCATAGAACGGCATCGATAGCTGCGGATTCCACTTCCGCCGTTCGACATCCCGCCACTCCTCCACCGGCAAAGCCACATTATCCAACCAGCTCGCCATGCAGTCCGTCGCCCGCTTCCAGCCCAAGCGGTGCGCCGGCCCTCCTCCCCGGATCACCTTGGCAAAAGACCCATCCAGGATCTCGTCCAGCAACGGCTGGCATCTAGGCGCGAAGCTAGGCTCCGCAAACGCAGGACGCCCGTAGAACCACACGGCGAGCGTGCCGCCCGGACGAAGCAGGCGAGCAAACGAGGACACGGCCGCGCGCGCGTCCAGTAGCGGGAGGCATTCGGCCGCGGCGACGAGGTCCGCGGAGCCCGGCGCGTACGCTGCGTGCACCGTTTCGGCCGAGCTTTCCACGAAGGCGACTCTTTGGGAGGCGTGCAGGGTGGCGAGGCGCTGCGCGGCGACGGCTAGGTGTGTGCTGTTGTTGTCGCTTGCGATTACGCGTGCGAAGTGGGTGGCGAGCTGAGAGGCGACTTGGCCGGGCCCGGTGCCGATGTCGTGGGCGATGGCGCGCGAGGCGCTGTGGGCGTCGTGGTAGGCGTAGATGAGGGAGTAGAAGGATGGGGTGTATTTGGGACGGGCGGCCAGGTAGGCGTCCCAGTAGGCTTCGTTGTAGTCGGAGACGCGAAAGAGGTTGGTAGTGTCTTTTTGTTGGTCGGTAGCCATGAGGGAATAAGTCGAACTCGGTGGGGTTGTATAGTTCTACGAAGATAATCAGCTGAGGTTGAACTAAGTACTCGCAGACATTGCCATGCCAGCTGACAACACAGGGTGTCGTAAAGTAAGCAGCTCCCTTAGCGCCAACTCAAGACTTTTGGTCTTAACTTGCGTGCCTGCGTGGTTTATAGATATATATTCATATATCACCATTTCTTCCACATACGGCCACAGACTAAAAAATACTCGGCATCCCGTCCGCTCTGCCATTGACAAGCTTTAGATCGAACAATTAGTAGTTGGGTCGGTGACGACCAGCGAATCCTGCTTGTTGTATGTTTTTTGCATTTTTTTGACTAGGATATGTTGTACCGCATCACTGTATGTTCTTGGTGCATTTGGGTATTGGAGAGCGCGGGGTGTGGTATACTGGTGAAATCGGACGTACGTTGGAGTGGTTGAGGAAGCACGTGAGTCGGTGTGGGGATTGGATTGGTGGGCTCGGGCGTGGCTAGTCCTGTCTATGCTGAGGCAGAGGAGGTAGCTTTGATGCCAAAATGGTCTCAACTGAGTTGAGTACGGAAAAGAGGTTTGCAGCACCAATGAACTGAATTTGCAGTTTCGTCCACTCCTTAAATATGTGAATCATAACCCGCATGCAGTACCACAATCAACACGCGTCGCATCCGACCGCAATAGCTCAATATCAATCGTAGACCAAGACATTGAATATCATCCGCCCACCACTCTCTTAAACTACATCCTCAAAACCCATTCCTACCAAGATACTCGAAAATAACGCCATAAGCCCCCGTCGCATTCGTTGCGAAATTCAGCCCATGCCCCGCCAAAGGTTGCACATAGGTCTCGAAATCCTTCGCACCTGTGAATAGCGGTGCGAGACTGGGTTCCTACATCACACAATCATAATTCAGCACTTTTCCTCATAAACAACTTTGGGCGGAATGCAGTCTTACCAATTCACCAGGACAATACCCGCCACATACTATATAATCGAATTCGCCACTAATCACCAACGCAGGTCCTTTGAACGCCGTGGCGTTTAAGTTTAAGAGACTTGGTGTTAGGCTTACGAGCTCGGAGATGGCAAAGGGCTGTTTTGTCGCTTCGGAGTATTCGGCTACGTCGTGCGTGTAGGCGGGGGCTTTGAAGAAGTTGTTTATGTTTGCGAAGACGTCGGCTGTGGTTATGTAGCCGGTGTCGTAGGGGGCGAATTTGGGGGATTGGACTGGAGGGGGGGTTGTTGTTAGCTTTGTGATGGGTAGATGAATTTTGTAGCTTGTTTCTGGGAATTTTCTTGAATGGAGCTGCAGAGGTACATACGGTTAGCGACACGAGGGGCAAAGCCTTGAAGGTCGAGACGAGTGTCGGACCCTTTGAGACCGTAGCCGGTCATGATGGCGGCGTCGGCCAGGTCGGGTTTGGCTGCGACGAGGGAGTTGGTCAGGGAGGAGCCGAAGGAGTGGCCGACTAAAATGACGGCAGTGGGTGGAGTGGATAGAGTGGTGTATTGACCGGAGCGGACATTGGTGATGAGTTCGGCCAGGACTGAGGTCTGGATATTGAGCTGATTGACGAAGCCCGAGACTCTGGATATGGGACTAAAATCAGTGGTCTGTGGAAAGGGGTCAGATGAATGGGGACATACTTTGTAGAGCTACCGACGCCAAGACGATCGTAGAAGAAAATCGAGTAGCCACGGTCGATGGCAAATTGGACGAAATTGTACTCCTTTGGCTTGTAGAATGGATTCCAATAGCTAATTATCCCCAGTTAATAATCCACAGTAGTCGGTTGATGAGTGAAATACCTCCGATCGAAACCAAGTCCATGCGTAGCCAACAGTACCTTGCCAGCATTTGCATTAGATTTGCCAGTTGGAGTACAGAAAGTAGCCCCAATATTGTAGCGAGCAGTCTCATTGACCGCGGCGCCTATTGGAGGTGGGAACCCAGCGTCAGTCCGACTGGTAGCAACGGATAAGAAATCAATAAAGCCAAAGTTATCGGTCCATTTGGGCGCAACCCAGGGGTAGTTGAGCGAGGCCACATCTACCGGAATAAAGTAGTCTTGACATTTGGCTCCTGGTGGGACATAGCCGGAGGAAGTGGGTGCTGCATAAGTAGTTGATAGGGTGGTCAAAAGAAAGACAATTGAAATCAATCGTGGGGATGTCATTGCAACAGGTCAGTATGTGACTCGGCTATGTCAGGCCACTCTGTGTTAGATTCAATACAGGCTGTGCTACTGAACTTGAGACTAGTAGGAAGAAAGAAGGAGAGAAGACGACAGGGAGAACGAGGCACGGAGTTGCTTTATAACCCTTGCTATCATCTTACCCGGCACGCGGTGAGCAAGATAATTCGGACACTTGGTCCGTGGTTACTTAGTCCTAGCGTCCGAATTGTTTTGCTCACCGCGTGCCCGGGTACTAGATTGCCTCGCTTCTCTGGCGCTCGCAACTTATCTCGTTCAGTCTCAACCTCGGGCTGACTTACATATCACTATCTTCCCAGATTATTCATCAATACCATGGTTATCGTGTTGATGCCAAAGTCCTACGTCTGAAGCACCTCCTAGCTAAGAATGGGCATGGAGCCCCAAGCTTTCTTAATAAGCAAGCTCAATGAGGTGGAAACAGCCAGAGTGGAAGGAATTAGCTATGCACGAGCATTTTTCTCGTTTAGTATATGGCGCGGATGAAACTAAACGACATTAAACGATATTTCTCGTTTAGTATATGGCACGGATGAAACTAAACGACATTAAACGATATTACAAGAGGTGATGTAACTTACGGAATATATTTTAGCGCTAGCTCGCTCACTAATGACCCGCATTACCGTTTACGCATGACAAACCCTCACTGGGGCACGCGGTGAGCAAAATAATTCGGACACTAGGATTAATTAAGTACTCATCAAGTGTTTGAATTATCTTGCTCACCGCGTGCGGGGCATCCATGGGACTAGAGCCTCGGCATGACCGACACGGCTGCTGAATAAGACAACTGATTTCCTGTGCGGAATACAGCTGGCTGGTACGGGACTGTTAGGCCAGAATGGACCGATCGAATCGAAGGAAGGAATAATAATCATCTCAAATCAGAGATGAGAATCTCAAATCCCTGAGCTATAGACCTATAGCCGAATTCAGCAACATAGATGACTTATTTCGTTCGCTCGTCTCGAAGGTCAGCACAGTCGTGACGGTTTAGTCAGTTGGCTTGCCAAGGTTGTGTATTCTCTGCAAAACTAAACCAAGCTGTCCTGGCTTTGCTAAAGCCAAGTCATTACCCTTGTGGCTGGGGCAACTTGAGGAAGCGTAGGGTTGTCGAGGATTTGAAATATGCTGCAACTACCGAGTGTGAGACGTGCCTCAATATTCGAAAGAACCGATCCGTCTGTGAGGTCGTCATTTGAAAATCCTCAATACAGGATTGTTTTGTATTTTGTTCTGATCATCAGTCACCAATTCAGTCGTTAGTACCGGAAGCAGGAGGTCAGCCCAGGGGTCAACTCCCAAATCGTCTCCATTCCTCATACAAGACCTTCCAAACCGCCCTCCCACTATCATCCAGCGCTGCGTTCATGGTGCGCATGCCCTCCTTTGTCATAACGTTGAGTACAGCATAGAGTCCAGGCTCTAGCGCAATCTTCATCTCCGGCGTCAATCGCCCCTTCAGTTGACACATGCAATACTCCATGATCAGGTATGGTAGATGCTGACCAGCGATACTTCTTGCTTTTTTCGTCTCGTCGTTCAAGTCAAGTCGAGCGCGTTTCTTGGAGCTTGTGACGGACGAGACGGTGGGGTCGGCGAGCGTAGTCAGGAGGCGGGCGTAGCTGGAGGCTTGGACTGGAGTGAATCCACAAGAATGATCCTCACTGTCGGAAGCGAGAGCGTAGGGGACAAACAGACAGCGGAGAAGGGATTGGAGGGCTGGGAGGACGAGGTGGTAGCGACCTCCGATCTTTGGGCGGTGAAGGGCCAGGACGGTGGTGAAGAGTCTGCATAATCCGAGGTAGACTAACGCTGCTTGCCGTGGGTCGGCGATGGCTTTTGATTGTGATGCTTTGATGGTGATATTGGCGAGAAGGCTGTCAACGTGCCACTGCGAGACAACCCGATGCTTCCGTCCGTTAGTCAAGCGGCACTCCGGTCGCAGCCAAATCACTCACATTTTTCTGCAGAAGATTGCTCATGCACTGCATCGAAATAATGCTGATATGAGCATCTGGTCGAAGCATACTGTCGCACAGGGCCATGAAGACCTGAGATAGAACAGCTCGGAGCTCGTCCGACTGTTGGTCTAGCGTACGCGGTCAGCATCTTCAGCTTACGTATACAACAATTTCTACTACCTCCAATGGAGAAGAGCGCTCGCTGGAAAACTTCTAGAGTCATCCGATCTAGACATTCGTCCTTGGCCTCGTGGATTAGGGCACCGAGAAGTTCCTCTTTCTGCTGCCAGCCCAGTATGGACACTGTCTCCTGAAAGTGACGAAGCAGATCCGCCTTTTCCTGTGATTGGCCCACTATTGTCAATATCAGTATTGCTCGGCAACGGGCGAGAATGATCTGAGAATCTGGACCAACTTTGTCTTAGTGTCTGGGCTGTTCCCAATAAGGGCGGATGAAGGCTGTGGTCGAAAGTTCCCAATGCGTACTCTAGTCGTGTAAATCTTGACCGCAGATGAATCGCCGCGTGGTAAGACCTTCGTGCATACTGGCTCGCTGTCTCATCCGTGTGATTGGCAACCCCGACTCGGTCAATAATGACCGCGAAGCGAGCAGATACTGGATGACTAGTCAGTTCGGTCAGAATAAGATATGTTGGGGTATGTACTATTTCGAAGGTCGGGATGGATGCAGAGTAGGTCAGAGTATGAAATCATACTTTCTAGCATTATTTCACAGCAATGTCGAGGTGTTGGACCTGTCAAGAATCGCCCGGCTACATCAAAATTCTTGATCAGGGTCTCCAGGTGCCGTTGCCGCAATACGTCAAGTGTCTCGAGCTCTCTTTTGAATGAGTCTGGGACTTCAGCGCGATGTCGAGAGCAGGAAGTTAAGGTTCCCTCGATGACGATGGATCGAGAGGGCGTGACATCCGAGCTAACCACTTGATCATTCAACGTCCCGGATAGCCACCCATAGAGAACTTTAAGATATTGAAGGTCTTTCCAGTGATTATTTGGCGAGAATAGATGTCTATCGGCACTCAGCTTAGTTGATCAGGCATAGAATAGTACTTGACACACCTCATCAAGGCTTGAGTCAGTCGTTGCAGCGCAATGAGACAATGTGTTTTATCGATCGACCAAGGCTCCTCGTCGATCTTGTCAGCTATTATGATCAAGGCCGGATCAAAGGTGGATTCCTCGTCTCGGATCTCCGTCTCGATGAAATGATCCTGAGACAACCCACTCGCGTTGTCCAGAATAGCGATGCCTTTGCTTGGATGTTCAATGAGCTTCGTCAGGAGGCCAATGTATTCGGTCATCTTTGCCAAGCTAAGCCCTTTTCTGTAGAGCATGATGCGAACGATTTGATTGGCAATCTCAATCCTGTGTTTTTTGTTAAGAGCGGAGCTTGGAGCTTTCTGGATATTTTCGAATGCTAACGAGTACTGGACAGTGTTAAGATTCCAATACCTGGGGTCCTCCGAGCCCAAAAGATTGAGAAATTGGGTAGCTTGAAAGCCTCTTAGACCATCTGTCCAACATCAGCACTCATCAACGAGCTCACTGGGTGAATCTCACTTGCTATACTTGCATACTCTAAAACTGCATCAGAACGAACGAGAACGAGCCATAGCCAGTCATAGTCGATGTGTTGCTCACATAGCGGTCGTGAGGAAGTTCGCCGGTGGGTTGCGAGCCGGTATAATTGTTCGATAAGGCGCTCCAACTGCTTTTCATCGAGATAACTATTGAGGATATCAGACGCCTCACGTTTGAAGTTGGGGAGACATTGCCTACCTGAGAGCTTTAGGTGATTGAAGAAGTCGCGCAATACAGCCAATGTAGAGGGAATCGATTGATTTAATTCCGTAGCTCTGTCCTGTCCATTCTGGGTCTGCGTCTAGGGGTTTCAGAACTCCAAAATGGTCTTCACGCAACTGCCGACAGAAGAATTCCTTGAGATCCATTACCTTTTCAATAGCTTGTACCATCATGTCCCGCAAGGAGGCATCAGGTACATTCAACTGCTCGGACGCCGCAAAGCTGAGCAGGAAACAGAAAGCATGTAATCTCTCGGAGTACTCTGGCTCTTCCACGGTAATACTTTCGGAATCCCCTAGACACACGATGTCTCGAGCCCCAATTGCTGCAGAGTAGGCACTTTCACTAGGGACTTGGGGCACAGTAGGCAGAGTCCAGCGGTCATTGATGACTGTCATGATCCTCCACAGCCTCCATTGATATCCCTGAACTAGGTTAGTTTTGGTCGCAATAATACTGGCCAAAGAACGGAACACAAGTTGTGCAGGCTCGGTTAGCTTGAGGAGCGTATCCTTACGGCTACATCCAGAGACCACGCAGTCCAGAATCACGATGCTGGGAAACAAATCACCAACTGCGGATCCCAGAGAATCTAAATCCTGTTGCGCTTGTTGGAAAACTTGTTCCACTTGACGTACGGTCATGCTCGTCTCGCAAAGATCTGCCACTGAGCGTGAAAGTGTGTTCGTTTCCCATATATCCTTTGATCTCTTGTGTGGTTGGCATCTTCTTTGTATGACTTTAAGCTGCTCCCTCCAATGCGCTATGAAACCAACTAAGTTTCGTGCGTCACCGAAAGCGTGCAGCAGCGGAATCACAATCTTTTCGAGCTTGAATGAAAAGTCGTTATCATCCAACGAAGACCTCCTGCAGATGTCTTCGGTGATGTGTGAGAACAACGCAGTTGAAAGTTTGTTCGATGCTCGAGATGAATAGCCCTCTCCATCTATTGAGACAGTAGATGGAATCATGAAGACATTTGGGTCGTTCAGCAGGCAGAGATTGACGAGACTCCATATCACATGGTAGTTCTCGTAGGTTTCGTCGAGCAAGCCTGCGGTTTTTCCCAATATGCTCTCCAGGGTGGTGGTGCTAAGGGTCACTCTATTGTCCAAAGCTCGACGAAGCACCCATTTCGTAAGTCTGACAAAATCTTTGCGTGTCTGTACTGAGGGTGAGGAATCGAGGATGGCAGAGGCGCAAGTCAAGATCTGAGTGAAGAGACTCTCCAACCATAGGCTTTCAGCTCTGCGTGATGCTGGTGTGTTCCGAGGTCGGCAAGTGCATGCAATATGAAATAGTAGTGAAAGGCATGTAATCGATAGATGCACTCTGGTCTTCGTGTCCCCTCTAGAACCTGCGCTCGTCCCAGGTTCATGAAAGCCAAAATTGCGCAGCGAGTCAGTCAGAGCATCGACGAAAACAATGCCGGGCACGACTCTCTGCTCCTTGTTTCGATTTACCAGACCCGAGGATGCTCGAAACGGTAGTGTGACATGGTTTACCACCAGGCTTGTTAGTGAATGTTGGAGGACATCCACTTCCGTATCCCGCATAGTCCGCTCCTGAAAAGTGTGCACGAGAAGCAGACTTGGAAGCATACAGTATCTCATAAAAGCGCGCTTGGGAGATAAGTTAGCGGAGGGACCCTCACAAGGTTTGCGAAAGTTACATTATGGGGCTCGTCTATTGAGCCATGACCGCCGGGGAAACGGAGCTTCCAGAACTCAATCATGGGAGATATGCAGGATTCAATCGCAGTTTCTCGGAGCCTTTCTCTCGAGTTCCGGACGGAAGACCAGTATTTCCGACGATGACTTCTATTAGGAGTCTGCAGGATGTGGTTCGCAAGATATATGGAGCTTCCCAAAATAATTGCCGCCTCTTCAGAAGAGCTTTTGAGCGCAGCTCGCATGTGCTCAGCTGCATACCCAAGAACATGTCCCGCATCTATGATGAAGTTCTCCAGCTGCTTGACAACTCCGCACATTGCTACGTACAGTGTGTCGAGAACCAAAGTCGGGCCATCTGACTCGCGGTGAGGGACGATCTCAGTGCCATCAATTTTGCGCTTCCTCGCCGACGTCTGCTCGTCCGAGGCGCTACTTTCAGTGCGAGAGCCAGAGTCCGATGAG
>JAABUW010005311.1_pt1 | contig 16827 bp, 1 predicted proteins | sample 5560081 | NCBI WGS metagenome assembly JAABUW01 (sample SAMN10711882, study PRJNA513363) | rock metagenome | isolation source: Antarctica rocks | place: Antarctica: Victoria Land, Knobhead sud | reverse complement strand
ATCGTTTAACTTTGTTGTTGCAAATTACTTTAAATCTTTTTAAACTTAAAATATCGATCAACGATTTTAAGATTTTTTTGCGCTAAGTTGTAAAAATTATTTGTCTTAATTCACGATTATAACTTTTGTAACATTGACACTATTATTAATTGCGTACTTTTAAGACTTTTATAATAAACGAAATTATATTGACGTAATTATTAAATAACTAACGCAATTAAAGTATTTAATTTAATTCTAATTTATAAAACATTATACAAATTAATCTTAATACATTGTTTAAAGCGCTTATATTATATAACATTTTTATCTTAACAACAAAGTTAAATAATTTAAGATCATTTTATTGCTTTTTTTTCAAAGAAGTGTAGATTAAATTTAACGACAATTTAATTGCATTAAAGAAGTTTAACAACACATAAATTAAAATGAACGTATATTCGCAACAATTAAGTATATTTATATTGTATACGTCGCAAGTTTAAACTAGTGCTTAATTGTAATCATTTAATCTATAAAATTTATTTAAGTTTTTTTTAAAAATCTTTAAAGAAATTAAATTATTTGTATTGATTAAATTCGTGTCTTCTATGTTTGTCTAAAAATTTAAAGATGAAATTACAATCTTTCATAATTAGCTCTCGCATTCTAAGCATTAACAATAATGACGTTTAAAAAGTTATATCTTTAAAATTTCTTAAGCTATTGCAAAATGCAATTAGATTAAAGTGTATCATTTAAAGTCTTTTTAATCTTGCGATCGAAATTAACTTAAATAAGTTCGTAGACATTAAAGTTTTTATACGTTAAATTCTTCTAAATAATTTAATTATTCTTAAACTCTTTCTTTAACTATAATTAGTCGAAAAGTGTTTTAATTATTTCGATTTGCTAGTTTGCGAACTATTTTGATCGCAAGACAAACGCAAATTAAATTTTGTGCATTTTCTTTAACAAGTGATTACGTATTAAATATTAGACAACTATTACGATGTTGACGCTTTCGAAGAAATTCTTCGAATAGTCTTTGACGTCAATACAAAGATATTTAACTATTAACGATCTAAAGAATTCACAAGAATTGCGATAATCGTTACGATCATTTTTAACGCTCTTTTTTATATATTTTTAAACTACAACGACGTAGACGAACGTTAAAAAGATGTAAATAAACGAAATTTTAAAGCGACTCTTATCTAAGTGCGATTACGATTGATATCACATAAACTTTAAACTATTAATACGTTCGTTCTAAGCATAAAATAGACGAGTCTTATATTTAAAAAACGTACGTGCATGTTCTTTAATCTTTAAGTATTGTAATAGTTAACGACGATTAAAGTTCGAACAATCTCGACAATTTCAATGTAAATAATTAACATAACTCTAGATTTTTAAGACTAATTTAAGTCAAAGTCTCTTTTAATTAATTTATATACTCTTTATTGAAGTCTTTTAGAATGAAGAACTAAAGCACAATAATTTTATCAATTTTGCTTTGTAGAAATGTCGTCATATATAATTAATTATGAAGAAATTAAACGTGATAATGTCGTTCAAAACAAGTATCGAAAAAGATTTTATAACGTCGTTGATTTCTAATTTTAAACACGTTGTACGCGACGACTTTATATCTTATCTATGACGCTTCTTCGTATTGTCTCTCGACGAACAAAAAATCTAACGTAATGTATAAAATTGCTTGAACAACGAGATCAAAAAGAACTTTTTTAGATTTAATGTCTATCTTTTTAAAGAAAGTTTTGCTATGAATGACGTTAAACGAATGCAAAAGCTTCGTCAATGTGCGTTAGCTTTTACTTGACAAAAGAATAAATGCAAAGAAACAAAATTTGTCTTAATCGTAATCTTATTCTTCTTCGAATTTGACATTGCGTTCGTATTTCAAAATGATTAATATTATTGCAAAGAAATTATTCGTTGTTAATTAAAAAGTTAGATTGTGTCTTATACGCTTAAGCGTTTTTGCAAAATCAAATTAATTTTTATGACAAACAAAGATGTTTTAAGCTATTTTTAGTTTAATAAAGATTTGTGTGACAAATGCTTTCGTTTTCGAAAAAATGTTCAATTCTTCGTTCGTTATTTAAGCGACATAATCAAGATTTTCATAACATGTAACTCAAATAACATTCGAACAATAAGCGACTTCTCTCAAACTATTTAGTGATTCATGCATTAATAAAAGTTAGCATGCGTTTTCTCTACATTAATAAGAACTTTGAAGAAGTTATATGAAGCTTATAGTGTAGTGCGTAATTAACGTTAATCGAAATAAAAGCTTATCGAGTTCTACGTGATACGATCGAAACGAACGCAAATAAAGAGAGAGCAATTCTTGATCAAAACGAAGATCAATAAACATCAAAATATTGTATAAATTATAAAAACGAACAATCGAACAATGTTACGAACGATGCTATTAGTTGAAATTTATACTATAGAAGACGACGAGCTTTCGACTATAATAATCTTTCTTTAAACTTAATTATAACAATAAGTTAAATTCACTTGCATTTGTTGTTTAAACTAATGGAAATAAAATTGTTATCTAGTTAAATATAGATAATATCTTTAAATGTTGCCATAGAATGTTAATATAACGTCGAAGAAATAATATAATAATTTAGATTAACAATTAATATGACGCATTGCAAATCTATAGTTTAACAACTCTTTAACAACATTAAACATTGTTCGTTTATAAACTATTTAATGAGAAAGTTTGTTTCTAAGTTAATAAGTCCAATATATTATAAGCTTTTTGCAAGATTCGTTAATTAACGAATTTTCGACAAAATGTTTTGCGTTTCGCATAATTCTTGTAATAATAATTGAACCACATATAGCTTGCAAAGCATTAAAAATTTCGTCGAAAACATATTAAGAATCGCAACTAATATTAAGAACTTAAATTTAATTAGTTTTAACTAAATTAAGTTTAATGTTCGTTAAGAACACATTACTTTTGTCATAATATTATATATTAATAAAAGTCGTTATAATCTTTGTTTTATCAAACGATTTTACGAATCTAGCAATCATTTCGTACTAAATTTTTCTTTTTTTTTTCGTGTTTATTTAGTCTTTGATTTCACATAGATTTCTAAATTGATCTTTTAGAATCTAATATATAAGTAACGATACAACGTTGACTTCTTAAACAAACTTCGAAAATATCAATAAGAGAGATTAACTATTTTGTCATTAATGTTTGTATAAAAGAATAAATTAGTTTTCTATTGATAGATATTAAACGTTTTTAAATCGAATGCATCTAGAATGTTTAAGAGTTGCTCTAATACTTCTAAATAACGACGAACTTAATTAATCTACTAAAATCACGTCTTGAATTTTAGTTTTCACAAAGTATTTATTCGCTATTTAATTATATAAACAAAGCTATATTTTAGTCGCACGACGTTTAAGTTTAAGTTTAAACTAAACATTGCGAATAGAATCTTAACATAGCTTTTAAATGATTGCACGTACGTTAGTTCTCTTTGCGTAAATTTAAGATCAATAAGATTCTACGTTATATTGTGATCTTTAAATTAAATTTAGTTGTTATTGTACTTAAGCGAATAAAGCTTCTAAACAATTTTTATATCTAGTTGCTTTAATAAGTATGTTAAGATCTTTATTTGCTATAGATGCAAAAGTAATCGCTAAAGCAAAAAAATAGATTTTTGCGATTTAATAATTCGTTCAAACGACATCTAATAAAAAGAGTTGCTCTAGATTGTTTCTTCGAGTTAATTCGAAAGATGCATAGAACGATTACTAATTTATTACGAATTAATAAGTGTAAATCTATTAATAAGCTAGATGCGTTTAACTAATGCAAATACATCTTAAACGCAAGCACAACTTATTACTAGCATAGCAACTTCAAAGAAGTTTAACTATCTATATTTGAACAATAGAAACTAGCTATTTTTGACAATTATCGCCTTAACTATATTTTTAGCAAGATTTTAGTAAAGACTTTCTTAAAAAAACTAAAGATTAACAATCATTTAATTCTATGTTTTTCACAATTAATTTTAACTATTTTCAAGTTATCTTTTTAGTTAGAGTCGCGTGACAAATAATTAAGAAAGAATATTCGAGTTAATACATTTAAGTACACATTCAAACGAACACATTTAGACAAACATATTCGAACGAACACATTCGAACAAACACATTTAGACAAACACATTTGGACAAACACATTTGAACAAACACATTTAAATAAACACATTTGAATGCACATTCGAACAAACACATTCAAGTACATATTCGAATACACACATTGAATCACATTCGAGTTTACGTATTTTAACACATAGACGAACAAGCTTGTCAAAACTAAAGTGCGTTTCAAGTTCAATTAATAGTCTTTAGTTCGTCGCAAGTTGTGATCAAAAACATAAACGCATTGTTATATAATAAGATTGATCGCCTTTAATTGAAAATGTTGCTTAATAAATGTATAATATAAACGATGCATTGTTGTTTATGATTTTGCAAACAAACGTCTCGCTATGTTTTTATAAATTTAAGAGTGAAGTTGTTTGTTTTTCGCAATAGCTTAATGCTTAATAAATAAAATTGATATTAATAACAATCTAGCTGTCATTATGATAAATAAAATAGTTATGATAATTATGCTCTTCGAGTAATTATTTTCATTAAAGAAGATTACATAGAATTAATTAATTAAAGAATGCATGCTTGTTGCAATGAAGTCGTTTAATTTTCGATTCATTAATTTAACACAAAGAGAATTTAATGTTGCAACGTCGTTCGTTGATGTTAACGTATTTTTAATTAATTTTATCGTTGCTTAAGCGCTTTTTTACGATTTTAAGATTTAATAACTTTTGCGATGTCGCAACGACAATAAACGAGAAAATCTAAATACTACTTGTTCATTTATTGCTTCGAAAAACTAAAATCTAAGATTATGCGATTATAAGACTATAAAAGAGCTACAATATTAAGATTGCTATCCAATTATATATGCTTAAGTAGCGTCGACGTTTTATTAAATCTTAGATTAAGTCTCTTATGTATTAGATCAAGTTTCATCATTATACATTCTTCACTTAATAATAATATCGTCATTAGCATTAATTATGAATTTAATTATTTATTTTTTTCATCCTTTTAGCTAAGAGACTAATACTATTATTAAGAATTTACGCAATTTCGATCTATTATGTTTGAAAGACTTAATTAAAGAAGATACAAAATGTCATTTTAAAGAAGTCGCACTCTCTTTTACTTTAAATTGAATTTTAAAGACGAAATTAAATTTTGTTATTAATTGACACGAAGACGTTAATGTCGGACTATTAGATTCTACGTGTAGTGTCAAACATTATATGATTTTAATTAATTATAAAAGCGTTGCAATATTTCATAAGCAATCGAAGAATAACATTATTATTAACGAAAAAGTATGCAAAGATTATAGCGTCGCCTTCTACGACAAAATGAAGATTAAACTTTAAAAAACTATATTTTTAGTTCAAATATCATGACGACAAAGTTTAGATCAAGTAAACTACGTTTATAAGGCGAAGAAAATCAAGAAATTTAAAATTGCGACTTCGCTATTAAATATGCGTTTAATAGCGACATTTATTTATACGATTTAGATCGCAATCATCGAATCGTACAAAATGATCAATATTTTTATCGAAAAGATACAAATGAGTCGTAAAAAGATAGCTAGCGTTAAATTAGTGCGCAAAGATTGCTCTTAATTTACGATCAAAAAATACAAAGAGCTCGTTTTCGAACGACGTGAAATTCACTTTTAGAAGAGAACTTATTATATTAAATACGTACGTTAAATGCTTAAAAATATCATTAAACGTAACTAATTTTAGTAGAACAACATTGTTAATCTTAAAGATATTGTATACAATGATGCAATCTTAATTTTAGTTATAAAATTTATATTTAAGAGCAATTTTTGTCACATAATTTGCGAATAAAAGACGTCAATCGTATTCGATCTTAATTTTTGTGTCATAACATAGTTGTTCGATGCGTTAAAATATTTATATAATTTTGAAATAATATATAGAGACATTTGATTAAATAATTTTATAGTTATTTTAAAGCAATCATTGCACATTAAATTTACAAGATTCGAATTCTCGTTTTACAATAAAAATACTTTTTTTTTTCAATGATGAGTCATTAAGCATTCGAGCTTTAAGAGCGCTTATATAGAAGTTCGATTGCGTCTTTTATTTAAAATAACTTACTTTTTTAGCAAGACGTCAAGAAAAGATCTTTATTTATATGTGACAAGTTGATTGACATTTGAAGCGTTAATATTGTATATTTAAAGCTTACTTTAAATATAGTTTCTCACTACGTAAATGGCGAAAAATTAATAAGAAATTTCGAATTATAAGTTGCGAGATTAAAATTGCTTTTTGTGTTGTTATTGTTGTTTTAATTTTTATAGAAGCTATTACATTTAAATCTAGAAGCAAGAGTTAAAGCTAATGAATGTCTTTTAAATTCGTAACTTATTGTGCGAACTCAATATAAATAATCAAAGAAGCACGCTCTTAAGCGTTGAAAGCTAAATCAAGATAGCGTAGAATAACTAATTAATGTTTGAAATCAACGCATACATAATTCATAATTGTAACTAAAAATTTTGCGAAAAAAAACAAATCATTATAGCTTTCGATTTATTCTCTTTATTGATAAATTCACTTTAAGTGTAAATTTTTATCATTTGTACTTTAAGAAAAGCGACACAAACGATAAAGTTTCGTCTTAGTCAAAGAATAATGTTAAACAAATTTAGCTTTGTCGAAATAATGTAAGTTTTTAATCTTATTCTTCGCGTACATTTATTTCGATTTCGACTATCGCTCTTATTGTGATCAAATAACTTTTAAATTGTAGTTTGGCGCATTTGACGCAAGTTATTAAATGAAGAGTTAGCTCATCTTCGTAAAAGAGCGTATCAAAAACGTGTTTTTCACATTTTGCATAAAAACTTAAGAAAAATGTTAAAAATAATTTTTACTTTTAGTCTTAACAAATCTTTATTAAAAAGACGTTCAATTTGCTCAATCAATTTTTTCTAACATAGACGAATAACTTTATAAGTCATTGTTATTTAAACATAAGCTAAATATTTATAAACAAAAGTTAATGCTTTTGTTCTTATTTATGCTTGCTTATTTAAAAAGAGTTTTTTTTTTTACGAAACAAAGTTGCTTAGACAACATTAACGACTTTATTTATATTTACGTTCGAAAGTTCGAAGATAATAAAATTAAAAATAACAACAAATAAATATATTAAGATTTTAATTACGTCTTTCGCATTTATTTGTTTCGAAAAGTCTTTACACTTTAAAGAAAAATTGCTTACATTAAAATCAAATCTATCGTTTATAAAGTTATTGTTTATTTTTTGTTTTAATTATTTGTAATAAATAGTTTGCAAACTCTTAATTAATTTTTCTCTACGTTTAAAAATCTTAAGAAGCGAGACTTAATTTAAAATAATAATATTTTGATAACGTATATAAAGCATTTTCGTTGCGTAATGCAAATTAGACACAAGAAATTAATGCAAAAAGCGATACTAATAGACTCTTAAAGAGTTCGCATAAATTCTTAAGTATATTTGAAAAAAGTTGTATATCTTTTGATCTACTAGCTAGATTTACATCTTTATAACGTTCTAATTTATTACAATTGATATAATTTATTTTTTAGCATGCTTTACGATCCTAAATACTAGCGAAAACTTTCATAAATTTAGATATTTCAAAATAAGATTCTAATAAAATTATAACATCGAACATGATCTTTACTTTTTAGACTTATTTAAATCTTTGCAAAAAAATACTTAAATAAATATTTTATACTCTTAGATAACTATAGTTTCTTGCAAAACATATGTTTTGTAATGAAAGCATTTAGAGTTAAATCTTCGATTAATTAATATTTAGTTAACGTTTTCGAGTTATTTAATAAAACGAAAACGACAACATTGAACACAATGAAAGCATGCTTTTTTTATTTGTCTTCTTAGTTGTTTGAAGATAACGAAACATATTATGATTAATTTATTGCTTAATTTGCGATAACGCGTTTAAAGACGAAGCTAATAATAATTATGCGCTTCTTATGTCTATTATTAATTAATTTTCGAATAAATTATTAAATTATTTAAATGATTTGTTGCTATAAACATATTAATTTAAGAAGAGATTAAACTTCGTATATAAATAGATTATTGCGATCTAACAACTTAAATTGACGAAATTAGAGAGAATTTGCTTGCAAAGTTTTCTCGCTTTCGAAAATCGCATTATTTTGATCTTTTGTTACTTTATTAAAGTTACATTATTATAAATAACTTAATAGTTATACACATTATAAGACGATAAACAAATATAGCGAGAGCTAGTTATGTCAAATTTTAGTTGTTGACGATGCTTAAAAACTTTAATGAGCTACAAAATCTAACTTTGATTTGCATCGTCGTTCGAAAACTATTATATTTTAATAAGAAAATTAATAGCAATTTGTCATTTGCAAATACTTAGAAAAACTTTGAAAAAATTTTGTTTAAGTTTTGTTTTTTTAATCGATGTTGCAACTTGTGATCTATATTGTGTTCTTCGCTTCATTAAACATTAAAAAATTCGAAAATTGACGAAAAAATTCTAAGATTTTTTTTTTAATTTCTAATTCTTTTTAATTTTTTAAATAAGACGACAAATTAACGCTTAAAGACGTATTAACTTTTAAAAGTTTCTAACAATAACTATATAATAATCGCAATTTTAACAAAACAAATTATAATTAACTTAGTTAATTCGTATTTGTTAACTTGTATTTTTAACGTTCGCAATTATATTAAACTACGAAATTAAACAAATTATGTTAATAAGTTGTCGAAAAGTTGTTAATTATTATCTATATTAATTTTTTAAACTTTTGTCTCTTAATTGTTAAAACTTAATATTGCGAAAATAATACACAACTCTTAACATCAAAAATCATCGAATTTTTATTTAATTAAAAAAACTCGTTAAAAATAGTATTTAAACGAATCGAAAGCAACGCAAAGAGTTTGCGATACTTAATTTTTATTTTTCTAAAATTATAAACATTAACGAACAACGTCTAGATAGACTCGACGATTAACATTGTATTATTTTAATTTTATCGTTAATTTAGCATTAAGCAATAACTTTAAATCTAATTTTGAAGAATTAATGTTTGTGAACTTTTGAATAAATAGTTGCATGCATTTCTTTTTATTTTATTTATTAAATGTAATAACACAAAGCTTGTTAACAATTCTCTTTAATTGCACTATTGTTGAACGCAATTAAGAATTGCTTCGTTCTCTAACTATATTCGATAAAATTGTATTTTTACTTTGTGACTTTTTTTTAAAACTTTTGTGCAATATAATTTGATTAAAGCTTATCTTGTGCGCATTGTTCATAAAAAAGTATTGATGCATCGCATAGCTTTTTACTCTAGATTACATTATAGAAGAAACATTGTTAATTTCTTATTTTAATGATAAGTGAATAATTTATTAGCAAGTTTTATGTAGATTTGATGTTTAGATGTTCTAACTTTGATTTAAAGAAACAAGGTCGATATTTGAGACTTATAGTTATCGAAAGAAAAAAATGACAATTACGTTTAAAATCTATTAGCGAAAAGATAATTTAAAAGATCTTGGCGTTTAAGTTTCGCAATTCTAGCGTATCAATATTGACGCATCAATTATGGCGCGTTAATTATGACGTATCAATCTTGACGCAAAACATTTCGCAACAATAATCTAAGTATAAATTTAAAAATGAAGCAAGACATAATAAGACAATTAACAATTTAAAATCTAAGAATTACTATGTGTTACTCTACGAACAAAGACTATAATTAATAGTTTACACGTCAAAAAAAAGCTTAATTCATAAAACAAACTAGTTCGCACAATTGTATTAAATAGACATTGCTCTTATAATTCGAAAGAACAATAAATACTACATATATTGATCTTTTGTTAACAAAGATTGATCTTCAACTAAAGCAAAAATTGTATATTATTGAATTTAAGTTAGCGATCAAATTACTAAAGAAATGTAGAAAAAAATTTATTCGCTTTTTATTAAGATGTTACTAGAAGACTTTTCAAACACAAAATTTACAATTTAATTTTTTAAATGTTTTAAGAACGCAAACAATTAATTAGTTACGATTCAAATAAACTCTAGCAAAGCAAAAAAGAGATTGTAAACTTATTTTTTCAATATTATTTTACATTATGCTGCAATCTCTAAAAATGTTAAGAACATAAACGATTAATTAGTTACGATCGAAGTAGACTTTAACAAAGTGAATAATGCGATCTTTAAAAATGTTAAAAATGCAAACAGTTAATTAGTTACGATCGAAGTAAACTTTAATAAAGTGGATGATGCGATCTTTAAAGATGTCAAAATTACAAACGATTAATCAATTATAACTTAAATGAATTGCGACAAAGTAGAAAAGAAATCGCAAAATCATTTTTTCAATATTATTTTTTATTAGAATGCGATCTTTAAGAATAAAGATTATTAATGTAAGATAAATTAAATAAATGAGAGACAAGTTTGACATGCGTAGTCAAGCAATAGCAACGCTATTATCTCGAAAATAACATATAATTGCTTCTTTTTTAAGCGTTAAAAATAGTTTATAGCACGCATGTTAAATAAAAAGTTTATTATATTACTTAAAATTCTTGAATTAACGATCATTTTGTGATGTTTTGATCTTTTTTCACTATTGCAACAATGTTGAAGTCGCAAAAATAATTTCGTTTACTTAAGACGATTTTTATTGCATAAGATATTGCTTGCAAGATTTTTTACGTTCTTGCTTTTTATCTCTTTTATTAACGATTACTTTTTTTTAGTACTTTTGTTCGTAAATAATTGTTATGTAATAAGATAATGTTTTGTTTTGTTGTTTGCGTATATTTTTAAAATGCGAATGCGTGAAACGCGAAGTCAATTAAGAGTTTAACAAAGAAATAAAACGACAATTCTTATTTAGTTTTAGTTTTGATGTCTTAACGAAAAAGAAAAGTAAGAAAAATTAATGTCGTTTGATTTGACGTTTCTTTCTAGATTGCTTTGTAATTATGAACAAAAATCGCTTAATCTTAATTAAAAAATTTAACTTATTAACTTTTTTATTTTTGTTTTTGAAATTCTTGATCTTTATATCACACAAGAAGCGTTTAATTTTGTCACATTGCTCTTTGTTTTATTTGATTATTTATAAATTATCTTCAACGTCTTAGTGTTAATCGAAATAAAACTATGAAGAACTTCTTGTTTATTAGCTTTAATATTGTTTTTTTTAAAAGCTTCTAAATTTACTAGATTAAAAAAGCATGATTTGACTAAATATTAATATACTTTTCGTTAAATTGCAAAATCTCTTCTTTGACACGCTATAAATCGATTTCGTTATTAGAAACATTGCAACAATCTTTATTAATAGCATTCTTAATTATAATAATTAATGTAAAATTTATTATTAATTTGTCGAAAATTAATTTCTTTGATTGCAAGATAAAAGTGATTAAAGTTGCTTGCTTGCTTTGCTTATAAATAGATTCGACACTATTAATAGCAATTAAATTTGAAAATTTATTAAGAGTTTTAAGTTTTAAAGATTAATAAAATAAAATTTAACTTATGTTAACTTGAATCATTGTAAATAAAATAGTCAAGTCTAGAAATCTACGAAACTAAACGTTTATTTATATAAATTTTAGAATTTTGAGCGCATAAACTATGTTGACAACTTCGTTTTCTTATTGATTTCGAGTTGATAGCTTCGTCTTCGCACAAAGTATCTTCGATAATTCGATTTCAAATTAGTAGCTTCGTCTTCGCATAGAGTATTTTCAATAATTTGATTTCGAATTGACAACTTTGTCTTCTCGACTATTTAATTTCGAGTCGATAGCTTCGTCTTTGCGTAGAGTACCTTCAACAATTCGATTCCAAGCTAATAGCTTCGTCTTCGCGTAGAGTATCTTCGACAATTCGATTTCGAGTTAAGAGCTTTGTCTTCGCATATCAAGAATCTAAAAATAACACAATTTGTGTTTTGAGTCGAATCGCAAAAGCTAAAAGTAGCGAGAAGCTTATTTAAAGACTAAACTTAAAGAAGAAAACTCTATCAAGTAAATTACAATAAATATAAATAAAAAACAAATTTAAAATATACTTAATATATATTAAAATTATATAGATATTACTAATATTTTATTTAAAATTTAAAAAATATTTTTACAATTTTAATAATTTTTAAAAGTAATTTAAATATCTTAAATATATTCTAAATATAATTTTCGAAAATATTGTTTTAATTATTTAACAACTTATTTTATTAATTAATTTTAAAAAATTAAAACTATTAACAAATCATTACAATATATAAATAGTATAAATATATTATATTTTAAACTTAAAATATAAATTAAATATTAAAAGATAAAATAAATTTTTGCTAAATTATATAAAAAGAAATTAAAAATTTCTTTGTATTAATAAACGCTAACTTGCAATTATATTAATATAAAAAAAAGCAATTACTTTTAAAACAATAAGTTTGCAAAACAAAAACTATTATTACTTGTTTCTATATTTAGATAGAATCTATATTTGTTTTAAACTATATTTATACTAATTATATATTAGAATAAGAAAATATATTATTAAAATATTTAAAAAGAACAATTTTAAAACAAAAAAAAAATATTTTATTTATTTAATACAATTGCAATAAATTTAATTGTATTGTTGTTTAATTAATTAAAAAAAATATATATAATTAGTTTATATTTAATTTAATTTAATAATTAATCAAATTATAAATAAAAAAGATTAAAGAATTACAAAATATTGTTAACAATATTTATATTTTTCTTTTAATCTAAAAAATTCTTATATAATATTCTTTCTTAATAGACTTAATTTTAAGTATAAATTTAATACAAATATAATATTTAAATTTAATAACAATTTTTTTTATATATTTTAAAGTTGCAACTTAAGAACTACTTATTTAATAAAAAATTAATATTAAATATTAACTTAATATATATTAAATAAAAATTTTAAAACATCTTCTTTAATATAACAATATACAAAAATATTATTTAAAAAAGACAAATATTAAGTATTGACTTAATATATATTAAATAAAGATTCTAAAATATCTTTTTTAATACAACAATATATAGAAATACTATTTAAAAAAGACAAATATTAAGTATTAATTTAATATATATTAAATAAAGATTCTAAAATATTTTCTTTAATATAGCGATATACAAAAATATTATTTAGAAAAGACAAACGCTAAATATTAACTTAATATATATTTAATAAAAATTTTATAATGTTCTCTCTAATATAACAATATATAGAGATATTATTTAAAAAAAAAACGTCAAATATTAACTTAACATATATTGTTATTTAGCTTAAATAAATATAAATTAAGCTTAAACTTTATAAACAATATATTAAAATTAAACAAAAAATACAAAGCAATACTATTAAAATATTAAATTAAAAATTAAGTACAAAAACAACACATACAATATATGCGTCAAAAACGTAACAAACTTCTATAAAAAAATTAAAAAAAACTAACAAAAAAAGTTGTTAAATTAAAGAAATTCGATATTATTAACAATACAAAAAATATTTTAAATATAATTTTATTATAAACAAATTAATAATATCTATTAAGCAATTAAGACAACAACAAAAATAAACTAGTTTATAAATTTACATCTTTGTTTTACAAATATTATATAATATTAATAATTTAAAAATTTTGTTTAAACTTAAAAAACTATATATAAATCTAATATATATCAAGTTTATATTAAATATTAATTTCAAAAAAAATTTATTACTTTATTAAAAAATTTAAAATAAAAAAAAAACAATCGAAAACAAAATTATATATAAAATATTTATATTATTTGTAAAACTAACAAATATAACAATACAACAAACTATTATAATTGCTTGTTTAACTTTATCTTATAAAGAATAATATTTAAAATAAAACGTACAGGCCCATCTATAGAGTTATTTTCCCGGAATTAATCTGAAGACTATCCGGAATCTATCCGGAATATTGCTATTTTGGTTAACTTCCGGTTAACTTCCGGTTAGAAAACCGGTTGATAACCGGCAGTCAACCGCTATATAGCAGCTTTATAACCTATAGATGCTAATTTTGAAATATTGGAAAATTGAAAATTTAAAAAAAATTCTAAGTCCCGACGCTAGCCCGATCGAGGTTTCGAGTCTTGGCATGTCGAATAGCAAACTATGTATATCGTTGATTCGTCAATACGTGAAGTCGTTAAAGCATTGTTCTATTTTTAAATTAAAGTTTTAACTTTAAATTTAAAGTTTAAGAAATTCGGGAAGTCTCTAGCTTCGCGACTATCGACGCTAACAAATATTTAATTGCGAAATCACGTAATTTACGAAATTTCTATACGCGCGGTAGACCCCCTCTACTAGCGTGTACGTATTACATTATTTATGTTGCTAATATTAGTTAAGATATCTACTTATCTAAAAAAAAAAAAAAAAATTATTATTATTATTAGTAATATTTATGCCCGGAATTTACCCGGAATTTACCCGGAATATTGCTGTTTTGGTTATTACCCCGCGTGTGGTTTATTTGAACCAAACCCGGAATTTACCCGGCACTTTCCGGTTAAATAACCGATTTTTGCCAGTTATCTATCCGTTATTCAATCGCAATATTCTGGCAATATTCTGGCAATATCCTGGCAATATCCTGGCAATATCCTGGCAATATCCTAGCAATATCCTGGCAATATCCTGGCAATATTCCGGACAAATATCGGGTAAATAACTATAGTCTTTGGCTGTACAGAAGAAATAAATACAAAATTAAAATAATAAATAAAATAAATATATAGTAAGCGTAGACAAGATATAGACTTAATATATATTTAAACATAATTAAAAAAAAATCTTAATTTAAGATTAAAAAAAGTATAAAGAAATTTTATATTAAATATAGATTATACTTTATTTTAAATTAGTTTGCAAAAGAATTTTTTTTATTAAAATATAATTGTTATAGCAATTACGCAAAAGCAAAATATATAATAAATATTAATCTACTTTATTAAATTAAAGTTAAAAAACAAATACTTAATTATTTATATTGTATATACTAGATACAATTAAAAGTATACAATTAATTAAAACAAATTAAAACATTATATACAATATATATTAAATCTAAGATTTAATTAAACAATCTTAAAAATTTATTATTATTAATTTGTTCTAATTTGTATTTAATATATATTTAATATATACAATAAAAAACAATCTAATTTTTGTCTTTTTTAGTTGTAGATATAACAATAGTTTTTGCAATAATTGTATTAGCTAAGTATAGACTTAATATAATTTTAATATAAATAAAAAAATAATTTCATTAACTTTTGTTGTTAATAAAGATAAATTTATTTAAAAAAAAATCAACTATATATAAATTTAGCATAGATATATTATAAATATAATATAAAATTACAAATAATATTTTATTCTTTTTTGTTATTAAAATATTAATTAAAACGCAAGTATCTATTAAGTATAAAATTAGTATAATTTTAATATAGTAAATTAACAAATAAAACTTGCTCTTATTTAAATTAAAAAAAGTATTGTAATTCTTTTTTGTATATATAATAAATATAAGTATAATATATATAAGTCTTAAATTCTTTTATTAAAGTTAATTATTGTATTTAATTTTTTATTATTATAAACAACTTTTTTTTGTTAACTATACATATATTAAATATAAATAAAATATAAATTTTTAAAAATTTTCGAAATCTTAGAATATACTATTATTACGAGATTTTTTTATTTCTTTATATTTCTTTAATATTAATATATATTTAATATAGACTAGATTTAAAATATAATTAAATAATTTATTTAAAGATTTGATATCTATAATAAATATATTAATTTGCGTATAGTCTAAATATATACTAAATACAAATTAATACAATAAAATATACAAAAAAAAGCTTTTTAATTAAAGTACTAATATAACGCTAAAAATAAATTAATGTAAACTTAATATATTTTAAAATTAAACTAAAAATATACTTTTTATAAATATTCTTTAAGTCGAAAAACAAATATTTGAAAAAAAACAATAAACAATAATTAATTAATAACTTTAAAAGTTGTATTAATACAAATCTAATATTAATTAAATCTATATATAATTAATATATTGTTAAAGTTTTAAATTACAAAATAGGTATTTATATATATAGTATAAAAACAAAAAAGATAAAAAATAAATTAAATATATAACAAATATAAAATAAATTTATCTTGCAATAAAAGTATATATTAAAAACAATTATAAATTCTTAATTATAACAATTGTTTTATATAAGCTTAATATATATTTAATATTAATCTAGTTTATATAATATACTTTATATTGTTTATATATTAATAAATAATTGTATTAATTATATATTTGTATTTATACAAAATATAAACTTAGTTTAAACAAAATATATAAAAATTATATTTTAATTTTGTAAAGTAATTTGTATTTTGTTATTTTTTAAATTTAATTTAAAGTTTTATAATATTAAATTAGTATAAATTAGATATATATTAAATATAAAAAAGAT
>JAABUW010005308.1_pt1 | contig 16830 bp, 20 predicted proteins | sample 5560081 | NCBI WGS metagenome assembly JAABUW01 (sample SAMN10711882, study PRJNA513363) | rock metagenome | isolation source: Antarctica rocks | place: Antarctica: Victoria Land, Knobhead sud | reverse complement strand
CTTTGTTGTGCCTCCTCCGCTCGCGCCATTGGTACATTTTGAAACCCTTTGCATGATTGTCTCCTCACTCCTTTTCCGCTGGAAACGTGTGATCAGACATGCATATCAGGTGCTCTGGATCTTGATATTTGCTAGCCCCATTCATGGAATGCAGGTCGCTCAAGGATTCATCGACCTAGCACTCAAGCAAGGCGGGAACATTACTGCCGAGAACATGAGCTTTGACCCTTTATTGATTACCGGTAGTCATCGGCTTCTACACGTACAGAGGTGCACAAACTACATTAGTGTACAAAGCGTCGGTATGGCTGTCGCGCCAGCTAGGCCTATTGAATATTGGCTTGAAATTTGACAGGAAATGACGATATTACAACTCTTCTTGCAAATCATCCACAGCCCTCTATATACAACAACAGTCCAGCTCCCGTGGTACCAACAACGATATTCTGATACAGGACACAACGCTCCATAGCTTTCCAATCCAACGAGACCATTTCCTCAGTTTAGATTACGCATGCGGGCCTTAAAGCGGCCGAATAGTGACGGTTTGGTTGTAGACGGCACTAAAACAGCTTCCGTCCGGTTGGGTGAGAAGACCTCGAGGAAGTCCGCATCTCGGGTAGGGTAGTCCTCTCTGAGATAAGGAGCTAGAAAGGGGAGGCCGGGTCGCTCCTTCATCTCCGCTCGGTAAACAGCAAAGTTGTGCGTGGGAATGAAGAGACTCGAGTAAAAAGAGTCGAGCCCAGCCTCCTGTTGGCCGAATACAAGGGCAGCCAGACGGTACCAGTTACGGCAAGTGTATAATTCCTTGAACACAATCAGCTCAGGCCACCGATTGATTAAGAGTATCCTACCTTCGCAATCTCGTCCAGGCGATAGTTGAGGCGGGGGTAGGCTTTGCCACATTCTGCAATGGTATCACAAAAGGATCCGCTAATCTGGGCTAAGCGTTGTCGTTGTGGCCCTATGGCTCTAAGGATTTGAGGATCTAGAGGGCGGAAGTTCGATATGTCGGAGAATGTCATTTCTATTGCGTACTCCGGAGAGCCCGCAATTAACGCGTTGAACGTATCCGTTCCGATCGTGAATCGTGGACGCCATAGGGGGAAGAGTGTACCTCGGTAGAAACGGTCGAAGCGTATTGCGAGGATTGGGAGTCTAGTGAGTATTGCGCCAAGGGATAGATTCGGATCTTCAACGAATTGTCTGAGTGGTTCACAGATCAGATCGAGGCAGAGGTTCGTCGGAGTGTTAGACGACAGGCCGTATATCACGGCTTGGTGAGCCAATGGGTATCGGTTTCGCAGTTTCTGCTGGTGTTAGGAGGAGATCGGAACGTTGAGGCAAGATCACTGACTTGTTCCACTTGCTGGTATATGTCCGTCTTCATAGGATGTTCGCGAAGATAACAACGTATCCTGAATGCGATGCATCGATGCTGGACAACAAGATTCTCCACCGATCGTACTTTATAATCTAGAGCGTGCCTCAAGCAATCCTCAAATCCGACATTTGCGAGTAGCGAAAGACTCCCGTTCCTAATGACATTGGCGATCTGTTCAATATCCAAATCTTCTGTCTGACGAGGCTCCCAGGGCCAGATGAGTTTAGGAGAAGGGCAGGCCGGTTCCACCAGCTTCATGATATTTGCCACTATTTCCGCGTCCTGAAACGTAGGAACCGTTTCCTCAGCGGTGAGCCCGGTAAGGATTTCATTCAACCGCAATGTCTCACAGTGTTGCAAGGCATCGTAGAGGAAATCTTTCTGGCCATAGCAGCGGAATCGAAGCAGATGGGGTATGAGCTCGGTTGGACCGGAGCAAATAAGTTTTCTCGCTTCTGTCTCCCACCATGGAGACTGACGATCGACAACCGGCGACGCAGGCTGGTGAGGCTGCTACCGAACAGTTAGCTAAAGCTGAAGAGTAGACAAGCAGCCGGATAGTACTGTACCTCATACGCTGGTGGGGCTGCCTCGTACGCTGGTAGGGCTGCCTCGTACGCTGACGAGGCTGCTGGCTCGCTGCTCGGCGTGTATGTGTCCTCACGAGTATTAACCTGCGATTCCGTGAACCACTGTTGGCAGGGCGATTGCATCGTGAATGCAGACTATCGGAATAGATGTTATAGATCAATGTGGGCAGTTTAACACCAGGGAGCGAAATTTATCGAGCCACGAGTGAATGTAGCATAAATGTTCTGCCAGGAACGTTGACAACAGAATGACCTGGAGAATTTATAACCTGATTAACACTGAAGGGGCCCACTAATTCATCAGTATCCGCCTCCACGTTGTTGATGTGACGGCACCTGCATCGAGAGATGTGACTGGATTTGCTTGTAGCTATTTTTGTTGCCGTAATTATCCGATAGCGAGTGCAAACTCCACTCTCATCACAAACCACGAGCCAATCCAGCGATTGGCGGCCTCCATGGCGTTGCGCTACCGGGGAAGGAGACTCGTCGCCGGATCTGTACTCCAAATCTCCACCCACCCCCGTGAATATCATCCTCGCAACCTAAGCTTCTTCTGGATATGGCTGCTACCGTTGGTAGGAAAACAGGACCCGAAACTCAAGGCGTTACACGGGTTTAGAGATACGAAGGCTACTCAGGGGAGAGCAGATCCGCCAGGAAACGGGGTGATGTGTTACGAATAAAGGGCAAGCTGTCCCGTCGTCATTTCGTTCGATTTTCCTCCGAGATGTTTCATTATATAGAACTCATCCTGCCCGGTACCTCTCTAGATATCCACCAACTCTACAGTACAGATGGATTTGAACGGCAGTAAGTTAATTACAATATTTCCGGACAGCAATAATGACAGACAAGCAGGTTCCGCCGCCACAACTGGTGCATACAAGACTCCGAGCTATCGATGGCTATCGCACGGTTCAACCGTTTTCCTCGCATCTTGGCACCCTACAGATTGGGGTGTAGCATTCTCTCCAACAAACTATACTTTGCCAAGTCCACCGAATCCGGTCTCGCTTTACCTAACTGTGCTCCTTCGGAATTCAGGAATATCATGCCATGATTTCATGAATTTTGCTTGTCACTGTGGGCCGGTGTATAGAGCACAATGGTTGCAGCCAGGGAATGCGTACGTCACATATTACCTGGAGTCGGACGCCTGGCGGTGCCTTGACGAACTTCGTGGTAGACAATTCGAGGCAGGAATCACTAACGTAAGTGATCCGTTCAACAGGGGATGCCAGTGCTTAAGTGGTTTTAGGGAGTCGTTGAGCTGCCAGGTTTTCCTCGGACGGCTTGCTGAACACTTCGCCATTGCGGGTAAGATCAGGTGGTGCAGGAACTCAGGCTTGAATGAGATCTTTGCCAAGATCCGTATAGCAGCTTGTATGATCTGTGTTTAAACCCTTCTGCCATTGAAGCTTTTAGTTAGCCACATTGAATGTTTGGTGAAATAACCGTTGATAGTTCGCAGAAGATATCGTTAATGAACACATTCTCTCATGGCATTTGCGAACTGAGAACTCAGAAAATAAAGAGAGTAGGTAGAAGTAGGCTCAGGTCAAGACTCGGCCAATGGAACAAGATTGCTTTCAAGTGCCCGTTAAATTGTGAAGTCAGCGCCTTCATGCGCGTACGTCGCAGGAGTCGCCCAATGACTTCCTCTGCTGTACCTACCGTTGGTGTGATAGGTTGGGACCAATCCCTTTTGACACTATATCCTTCAACCAACTGAGATCGACGTAGCCCACCATTTGGGGCCACTGTGTCTCCAATTGTATGAGTATTGATGTAACTTCTTCTCCCTTGGAAATCAAGTCGAGGGTGAAGTTGGTCATCTGAGGCCGCCAGCCTGGTGGTGGCGAGATGCATGAGGATCGATGAGGATCGCCGGGACTGAAGGGATTTCCATAGGCAATACCAACTGCAATACATTGTCAGAACGGAGATTTCGCGACATAAGATTGGTAAGAGGGAAGAGCGGCAAGGCTGCCTGCGATCGGCAGTGTATCAAGACTCACTGGAATCAATATCGACCTCTCCCCTCCCTAGCATGCCACGATCCTTTGGTGTTTGGGTCTTTGATACATTCAACGCGTACAGCTCTCTGGCGTCATCTGTATCGCGGCTCAACGGCTTCCTTGATGTTGATGTAGATGGGCTTCTCCCGCCAATATCACCATTGAGGATACGCATTGATTCGTTTGATGCTTCGTCCGCTACCCTTTTACCATCCTCAATCCGAGCTCGAATGATGGTGTACTCAGCGTAAACGCTACGTAGCGAGAATTGGATACTGATGAGCAGTAGAAGGCTCTGTAATTCTTGTCAGTAATGTCTTCAATCTTGAGATTCCTTTCTTACTGCAAGAAGTATATGTCCAATCGATTGCAACTTCCACGTAGACAGAGATATCGACGCCGTAAGGACAACTGCAGAACAAAGTATAGGAATTGCAAGCAGACCTGATGTCCATTTCTGACGATCGTGGTAAAGGGCCCACCAGTATATCGAACTGAAGAGCAAATACTCTAGAAGGCTTGCGCCGAAACCAGTCCAGAAATGAAAGTTGTCTTTATGCAAGCTGCAATTCGGATCAGTATATACGGGTTCCACGGTGCTGGTATAAGTATACCGGATAAGAGGCAGAAACTTCAAGAGCGTAAGAATAGAAATAGCAATGGGACCAAGCTTTCGCCACCACCATCCCCAATGAGACATCTGTATGCGGGTAAAAAGACTCCGCGTGAATAAAAGCTACGGTAAAATGTAAACATTCGTATTGATGTATTCCTCTGATAGAAAACCGACCTCTGAGAATATCACACATGTGATAGAGAGACGAAGCAGTAGGTCAACAGCAAGCCAAAACCCTTCTCCTAAATGGGCCAATCAGTCGATATGATAAAGGTAGTATTCGAGCAAGCTTTTGCTTACCGTCAACCTCCTTGGAGGTGTACAGCACCATGAGAATGACCAGAGCGGAGTCGAGTGCGTATTTCGATATTATGATCCATGTCTGTAGTTGACAGAATAGCTCCTTCAAGCCCCAGCGCTTACGCTGCCAATGCAGGAAAGGGATTGCCGCAAGGTCAGCGACGAGGACACAAATGAGAACGCTTAGGTAAGCTGTCGGTGAGACTCTTTCCATAAGAAAAAAGACAGGGGGTGTAAGCGTGCAGGCGAGACTGCAGGAGACAAAGCGGTGCCTAATAAACGGGCGAAGAAGGCAAACAAGGTAAACAAGGCAATATGCAGGAAGTTGTCCAAGACGAGGCTGCAAGATCCATGGGTTCTATATAGGACGAACATGATAGTGGCGGTCTCGCCTTCTCTCCCTGTTCGTATTACAATCAAGGACTAAGGACGCTGATCTTCTCGGTTGGCATCTTCTCGGTATTAACCTGGCTTCCTTTGTCCTCAATCATGACCTCTTCGTTTCTCGATAGTGAAATACGAGCTGGCGAATTGAGTGACTTCTGGGACAGAATGGAAATGGACAAGGGTGCGTAGATCTCGTCGGTGTTGGCAGATTACATACCCGTTATAGTCCCTGCAATTACGTTGGCTGTCCAAAGAGCCGAAAAGGAGTCTCGAAGGAGTACTAAAAACCGGGTAGATTTTCTGATTGGTTCATTCTTACCTCAGTAAGGTAAGAACGGACCAACCAGAGAGTGATTTTTGCGACAGGGATCAATGGGAGGATACTCCCTAAATTAGCGCCGGTATTAGTTCTGACAAGTCCTCGGCTCCGTCAATATTCTTGAAGTCTTTCATACTTCTCCCAATGTCTACTGGCGAATCTTCCCGCGTGTTAGAAGCTCTCAATGTGCTTTGCAACGCTCCTGGGGAACTACTCAGACCTCATCTAGCAGTTGTACAAAAGCTTCAATCACGAATTGAGGGTCATAGCACAGCCATCGTTACAGCGACTGGTCGTCATACGCCATATCCTACAACAGACGACCGTAGCGCAACACCCTCTTCTGTCTCCCATCACTCTTCCTCAAACCATCTGAGTCCTAATGGTTCGGTTCCATTATCTCTCAGCCGTGAGGATCAATCGGCCCTCCTTCAAGACCAGCATGCTTCTCCTCAGCCTCCTTCCCCTCAGCCTCCTCCAAGTTCCGTCGAGAGGTTTATGCGAGGATTAAGCAACGCTTTGGAGCGTATCAAGACTTTTTTATCGCAAGAACGCCGTGAACTTTTCACGTCTAAGGCGGAATGGATGGCCGAGGATCCTCGTATCGTTGACATTCAAATCGCTGGGGTGACCTCGAAACCAACAGAAAACCATCAATTTCGCAGAGGGCTAAGCCAGCGGTCTCTGGCCCTAGAATTCGATGATTGGGAAACCAACACCCATGGAATATCCAGTACCAAAGCGCGAGCGACCGACCCATCAGTGCAGCCAATTCGTAAACTCGGACACATTACAGAGTTTCTAGAAGCCAATTCGCGTCGCTTCCACAACTTAGGAGCAGCTAGAGATGGGATTGAACACGGAATCAAGCTTCTCGTTTGCGAAATATTGCTGGGTGGAATAGGAGTTTCAGCGATCTTGATATTCCGATTTAGTAGTCTCCGAGCATTAAAGTTTGAGGAGCTTAATGACTTGAAGGATGCAATCGAAGAGCAAGGCTCAGTCAAGGAGCTGGCTGGGCAGAAGGCGGGCTGGTTACGTCAATGCCAGAGCGAGTACCATGGTAAGTGGCTGTAGCAGTGGCTGGCGTTTTCACGACTAATATTGCTGCAGCATGGTACAACAAGGCTAGACAATCTACCATCACAGCGGAAACCAAACGACGTTGTCTGTCTGGCTCATCGAGTCAGCATAAACGCATTAAGCCAGGCCGGCCGCGTGGTGAGTTATGCCGTTCATTGATCTCATGCCAACTGAAAGCCTCGAACTTATCACGAAGACCAGTCTCTAACCCAAACGCGCCGAACACGAACAAACCGAACACGGATGATGTTCTCCTTACTACTGGAGCCAGAGCGCAAGTCTTAGGTAGCCCGGGCATGAGTAAGTGGGCTCACTAACTTCCAACCCGATCCTTCAGAGCTGTACTGATCACTCCGAAGACAATCAAACAACGCCCACTCGAGATCCCAATACCGCAGCGACGTCATCTTCTCAACAGGCCCAAACCTTCCGGCATGAACAGAGCCAGCAATCTGCATCGCGCCTTCCGTCGGTACAGTATCTCATACACAAGGATCCGCTGCCCTACTCCGATGACAACGTCAGCTGTGGTGGATATGTTGGCACAGATAAAAATTATACAATTCGGATGGCGATGGACGGCACTGGTCCAGTGTCCTTTTCGCAGAGCAAACCCACGCAAGGTGCTCAGGGATCCATTTTGAGTCAAGGCCTGCAGTATGGTGGTCAATATACCGCACCTTCAAAAGACGGGCCAATTCCAGACCCTGACAATTTTGGAGGTACAGCTCCTGGTCCGCATTTTAAGGATGGATTTACAACTGGCCCTGTCAGCTACTTCTCAACCCATCCCAGGGCTGGTGGTGTGTTCGCAGTCGAAGATTCTGGTTCACATCTTGATACAGGGTGTACGGCTGGCTCCGTCGACTACTTCCCTACCTATACCAGGGCTGGTGGTGTGTTCGCAGTCGAAACTTCTGGTTCACGTTTTGATACAGGTTGTACGACTGGCTCCGGCGACTACTTCCCCACCTATAGCGAGACTGGTGGCGTGTTCGCAGTCGAAAATTCTGGTTCACATTTTGATACAGGTTGTACGACTGGCTCCGGCGACTACTTCCCCACCTATAGCGAGACTGGTGGCGTGTTCGCAGTCGAAAATTCTGATTCGCATCTTGATACAGGGTATACAACTGGCTCTGTAGACTACTTCCCCACCTATGTCGAGGCTGGTGGTGTATTCACGGCCGAAGCTCCTGATATGCGTTCTTACACAGGGTCTACGGCAGGCACTGTTGACTTCAGGTTGGTGAGAGCGCGCTAGTAATGGCGGGATAATGTAACTAAGCATCGACAGTATGGTTTACTTCGTTCATTAACACAGGCACGGGTGAATAGCTTCAGGCTATCATGACTTGAAGGATAGTAAATTACAATATATCTTTCCTAGCCGGTCAAGCATTTTGCTCACCCCACACGCAACACTAACAAAGTTCCTCCCTTATTACTGACCGGCGCTAGCCTGATATCCTGAAGTACATCCCAAGCCCTACCCGCGTCCCAGTCCACAGTGACGACTGTCCCATCCCTAGTTGTCATTGTGGTAGGTAAGCCATCCTTGTTGATTGGGATAATGATGCAGGGTGACGGCAGGTATTCGGTGGTAGCACCGGGAAGGAGCACAATCACACTACGTCCTAGCACCTTTCGTGGGCTCTGTCATTATGTGAGCTTCCGCGGCGTCAAGGATTGTCCGAACACGAACACACACGCACCTTTTGCTGTACAGATTCGATAACCCTGCGACAAATTTCTCCTGGCGGAAAGGCCTTGAATGGAGCCGTAGTGTTGAGATCCAGACCATCGCATTCTCTTTTCGCCGCGTTTATCAAATCGGAATCCATGTCGATGGTGCTGCATACGCGGATGACCTTTGGATGGGAAGACATAGTGGGCTGTGGACCCCAGGTGCGACAAGATAAAGCGACTAGCTTTAGAGCAAGTCAGTCGTGCCCATGGATAGTATTCTGGAGATCACACCTATGGAGTCCCACGACTAGGAGGCGTTTGCTTCACTGATTACAATATCGCAATGAGGGGCAAAGGCGGTATTTGATGACGTGCGAGCAGCGAGGCGGGTAAATTTCACGTGAGCTTTTCAGCCACGGTGGGACGCACAATTGTGGCTAATAGTTCTGAAGAGGGCTTTTAGCGCGACTTGGCCTTTCCTCGCACGTGACTGTAAATTTCAGCCACCGTCGTAAACGCCTAACGTGAAGTCTTTTATAACAGACCAACGCAACAGGAACGTCTTACTACCAGAGCGATCTGCATGGCCCGGACTTGATGCTTTCAGCGCGTGGGACTCTTTGGTGTGTCTCAAAGCAGTGGAAGATAGGGAGAGCAAGGATTAGGAAGGATCTGTGGTGTGAGAAAGACTCGATAGTCTTTCATCATTTCCCCATGAATAATAGTATTCAGCATCCCATCATAGATTGAACCCCTTCACAATAACAAGTGCACTATTCATTGGACCTCTTTTCGAATTGCCAGCCTTATCGCATATTCCCTGACGCCTCTTGCACGGGGTCAAAGGGCGGGCCTTGATTCCTCCTTTGACGAAGTTCCCAATTTCCGCCTCAGTCTTGGACCGTGGAAGCCCGCAAGTCTAGCAATTGGCTTGCCAATCTAACCCCGTCCATAAAGGCGAAGTTGCAGGCCAGCATAGGCTCTCATAGCGTGAGCGCCTACCTGTATATTCAATCTCTTTGTCTTCTTGAATCTATCTTTTTGTCACTTTCCTAAATCAGAATTCTGACCATTTGACTGTTCTTACCAATGCTTTCTAGCTCATCCATCAGTCAGGCTTGAAATGGGATTCTCGCATGGCTCTTCTGGACTTGATACAAAATATGCCAACCTTCAACATCATATCTGCAACAATGGTACCTCCAATAGTCATGAAGTACGTATCTGACAGCCATGCCATAAGGTCCAAGGATAAGGTCCCTATCTCGCAGGGACCCACCAAAGGACGACCTACACCAAGCTCATTTCAGACTCGGGTTTTGCCTCCTCCCCCTGGCGTTGATCCGACCTCAGCATCGCGAGATATCTTGCAGCGAGTTCAGGCAGCCACAAATGCTCCTATGCGATCATCTCCTTCTCAACAGGCAGACCAGCTAAGTTCGTGCCAAATCAGTATTCGATCCCTCCTCAATCATCTCGAAGGTGAAGATCGTGCAAATGCCCGCAGTGTGGCTGGAGCTACAGGCCGTCCAGGTTCTACGGCGAGATCACCTGCCCGCCTCCGACAAAGTCAAGAGGCCCTTTACTGTCAAACGCAGAACTACCCAGGTGATACCACTCTAGCGCGTCCCTACCAGGCTTCTCGGAACGACAACCCCACTATCGCACCACCGAATCGTACGACCCAGCCTCAAACCTTGTTATCGAGTAGATCCCTATCAGCATATTCCGCGGTGGCATGCACATCGCCCACCGTTGGGTATTGGCCCTCGGCACCCCAAGCTACACGACGCCTTGATGATTTGAAACGAGGGAATGATGCTGCATACAAACGTCATGTTGATCGATGCTGTAGAGAGAATAAGCGCGACGCCTCTCAGGATTCTTCGAAGCCAAAGCAACAGCTCCTCCACTTAGAGGAGCAGAGGGAGCCGAGCCAGGCTCAGTCTCTGCGAACATTATGCCCAACGCCAGCCCAGCATAGTTTATCCGGTGGGCCGAAAGGGCATAGCAACATACAAGTTCAAAGTCCTGAGAGTAGCGTTCGCAATGATGGCAGAAAGAAGAGACAGCGCATAGGTAAATTGGTCCCGCCTTGATATTCCTTCTATGCACCCCAACAATGAATCCATTGACCGCAGATACTGATATTCTTAGACTCAACCACATCTATCAAGATGTCTTCGCATAGACAGTGGGAGGTCCGGAAACGACAGTGGGACGAAGACTGGGCTATACGGAACGGAGCGCTGTCCACAGAGACTCTCGAGGAGCTCCAGGAACTGCCCGTATGGCTCGAGTGTCATAATGGGGCTGTTAGACCTAAGACGCGACAGTCTATCTCGGTCACAGGGGATATGGCCCTTCAGGATCCTCTCGTCTACTCCTAATGGAATGGCCAGCAGCTAGCTAGGCTAGCAGAATTATATAATAAGTATGGATTCAAGCCACCTCTCGAGCATGTCTCTCTAGCGGATCCAGTGCTGACCCATTCTCAGACGCGCCCCCGGGTTTTGGGAGGAAATAGCACACGGAGTCGGTATGCCCTCGTACGTATGCGAGGCTAAGTTCTTGGCTTCACGCGCAAACCCTGTCGCTCGCAAATGCCCCCATTGTCACATATCATGTGCGCGCAAAGCCGATTTGAAACGTCATATCGATGGCCATGCTCAGGGGGGTTTTCCATGCCCCGCTCGAGAAGGTTGTCAAGTATTTAAAAGGAGGGACTACTTGAGGAATCATCTGAAGGATTTTCATGGCTGGCTATTGCCGAAAAGGGTTCTCAAAAAACCCGGTCCTGAGGACGCTGAGCAGGTACACGACGAGGAGCAGGTAATCTGATGGCTCTCATTATGGACATAAATCAAACGATAGTCGGCTTCATCTGTGGACTAGTACTGGAGGAAGCCAGTATTGCGCCGTTTGCAAGTTCCACTCAAAAATGTCTTCACTCATAATGATAGCTATATCTAGAAGACATTTAGCCTTTTAGAATATGTTACAGGATACCATCAATCTGCGGACACAAAGTTTGTCAAGCGGTGACTTTTAAGGAGGAGAGCCGCAAACAACATAAGGCTGGGCGCCATACCTGTTCTCATTGCCCTTAATCGGATTGTAAAGAGTTCGGGGTTTCAAAAAGGGATGAGGAGTCTGGCGACCAAGATGGTGCATCCACAAGGGCTTGCATCCTACCAGCATCCACAATTGGCCGCATCTAAAGCGTATCTTGTAGCATCCACAAACGACGGCGTGTGTATCTAGGCAACCACCACTAGCGGCATGCAGATTTAGCAATGTTGACGTATATCTACCAGAATCAGTGTGACCAGTCATATGCTGGTCCTCCACAGATTCGTCGTCTTAGTGACCAGTCACCACTCTATTTGTAGAAGCTCCAAATGAGAGGGTGGAGGGACAGGGCTTAGAGTACACGTAGGCGGTGTCTAAAGCAACCACAGGGAAGGCTCTGTAACGATCACAGGGAAGTCGGTTAAAGGACTAGGCAAAGCTATCCAAGGGCGAAGAAGAGAAGAGCACGGTTGGTAAGGAAGCGGAGTGTCAAGACAGCCATAGAAAATGAGCAAATGCTTGGCATCCAGCATGAAGGATTTTCATATATACGCAAGCCAAGACGTGAAAATCGACGTTAGGGAATGCGATCTTAGGCGCAACAATGGTCAAAGACAATGCTTCCCAGTCTATCTCTGCTTAACAAAGTGTCGTGTGCTGATAACATGGCCGTTCTTGTCCAATTCGAAGGCACTGTAATGCATCCGCTTATCCTTATCGCTTTGATGCTCGGACTCCCTGATTTATGGTAAGCACCCAGACAGAACTACTTGGTGTGAGGTTCGAGGGGCGTACTTCATAGCAACTCTGGTCGTTTGAGGATTAAGAGAAGTGGCATTCTCCTCTGCTACCTGGGTGAAGTCTGACTTGACGCTGGTGGATGGGAAGCCTTGTGGACGGGTCCAGGTAGTTGTCTTGTCCACGTATTCCACCGTAAGAGTCCTCCCGCCATTTTGGATGTTCTTAATCAGCTGGCTAGACACGTATCTTGCCGACATTTTAGCGGCAAATTTGACTCAGCGACCCGATATAGGCCTGAGAGATTTAGGTGCGAGCTAGGAGTGAAACGGCTGATCCTCCGACTCAGGCGAGATTGATGATGAGAGACGACGAAAAACCGATTAGCTGACGTGGTCGCTGCAAGAATTATCTAAAGGGCCCGCGTCAAATAACGCTGGGAAAGCTGGCAGACTGCGCAGATTGCTAGGAGATCTCGAACGAATTGATGATACGGAAAGGAGGCGATACTTTTGCAGGTTCCGTGTGACTATATATTGCGCATACTGCGGGGTAGCACTAGGCAGCAGTTCTAGCCAGGAGGTAATGCTGGAACTCGATAGATTGATCAGCCCGGGCTTGGTACCAAACGAGGAGGATTGCAGTAAGGCATGTCTTAGGATCGCTCGCTATGCCTGTAGTGTTGAGGCTGTCTGCAAAAGGGACCTTGATTCGGCGACAGTTGACAAGAGGGGTTGCAACGGAAACGGAAAGCTGGTCCAAGGCAAGGGGGGGGCCGGTCGCCTTGTAACGGAATGTCCCCGCACTCTAGACTAGTAGCCAAGCTGGCTCGCGCTAGCGATTGCTCACAAAGCTAAAGCAATGATCTTTCAGTGCCCTGAATTTATCTACCCAAACTCCGTTCCAATTGAGGCCTTCTCCCGCTGCATGTCCCCATACCGCGCGCTCTCGCTTCTGAAGTACTTGGGCTCAGGCACAGCACGACTCCCAACCCGTTTCCTAACGCCCTCTTCCATTGCCTTTCCTGCCACCGTCCAGCCTCCTCGCCACAACAGCACAATACCACCATCACCGCTGCCAGCAGACTACAGCAAGATACAGGAAATGGCGTCTATAACCGGGGAGCCAGTTGGCCAGTCCGGCTGTCATTATCTGATTGAGCGAGTCCTTCAGGAGAAAGGACTTCCACCGCGCCGTGTCTATCTTGCCACGTACGTCCTCTTAAAGTTCAACTGCCAGCACGAATTGACTTGCTGACTTCCGGCGACCCAGCGCCGATAACCAAAAGTTTATACTGAAGGATGTCTCCCAGTCTGACTTCAAGTACTTCCACGACTTGTATCGCGGTCTGCGCAGCTGTCCCTACCTCCGTCTGTTGCAAGACACGATCCCAGAGCAATCAATATTTGTCTACAAATACTTTACCGATGATCTTCTGAGCCTGGCCCAAATGGATTTGCCGATCGCCCTCGCGAAACGAATCCTCAAAGACACACTACGCGGACTTGCGGCGCTACATGATCAAAACATTGTCCACACGGGTGAACTATGTATGTGTGGGATCCCTAGGCGGTGGCTGATATGCTGCAGATGTGAAACCGAATAATATCCTGATCGAGCGGGACGAGGACCACCACGTAATGGTCATCGAGCAGGTCCAGCTTGCCGATATTGAAGACGCTGTACATCTACCTCCTGGATGCGACATCCTCAATAAACAGGTAGGCAATTGGATGTGGCGCAGTCCGGAAGCGCATGCGCAGGGCCGCGTTAACAAGCCCTCCGATTTATTTTCTTTTGGTGTCGTTGTAAGTCGCCAGGTGCAGTGCAAACCCTCGAGTCTTAGAACAGCTTGCTCACTAGTGCTGTCGCGCAGTGCATATACGCCGTGCTTAAACGAGTCATTTTTGCCGTCGGCGAAGAAGAGCTCGCGGAAGGCGAGGACCCATTATCTGTCGCCCTGGAGCGCCAGATTTCTTATTTTGCGGACGAAGACGGACTGAGTAGGCTGTTAAAGCATCTTGGCGACAGTCCTTGGTGCGAGGTCCTCGAAGTTATTCGGGACAGCTTCAACAAGACCAACCCGCGTAAACCGTTCTCTTTGTGGAAGAACGTTGACGCGGACTTCAAAGATCTTATTGGTGGTTTAACGAACTTTGATCCGGCGAAGAGGCTCACGGCGCACGACGCATTAACACATAGGTGGTTTAGGGACTTTTGAGCAGATGGATATATATTCTATGGACTGCATATCGACACTACCACCCTCAAGCTAGCTCAGACAGCCTTGTGAGGGCACATCCTCCACCCTCTCCCTTGCCTTTGATGCAACCGGATCCCACAGCAGGCAGGCCCATTGTCGCAGTCCACTGAGAACAAGAACGGTCAAACGATCACGTTGGGGGTTTCCTTTGTATTGACGTAGATAATGGTGGAGGTTCTCTAGAGACGAGCTCCCTCCAATCCCTCTTTTGGAATGCTTAGAATATCGGCGAGTGGCCTTGAGTCGCCATGCTACAATCGAATTGTAAAAGAAAGGAGGCGTTGAGGGGTTTACTATCTCATGGCAAACAGAGCGATGGTAAACCATTGAATTTAATCGAAGTTCTATCTAAGCCAGAGCAGACCTCATAGTTCCATGAGTCATTAACAAAATAGCTTTTTCCCAGCACTGACATGATTCGTCGCTAAAGCCATCAAAATTACTAAAATGCAACTTGTACTATTTATCTAGCCGTGGACACGATATCGCTGCACATAATGACGGTGCCGAAGTCTGGATGCTAATGGAAGCAGGAACGGCGAAGAGGCGCTTCTTCCTAGGAGGTGTCGTTTTACATCTCCAATGCCCATACGCCCACCGTGCAGTAACTTATCTCGTTTAGATTGCCGTGAAGGTGCTTTGCATGACGTGCCAACGCAACAGGAAACCAGTTTACTCTTGAGGTTGCTTACATTGGCGTCGTTGTCGTTCGGATACGTGTAGGCTGCCCCTGCACAGGCTGCAAAAAAGAGTGGAGCGGGTCCATTGGCGATATTTTGAGCGGAGTTCAGGCAGACAGGACCGTCGACCTGACTGTTGCATGGGATGCCGGGTTGCTTGAATAGGTCAATGTTGCAACCGGACACTGCGGTGCCCTCGGAGGAGCACGTTATAGGTACCGAATAGCCATCTACATAGCTTATATCGATATCAGGTGGACCCGTATAGCTGCCTTCAATCTTGCTGCCGTAAGGGTTGAGATTCGGACCCACATATATCCTTCCTGCCCATCCGGTTGGGAAAGTATACTGGGTGAAGGCATTATCAGGGAGTATGGTAGCGGAAGGATCACCTACCGGGGACGGGCCGCCAGCATTCGAAGCAAAGGAGAGAGACAAGTATTTGCCGTACGTGTTGGTTATCGCTATGGTCATGTAACCGCCTGAGCCTTCCGTATTTGCAGTGCTCCCAGCTTCTGGAGCGCTCGTAATTCGAACTGTGCTTAGAGCTGGGACAGAAACCGTTTTCCTGATAGTGACTGTAATAGTAGTAGCGGCAGTACTTCCATGTTCTAAAGCACTCGTGGTCGAGGTGGCACTCGAGATCGAATGCGTGTTCCCGAGAGTAACAGTCATAGTAGGGGCCGGTGGGCAGTCGAATGGGGTTGCAGCTACCAGCGCCGCGAGCACCAAAACCGCGATCATCTGACAGGAAGTTTTCATTCTGATCCAAATTGTTCAGAAAGTGACTTGTCCTGGAAGACTCTGGGCTTCCGTTCTCTTTTGTGGTGTCTAGCGGACGTCACTTTTTGGATGCTTGTGAGAGCTTCCATATACGGAGCATTATGATATCATTCTTTCTTGGTCTAGGTCGGGACCTCTGAATACACCTCGGAAATGTGAGTATGACGGATGTTGAAAGTTTATGCGATCGAGGTGTATGTGAGTGTTGTGTGCCCTCCGCCATCTTTCAGACTTGCCACAGGGAAGGCCTGGAGGAAGTCAAAGGGACGGGGAAAGTTGGTCCTTCGTCCAGGATTGCCCTAAGTCTCCAGGATCGGCAGGGATTGAGAATTGGTGGGGGGTGCCAGAATTGGAGCAGCAGGACGGGGACCAACCGGAGCGACCATTGACCAATGGATGAATGCCATTCTACTATGTGCAAGGAAAGAGGTTGAGCCTTGCATAACAATGCATGTGTTTAAGTGAAGCACATTTATGTGACTACCTCTAGGACTATCTAACCAGGGTATCCGTCTCTTACAGCGCATTCTTCTCCCAAACGACGAGCTATGAGAAGAGTAGCCTACCATCCCAGACGTGCATTCCGTTTTTTTATGGCTTCGCGCTCTCTATCAGACACTAAATCCTCATTGCTGACCACGCGTATGAATACCTGAGGGTTGTCAGGCCAATCGCACCTCGGACCTTCTGAAGGCGATTCAAGTACAAGTGAGACGTTGGTCATAAACGCAGGACCACTAATGACTAGGGAGAATGTATCCACAGTCTTATAGGTAACGACAGCTGCCGTCTCGTATTCAGTATTGTTCAATTCCATTTTCGCAACTGCGATCCGATTCACATTCCTAAGCGCAGGCTGAAAGATGGACATGGCAGCAGTCCTGTCTACGGTTGCAGTTCCAAGC
>JAABUW010005305.1_pt1 | contig 16848 bp, 15 predicted proteins | sample 5560081 | NCBI WGS metagenome assembly JAABUW01 (sample SAMN10711882, study PRJNA513363) | rock metagenome | isolation source: Antarctica rocks | place: Antarctica: Victoria Land, Knobhead sud | reverse complement strand
CATGCCGGCGCCCGCGGCGGCCGGCGTCGCTTCTGCTCGGTTCGGCATGACCACGAGACATTCTCCTGCAGACCCCAGAGCCTAAACTGCACCAGGGAGTTTGTCTCACCGTCATTGGCACAGAGGGCACTGGCAGGCCCGACAGCGTCGCCGTTCGGGCCTCAGCCTCCAGCCGGTCGTACAGCCGGTCCGTTTCCTCCACCGATCCCAGCGCCTCGAAGTCCACCACCGGAGCCTCGCCACCCCCGGTCCAAAAGTGGAAGCGCCACCGCGCATAGTCCTGAACCGTCGCGTGACGGGTCTTGAACGTCCTCAAGCAGGCGAGGTGGTGGGCGTCGAACGCTGTCTGCAACCTGCTTCGTGCCCACCCCGTGACACGGCGCGGCCCCGGGCCATGAAGCAGCTCGCCCAAACGCTCCCGCTCCGCCGCGTGCCGGTCATGCACCGCGTCCGCATCCGGGTCGTGCAACTCGTTCCTGGTCGGCATTCCCTTGCTCCTCCCTGTTGACGGTCAGCCCGGCCAGGGTCCGCCAAAGTGGCGCGAACAGGCACATGGGCGGCGCGAACGCGACCGGTCCCCAGCGGCCGGAAGCTCTCGCCCCCCACGGACCCAACTTGGGCGTGCCCCCGACAAGCGGCGGCGCCGGTCATCCCGCGGCCATGCTCCGCCCTCGCACCTGCTCCAGGTGTGCCTCGCGCAGGCCCGGGCTGCGCGCGCCGGCAGCCGTCAGCACGTGCCAGGCCGCATCCACCCTGGCCTGGCCGCACGCCGGACCTGGCATCCCGGCAAGCCGGGCCGCCACGCTCTCCAGCTTGAGCACGGCCTGCTCCAGTTCAGGGCAAAACCGCGCCGTCCCTACCGACACGACAAGACCCTGCACGGGAACCCCGGCGCCAACTGCCAGCCTCACCGCTGCCACATGCCGGTAATTCTGCAACAGCGGGTTCTGGAACGGGTAACGGCCGCCCCGCAGGTGCTGTGTCCATTGCTTGCCGTGGACCATGCCCGTTACGAGGCCCGCGTAGGTCTTGGTCTCCAGCCCCGCGATCCCGCCCGGCAGGCGGACCAGGTGGTCCACCTGCGTCAGGCCGCGCCCATCCAGCAGGATCACGTCGTGCAGCGCCGGCAGGCCCAGACGGGCCAGTGTCACGATCACCGCGTTCTCACCCTTGCGGCCCTTCAACTCCGCCTTGAGCTGGTGCAGGTGGTCGAGCGCCTTGCTGGCGGGCCGGCTGGGTTCCCCCGCCGGTGGCGTCCCATCCCGCGGTCCCGCCATCGGACAAAGCAGGGCGAACATCAGCGTCAACAGGACCACGGCCGTAGCCAGGCTGTAGGGCGGGAACTGCTCCAGCACGGCCAACAGCGTTTCCACGACGCCGGCGGCTTCCACGCCCGCCGCGCCGGGATCGACAGCTGCTGGTCGTGACTGCGCAAGGAGAGCGTGCCCCGCCATTGCCCAGGACCCCAGAGCGATGCAGGCCAGGAACAGGGACCCTGCCGTGGTTCCAAGGTCGCCCCTGCTGCTCGACGCACGCCTCACCCGCACCATCGCGGTTCTGAAGGCGAACAGCCCGGCCATGCCCAAAGCTATGTAGGGAGCACAGGCCCACAGCGGGGCAAGAGCCGAGATGACAAGGGTTGACGCATCTTGCATGGGGCCTGTCCTGGTTCTGGATTGCGGCCCCACGATCCCGGAAAGCAGCGCGAACAGGATGGCACTTGGTCGTTGGCCCAGACCAAGATACGGGCCATTCGCGCCAGGGCGCAGCATCGTGCTGGCATGAACAGCATCCCGGCCGCATCTGCTGATGACGCGCCCTCGTCCCCTGCTTCACCAAGCCGAAATCGCGAGACCTGCGTTGCACGGCGTCAGGAAGGCCGCGCAGCATGTGTTCATAATGAACACACCCCGCCAAGCCCCTGGCAAGGCGGCGCGGGAAAGGCGGACGTTGCACCGCGGCCCGCTGTCATGTCCAGCTACCGGCTGCTCGTCTGCCTCGCGATCCTGGGATGGTCCGTGCGCGAGCTGGCCCGGCGCCTCGCCTGCCACCAGACCACCGTCATGCGCTGGACCGGCGCCACCTCGCCCGTGCCGGACGAGGTGGCTGCTTGGCTGGAGACGCTTACAGCCTTCCATGCTGAACATCCGGCACCGCAAGCCATCACGCCCACACAAAGGACGCACGCATGATCAGCGGAAGTCGAAACCAAGTCCTCCATCGGACATGACGGAGGGAATGCAACGGCGGTTCGGGTTGTTGGGGCTTCTCCAAGGCTGCAAGTCAGCGGCAGCAATCCAACCGGTGTGCTTGTCTGCGAAGACAGCCTGGAGAAAGCCGGAGGTCGCCTGCAATGGAATGGGGACAAGAACGATTGATGGCGACCAACTCGCAATCGGCGCTGTCTGGGACGGAGCGTTGCGCACAGGAGTGCCTTTCGTGGGATCAAGCGTAGGTGGCGGAGGGTTTGCAAGCGCCATGCAAGTATATCCTGGTAACACCTGGACAGCTCGAAGCCCTTGCGAGTAAGCGGCTTGCCCTAGTAGTGAGGTTAAGGCCGCGGCCAAAACTAGTCTGAGCATGTTGACCTCTATGTATTAGACAAAAGAACGGACGCCGACGCAGCCGAGGAACCAATCTTGCTTGTCACTGATGTCCTCCAGGAACCTACCGTGGTGACGCCAGGAACGATGCCATTGTTCTTGTACCCATTGGCGCTGAGTGATACGACTTCGCTCATGAGCGCATCTGGAGATGCTCGGGCGAGAGAGGCTCCGTAGCTCGGCCCAAAGTTATAGTAACCTCTCACGTCCAGCACGGTGGGATTTGATACGTTGTTGCTTTGCAGCGACACCGCTCCTTGCCGAAGATACTCGGCAGCGGCGATGCTCTCGGTCGCCGGGTCCAGCTTGCCCGCCAGGCCCGGCACGATGTTGGCAGCCAGACTCGGATTGCGCGCTAGGGCCGAGTTCATCATCGCCGTGTAGGTGCTGTCCAGCATTTGAAAGGTGCCCGTGATCGTGGTGCTGGAGGAAGCCGGGTTCGTTTGGCACCCACTCGCCTCGATCTGGCACGTTGCCGCCAAGGCCACCGGCGTGATCCCTACCGTCTGGGCGTTCTGCGAGGCAGCATCGCCCCAGCTCCGCCCCATCATGGAGGCCATGGACTGGCTGCCCGAGCCGTCACCCATGCTACCCGTCCCCGTGCCTTCACCCATCGAGCCGTCTCCACCAGTCGTAGTGCCGCCTGGAGGGGTGCTCGCATCAAGCGCGGTGGCGCCCGTGGGCATCGTGAAGGGCGGCAGCCCCGTTTCCTCGTAGGTCGGGATCGGCAGCAACGGCACGCCGTTCATCGTTTCCGGCTTCACTTCGGCCAATGCCCACCGTCCTCCTGCCAGCGTCACCAGCCCAAGTATGGCCGCTGGCAGCAGGACGCGCGAAGTTCGATTGTGGCTCTGGCAACCACCCACCCGCTGCGGAAGACAAAGTAGCGCCGGGCTGTCGCCAGGCCGGCGGTTGGATGTGCATAAAGACTGCATGGTGCCTCCTTGGGGTTGTCCTCCCCAGGATTGCGCCCCGTGGCGCGAACGCCATGCCCACCTCGCACGATGCCCACTACTGGCAAACGAACGACCGAGCATCTTGCCGGCACGACCTGATCGTGGGCGGAAGCGGGAGCACGTCCTGCTTGGCCGGGTTCTGATAGCGGCACACCAGCGTCACATCGACCGGCCCAGGGAAGCGCCAGGTGTTGACCCAGCCAGCTGGCCCCTGTGTCGTACTAAGCGGTGCCAATGAGGCGTTGTCCTTTACAGGCCCCTCATAAAGCGTGCCGCCGCCGGACGACCGCAGCGGAGAGCCTCCCGACAACGCCGGGCACCGAACCTCGGCTAGAACCGGACCGGCAAACATCAGACCGGCAAAGGCGCCGGCAAAGACCTTAAGAGGCACGTGACACGACATAGAAGCTACTCCCTGTGTTGGCGGCCATGCCAGTGGCGCTCGACCACCGGATCGTCCTGTAGGCGGCAGGACTTCCTGCCCACTGGTCGAGAACCTGGATACCCTGGGCATTCTGCCCAAGGTAGATCGCGGCATGGCTGCTTCCGTCCGTCGCGTTGGCGTAGCGGCCTGTGCTGTCGAACGTCGCAATGGCGGTGCCCGGACGTATCTCGGCGTTGCCCTGCACCTGTGTGCCCTGCGCCCATGTTCGCGTCAGGCCCACGTTGCTGTCAGCCGACTGTACCAGCGCCACGCACTGACCGGACCCGACGGACTGCCCGGCATACTGGTTCCAAGACGACGCGGCGCTGCCGATGGCGTCCCCGTTGGCTGTGCCGGGCGTCGCGCCAGCAGCGACGCCCGTGCCGCCATTGACACTCCCATCCCCGCCCGCAGGCATGTCGCTGCCAAGGGCAGTCGCCCCGGTCGGCATGGTGAACGCCGGCAAGCCAGTTTCCTCATAGGTCGGGATCGGCAGCAGCGGAACGCCGTTCATGGTCTCTGGCGCCACCTGCGCGACTGCCCGGCCGCCGCCTGCCATTGCGAGCGCAACGGCGGCGGGCGTCAGCAGGGCAATATGGAACCTCCGCCATCCGGTGCAGACGCGCCCCAGGCGGCGAGGCGGAGCGGTTGAAGTTAAGGGGCGCATTGGGTTTCCTCACTGGTGGGCGCGCAAGCATCGCCTCGCGTGGCGCGAACGGCCTGCCCGGACCTGCGCGGACCTGGAGAGTTCCCACCAGCGGCCGCGAACACCCCCTTGCTGCACCGCACGGCCAAGCCCGACCTCACGAGGCTGCACAGGACCCTCAAGGTGGAGTCGGCCGCCCGCCCGGCCGCCCGCGCGATCTCGCTGTGGTGTGCAGCCTGGCCAAGGTGCGCCACCACCGCGTCCCGGACCGCGAAGGGACGAATGATCGCCTCCTGCCGCACGCCTACCTGTGCCGGGCCGACCCGCTCGTAACGCCCGTAGCCGACGCGAACCGCCACGCCACGCCGGCACATGGCTGTCAGGTGGCCGGTCGCGTTCGGAATGTTGCGTCCGATGTGGGCCGCCACTTCCTGCGCCTGGCGAGGCTCGGACAGGAAAGCAAGAATGGCGTCCCGGATCGGCTGGGGACGGGCGTGCGGACCGGTGACGATGTCTAACTGGTTGCCGGGCGATGGCGCAGCATACAAGCCATACCCAACCCGAATGGCCTGGCCTAGCGCTGCCATGCGGGCCAGCCTGGCCCGCATGCTGCTCTGGCTGCTCCCCATCAGCCCGGCAACCTCCGCAACGCTCCATGCCCCGGATAACACCGCCAGCAGTTGCGCCCGGTTCGCGCCGCGCTTCCCACTGATGGCCGCACCGGGCGTGTCTGGCACGCATGGCGCTTCGGAGCGCTCAGTTCCGCCAGGGTCCGCTGTCGCCGTAGCGGTCCTGACACACACCGCGCCCGGGCCACACCGAACCCGGCCGGCGGCGACGAGCCCGGCCATCGCGTTGGCCGCACCCGACGACATGCCGGCGCGTTCTGCCGCATCCAGCAGGTGCATGGGATGGACGAGCACGGCCAGCAGCTTGGCTTGCCGAAGCGGAAGGGGCCACGCTTCCCAGGAGCAGCCGGCCCGGACAAAGACACCGAACCCGAGTTGCTCCACCTGGCCCAACACCAGCAAGCGGCTCAGCCGCTTCAACGCGACCCCGGCGTGAGGGCCGAAGTGGAACATGACTTCGCCACGTCGCCGCGGCTGCGCCAGGAAAGCCAGCAACGGGCCGTTCCCTGCCGCAGCGTCCGTCGCCGCTCCGTCATCGCTGGGATCGCTACACAGTCCGGTCATCCTTGCTGTCCTCCTGCCATGTCGCACGGGGCCGATGGGACCACGGCACGGCGCGAACAGGGCACTTGGAATGGCATGGAGGGGGAGGCAAAAGCGGCAACCCCGCCGTCCCTGACTGCCACTCCTCGACAACGCCAGTTCGCACCACCCGCCAGACATGACCGGCCCTGCCAGCCACATCATAGCCTGTCTCTTCCAACGCCCCTCCGACTGGCCTTGCTTCCGGGTCCAGTTGGAGGGGCAGACGTACCTCTTCTATGTTGCCGACAGCAGCGACTTCAGGGTGCAGAAGGTCTCGCCAGTGCGAGCTTCCTTGATCGGGGTTGCCTGACACTGCCTGATCCGCTCTAGGGCCAGGGCACCAGCAGCTACGGAGTTGTCCGGCGCCCAGGTGCCCCAAACGAAGCCCCCCAGCACAAGGGCCAAAGCCCCAGCAGCGATCCCCGCAGCCCGGCCCCACTGCACCTTCTGGTTGAACCGCACCTGACGGATCACCACCGCCTTCCCGACCGCCTCCACCATCTGCGGCACGATAGTGTTCACGAGACCGGCAATGAGCTTCTCCTTCTGCACCTCGAACCCGACCTGTGCCATCCGGGCCTGTTCGAGCAGCCTGCCAGCCTCGTCCCTGGCCACCTGAAGCTTCTTCAGCTCGCCTTCGGTTGTGGCCTTTGCGTCGCGCACCGTTTCCACCGCCTGCTTGAGCTGGCCGTCACAAATGTCAGCTAAGCTCACCAGTGCGGCGCGCATCGCCGTCACCCACACCCCAAGCGGCCCGGTCCCGTCGATGCCCTCGCGCCAGGCAGCCTGTTCCATCGCCAGCGCCGCCGCACGCAGCTCGGCCGCATTCCCCGGCTTGGACGTCGGCGCCTGACCCTTTCCAGAACCGTCCATCAAAGCCTCCCTCCCTCTGCACGCTTGGAGAGCCAACCAAGGCCTGCACGGTCCGTCACAGGCGGCACGTCCCAGATGCCGTATCCGAGGGGAACGGTGTCGATGCCGTGGGTCGCCATGCGCCGCCCGGCCCCGCGCCGGACGTCCGTGACCCCGATGCCCACTGTGCGCGACACGATGAAGGCGGAAACCGCGAGCAGCACTTCCTGCATCGCCTCGTTGACGGAGGTGATGAACAGGTCTTGGTGAACCTCGGACCAGCGGCGGTCCCCAAGCCCAAGGCGGCGCCGAACGATGTCGGAAACCAACGGACTCTCTATGGCCCCGAACCGACGGCTGAGTGCCGCCGTAATGACGGCGGACCCCTCGACCTCGGCCATCGTGGGATCGGATACCCTGGCGTGCATCGCCCGGACGTCCTCGACCGATGCCGGCTCAATGAGAGAGGCTGGACGCTCGTAGTTCTCGCGCAGGTCAAAGGTGATGGCGATTGGAGAGATGTCAGGCACCCCGACCTCGCGCGCCCGCGTCGGAGCCGGCCGGGCAAAGCAGTGCATGGTCCCGCGCTGGCCCGTCTCGTCGGCCTCGATCAGCACCCCTACCCGGTCAATCGGCACCTGGCCGGGTAGGGGGTCCCACCGGCCCTCGACCTTTGCGTCCCACTCCAGCCAAGTCCGCCCGGGCAAAGGTGCGCCCTTGTCCAGGGACCTGACCGTCACTGACAGGTCCGAAATGCGCAGGTCCTCGGCCAGCGCGGTCACTCGGGACGACAGGGCGAAGCGGTTGGCGCCCATGATCAACTGCCAGGCCGGAAGGAACGGCCCACCATCGCCCGCCTTCTCCTCCAGCATGGCCCGGTTCGCCAGGCTCCAGGCCAGGTCGATGTCCTCGGATGGAAGCACACCCGCCTGTATGCGGGGACGGAGCGCTTCCAAACGGCGCCGCTGCTGCCGGTTCATGGCATCCACCCCAGGGCGCCGATGCGTCCCAGCTCGTTCATCACCTTCACCAGGAACTGCTTCACCATGAACTGCCGGACCGGGTCGAACGGCCGGCCGTCTGCACCGATCCCGCCACTCGCGGCCTGCACGAAGGACAGGCCGGCACGCCGCATCTCGCCCATGCACGGCAGCCGCGGCATGAACATCGGCTTGACGCCGGCCCTGATGAGGTCAGCGAGTTCGGGGCGGCTTATGATCGGGTCGAAGGCCCCCTGGGGCGTGCGTCCTTGCAGGATGAGGTGCTCGTTGAAGATCAGGATGCTGTGCTTGGGCCGGAAGTAGCCAGCGTTCCAGATGGACAGGATATGGTCGAAGTCGTCCATCTCCGGGCCGCAGCTGAAGAAGCCGACCGGCGCGAAGCCGTGCGCCTCGCACAGGTCCACGACGCCGAGGTCGCGGCCATACTCCTGCATCGCGCGGTCGCCGCCGCTCAGATCGACCATGAGCGACTGCTGCCGGGACAGCGCCGTGCCGATCGTTGATGTGATCCAGTCCTTGATGTCCGCCGTCTCGTCGCTTTCCGGCGGCGGCAGCGCCTCGCCTTCGGCATCGGCCGGATAGAGGCCGGTCAGGGTGGGGTTGCGCCGGTCGCCGTCGCCGACCAGGACGGGCCGCCCGGCCAGCAATGCGAACTGGATGGCGATGTCCAGCATGGTCGTGCCGCCGGTCCGGCCGCGGCCGAAGCGGAAGGCGACGCTGGGAGGCCGCGCCTCCAGGAGCCGCTCGGGAAGCGGGACGGGAACGCGGGCAGGCTGGTGCTGATCCATGGTGTGGTCCTTCTTTGAACGTGTCTTCATCGTCCGCTCCGTTCGGCGAGGATGCGGCGCAGTCCGGCCAAGGCTTCCTCAGGCGTGCAGTCCTCGTTGTTCACGATGGCGCTCGCCTCGTTAGGCGGACTTGGCGCGAACGGGCGTAAAGCCGGCGGCGGGGTCGCCTCCTGGGGCCGCCAGGTCGCGGGCAGCCGCGAGGGGTGCCGCTTCTTCTCGCGTTCAGCGGCCTCTTTGGCTGTTCTGTCGTCAGTCACGTATCGCCTGACCCGCTTCCAGGTCAGCCGAAGGATTGCGGGGCTGGCGGCCTTGTTGTTGCGATCGGTCAGGCCATACGAGGCCAGCTGGGCAGCCAAGGGCTCCCAGCGTGTCCGCTTTCGACCCTTCGCCTCGGCAAGCTCGTCATGATGCTCAACCAACCACCAAAAGAGAGTGGATCGCTCTGGCCCTTGTAGCAGGTAGCTGACTACAGCCTCGGCTTGTTCGCGCTTGTTGCTCATGGCCGAAGCATGGTCCGCCATGGCGCGAATGGCCTCAGGCTGGATCAGGAGCGGATCGCGCACGGCGCGAAAGCGCATCACTTTAGGGTCGGAAGCGGCTCACAAACGGATCGGGCTAAGTGGGTCTATGCACCATTGCACCGGTGGTGCAGTGGCGCCGCTGGCCAAAACAGCTCCTGAACGCAACCCGCGCCGTTCGCGCCGCGGCGGGCCATCCTGCCGCGACACAAGGAGGCACGGATGGACACCACGACCCAAGAAGCCCTAGCCGAGATCAGGCAGGCTGCTCACGAGAACGCGAGCGTACAAGCCAGCCACGGTGACCTGCTGCGGATCATCATCGAGCGCCAGGATCAATTGATTGAGCTGCTTACGCCCAAGGAGAAGGACGGGCCGAGCCTGGACGAAATCCTGGGCCACATGGCCGGCCAACTGAACGAGTTGACCGGCTACAACCGGCAGACCGCCAAGATGCTGGGCGGTGTCGAACAGAACCTGCCAGGCGACACTGCGCGCGCCGTCGTAGCGTTGCTAAACCCCAAAGCGGTTGCCAACGGAGCAGCCAGCGACCGGGACAGACGGGGATGATGACCTTTCGCAAGCTGTCCGCCGCAAGCAAGGGCAGCCTGCTGCGGGCCTACTTCACGGAAAACACGCCCGAGCCAATCCACGACCCCGGCCTGGCAGCAGGCCAGCAGCTCGACGCCGGCGGCCGGCTGACGGCTTACTACACGGGCCGAGACAGCCGGGCGACCTGGCGGGCAGACATGCCGCTGGCCGCCGTCCAGGCGCTCGGCATCGATCCGACGCGCATGCCCCGCGACCAGGAACTGGAACGGCTGTTCGAAGCCAAGCGCGCCGACACCGGCGAAGCCTGGTCCAAGCACCAGCGGACCGTCAGCGCCTACGACTTCACCTTCTCGCCGCACAAGTCGGTCACGCTCGCCGCCGAGTTCGCCCAAACGCCGGCCGAGAGCGCGGCCATCTGGAACGCCATAGACCGCGCCAACGATGCCGCACTGCGCTACGTCGCCCGCGAGCTGGGATGGGCGCGCAAGGGCAAAGGTGGCGAGGACGGCGCCGACCCGGGGGCGGTCGGCTGGGTCAGCTTCCGCCACCACACGGCGCGGCCAACCTTGCCCGTCCAGGACGGGCCGGATGGCGCAACCTACCTTGCCGAGGCGCCGGTCGGCGGCGACCCGCACGCCCACGTCCACAATGCCCTGTTCAACGTCGTAGCGACCGAGGACGGGCACATCGGTTCGCTAGACACCCAACGCTTGCACGCCCGGGTGCATGAGTTCGGTGCTTATGGGCAGGCTAGGCTGGCAGACGAGCTGCGCCGCCTCGGCATCCGGATCGCCTACGACAAGAACGAGCAGGCCGTGGTAGTCGAGGCGATCCCGCAGCACGTTAACGAGGCGTTCAGTAAAAGCAGCAAGCAGGTGCTGAGAGGCGCCAAGGCGTTCGCGGCGGAGCAGGGCCTCGATTGGGACCAGCTGCCGGCCGAGAAGAAGTTCGAGATCCTGCGCGAGACCGGCATGGCCGAGCGCCTGGCCAAGAACGCCGGCAAGACCGACCGTGAGCTGTGGCGCGAGCAGGCCGAGGCCATCGGCTGGGCACATAAGACGGTGCTGGAGGAGGTCCAGCACCAGCCCCGCACCGACGGCGAGCGGTTCGATCTGGCATACGCCTTCGCTGCACGGCACCTGGAAGGCGAGTTCCACACCGCCGCGGTCCTCGACCACGACAAGCTGCGCCTGCATGCGGCACGCGGGCTGATCGGCACCGGCATCAGCGGTCCCGACGACATCGACCGCGTGGTGGAACTGTTGGAGAGCCGCGGCATCGAGCTGCGCGGCGAGCACGTCGCCCTGATCGTCAGCATGACCGACGAGAAGGTGCAGGTCACCAACACCGCGCAGGTGCGGATCGAGGAACGCCTGGCCGAGGAGGCAAAGGCGGCGGCGCTGGACAGGTCGGGTGCGTTGTCCACGCGCGCGATCCAGGCCGCGGTCGCCCGGTCAGGCCTGGATTTCACCACAGACGCGGAACACGGGCGGGCGCAGATGGCTGCGATCCATGCCCTGGGCGAGGGCGGGGCGCTGACCCTGCTGACCGGCGTCGCCGGCTCCGGAAAGACGACGCTGCTGCAGCCGCTGGTCGCGGCCTGGCAGGAGGATACGCGCTACGACGCGGGCGGCCGGGAAGTGGTCGGGATGGCGACGGCCTGGCGGCAGGCGGACGCGCTGCGCGACGCCGGCATAGACCGGACGCTCCCGCTACAGCCCATGCTGGCCGCCATCGAGTCCGGCGAGTTCCAACCCACGCGCAACACGGTGCTGGTCATCGACGAGGTGAGCCAGGTCGGCCCTCGTCCCATGCTGGCCCTCTTGGAGCTGCAGGCCCGCACCGGCATGACCATCAAGGCCTTAGGTGACCGGGAGCAGGCCCAGGCCATCGAGGCGGGCGACACCATCGAGATTATGCGCCGGGCGCTGCCCAAGGAAGCACTGCCGGAGCTGCTGTCCACCGTGCGACAGGAGACCGAGCGCGGCCGGGTCATCGCCGGGCTGTTTCGCGGCACGGACCTCGGCCCCTACGCCACCCTGAAGCAGCGGCAGGAACATCGGGTGGGCGAAGTGACGACGGCGCTGAACATGAAGCGCCACGACGGAACGGCCATGCTGGCGGGCGGCGACCATGACCAGGTCGTCGGGCGCATCGCCGATCTCTACATGCAGCGCCGTGACCACCTGGAAGCGTCCGGGACCAGGCGCACGGTCACCGTCTCGGTGCCGACCAACGAAGACGCGGCCGACGTGAGCCGCGCCATCCGCACCCGCCTCAAGGCCCGCGGCAGGATCGGCGCCGACGAGGTCGTATACAAGGCGATCGACCAACGGGGCGACACCTACGACTTGCCCGTTGTCACCGGCGACCGTCTGCGCCTGTACCGGCGCACTTGGGCCAGGATCGACGGCCGGGGTGGCTCCATCGGCAACAACGGGGATGTCGTCGAGGTGGTTGGCCGGACGGAGAATGGCCTCCAGCTGCGGGACAAGACTGGACGGGTCGGCGAGGTCGAGTGGCGCCGCATGTCGGACACGAAGACCGGGCGGCTGCTGCTGGGGTTCGGGCACGCGCTGACCATCGACGCCGCCCAGGGCATCACCTCCGGCGAGCACATCAACGCGCTGCCGCGCGGCACGGCCGGGCTCACCGCGTTCAAGGCGTACGTCGCCGAGAGCCGCAGCCGCGGCGCCACCTGGACCGTGATCTCCGAGGCCGCCATGCACGATGCCGAGCGGCGCAGTCGGGCGTTGGGAGACGCCTCACCCGTGACCGCGGCCGACCTGTGGAACCGGGTCGTGCGCGACATGGCATCCAAGCCGTACAAGGCGCTTGCGACCGACCTTGCCGGGTCGGCGCGTGCGGACCGGAACCGTGCCGTCGACATCTTCATACGGCAAAGCCACCGGCTGCAGGCGATAGTGGCCACCGGTAGGGACCCGGGCCAAGAGGCGCGCCGGCACGTTCGCGACCTGGCGGCAACCCGAGAGGTCGCCGGGAGCCAAGTAGCACTAGGTGGGGCCTTGCGGGGGGTTGACGCAGGGCTGGCCGGGGTAAGGCGCGAGGTCGCAGCCCATGAGCGCGGCCAACGTGTGCGGGCGTTCATGCAGCAGCAGGCGGCGGGGACGCTGCCTGGCGCAAGCTCCGACACGGGGGTGCGCCGCATGGCGCAGGCCGAGGCAGTGCGCAGGCAGCTGGTCCGGCATGTCGCAAGTCTGGACGAGGCGCTGCAACGGAACGCCCGGAACCTGCGCGGCCTTGGGCAGGATGTCGCCACCCATCTGCAGGGCACGCGCATCGAGGCCACAGCCGCCCAGCGCGAACTGGAGGCAGCAATGCGGCGTACGTCCTCACCGTCGCCTGGGATGTAGTATGTCGGACAGGGTGCCTCGAAGCTAAGAACAGAGGAACGAGATTGATGCCCCTACCTCTGCCCCCAGACTCGTCGCCAACGCTGGCTGTGGTTGAATTGGCAATAGCGACGCCACGCCGTCGGAGGCTGACTTGCGTCCACCGCCGCTGTTTGGCGGAGCAACTGGGACGACAGTCGCCGCCATCGGAATGGTTCTGATGGCGTCTAGCACGAGGCCCGCTCGCTCGGTATGTTCAACCATGCCGACCGCACCCGATCTGCTGAGGCCTTTGATGGTTGCCGGCTCCGACCATACTGCCTGCCGCGTCGCTGACGCTGTCCGCGTGCCGCCCGAACCCTGGGTGGCACCTGTCCGGACAGCGGCCGAAACGCGACTCTGAGCGAGGCGGAGGTGCCGGCCGCAGCGTCAGGCCCCTGTGCAGCTACGGCGCCGCTTGCCGGCTTCACGGTGCTCAGCCTCGGCGGCTCGCTTGCGGCGTCGCTGGCTGCGCGACTGCTCGCCGACCAAGGCGCCGCGCTCCTTCTGGCCACCTCCCCGATTGGAACTGCTGCTGGCCTGCTCGACTGCTGGCTCAGCAAGGGCGGGCAAGTAGCTGGGCCTGGTGCCTCGGCCGACATTGTTGTCGAAACCCATGCGCCGGGCGCCCTCAGCAACGGCGCCGCAGGCGCGCCGGTACACGTGGTGCTGCGCGGTTTCGCGGCCGACGACCCGCAGGGCCGGGCCGACTGGCCCTGCGACGACGGCCTCGCCGGTGCGGCGGCTGGCCTGTTTACCGATGTCAACCCGTTCGTAGCGCTGCTCGGCCTCGATCCGATCTATACCGCCCTGCCGCTGCCCTCCGTGTACGCCGCGGTGCATGCCGCGACCGGCGCTGTTATGGCTATCCTCCAAGGTCAGCGCGGCGGACCGCCCGAACGGGTCGAGGTTACGCTACACGGGGCCATGCTCTCTGCCATGAGCAGCGTGCTGCTCCAGGTTTCGCCGCAACCGCAGCGCTACGACATCCCGCCTGTGCCGCGTCGGTTCAAGCATACGCTCCTGCCAGTGCTCCGCACCGCCTACCGCTACGGCGGTCCGCGCCGGCGCTCGGCGCTGCTCCGCCTCGCCGAGGCGCTGATCCCGCCGCTGATGGACAGCTACCGCTGCGCTGACGGCCAGCTGCTCTACGTCCTTGCGATGGACCACGCGCGCATGCCTTTAGCCGTGTTGCGGGAAACCGGGCTTGAAGCGGCTTGGCGGCGGGCCGGCTTCGTCGAGCGCGATCCCTACATGGAGCCTGGCCTCGCGAACAACCTCGCCGATCCTTCTGCCTTGTCGCGCCAGGCACGGAAGCGGCTGCGGGCCGGCCTCGCCCGCGCCTTCGCGACCCGGCCCGCGGTCGAGTGGGAAGCGCGGCTCAACGCGGCTGGTGTGGCATGCGCCGTCCAGAGCAGCACCGCACAGTGGCGCGCGTCGGCGCACGCCCGCCAGAGCGGGCTGCTGAGCGCGTGCGGCGACCCAGGAAACCGCGCGGGCCAGGTCGCGCCGGGACCGCTCGTATGGCTCGCTGCCGTGGTCGATGAGAGCGTCGCAGGCGCTTCCAGCGACATGACCAACAGCGGCGCAGGCGGCGATGCGAACGGGCGCGGGAACGCGGCTCAGAAACCCGGGCCATCTCTGCCGCTCGCGGGCATGCGCGTGCTGGACCTGTCCACCATGCTCGCCGGCCCGGTGTGCGCCCGCACGCTCGCCGAATACGGCGCCGAGGTGGTGAAAATCGACGCGCCGCACCCGCTGTTCGGCCCACGCATGACGTGCTGGTACGGGCTCGACCTCAACCGCGGCAAGCGCAGCGCGCTGCTGGACCTGAAGCGGCCCGAGGGGCGCGCCGCCTTCCTCCGGCTGGTCCAGGATGCGGACATTGTCGTGCACAACTTCCGGTCCGGTGTATTGGAGCGTTCCGGCGTCGGTCCCGCCGACGCGCGCGCGGTCAACCCGCATGTTACCTATGTCGTGGTGAGCGCCTACGGTGGCCCGCGTCCAGGGCCGAAGAGCGGCTGGCCGGGCTTCGACCCGGTGCTGCAGGCCGCGACCGGGGTCATGGTGCGCTACGGCAGCGCAGAGAGGCCTTTCCTGCACGCGATCGCTTCCTGTATCGACTACCTGACGGGTTTCGCGGCGGCCTTCGCGGCGGCACTGGCAACGCTCGCGCGCAGGCGCGGACACCACACAGCCGAGGCGGCGACCTCGCTCGCCGCCGCGGCGCAGCTCGCGCAACTGCCGTTCCTGCTAAGCCAAGCCGACGGGTCGGACGACCGCGAGCCATCGGGCCAGGAAGCGCGCGGGCGGAATGCGCGGAACCGCCTCTACCGGGCACGCGATGGCTGGCTGTTCCTTTCTGCGGAGACGGGTGACTTACGGCGCGTTACTGGGTTGCACATGGCGGACACGGGCGACGGAGAGGTGCCGGGCGTGGTGGCCCTCATGGCCGCCTTCGCCGCGGAACCGATCGCCACCTGGCAGCGCCGCTGCGCGGGCGCACCGGGCGTGTTCGTCCAACCTGTAACCGGGGTCGCCGAGATCCGCGCGGCACCGGGCCGCGCCGGCGCGCCCTTGGAGGCTTCGACACATCCGTCCGGCTTCTCACTGCGGGTGCTGCGTCCGGCATACGCCCAGTTCTCCGGCTTCGCCCTGCGACCGGGTTCGCCGAGCCCGAAGCCCGGCGCCCACACCGCGGCCATCCTCGCCGGCGCGGGTCTTGACGCCGACCTCTTGATTGCTGCCGGCGCCGCGGCGGAGGGCCTCGCACCGGATCACCTGCCGGGATGATAGAAGGCGGTTAAGAAAGCCTCAGCGGACAACTCGCAAGGCCAGGCCGCAATCCGCGATGCCGTAAGTCGCTATCATCGCCGCGTTGTCGGTGGACCAGCCCTTGCACAGGCTTTGCGCTCCGCTGCTGCTCCCCAACCCTTATACCGGCCCGCATAGGTCCTGACTTGGTTCCGGCGCATCTCCGCCTGTGTTGAGCGGCACGAAGGGGGACAGGTCAACTCTTATGCGGCCCGGTATTACAGGTGCAGCCAGCCGTGCACGATGTTGCCGGCCGGCAAATCCCCAATGAACAGCGACGGCTTGACGAAGCCGCGGCGGAACGCGCAATGGGTCACACTGACACGCTGCCGCCCCCCGGGTCAGGGCCACGTACGCCAGCCGGCGTTCCTCGGACATCTCACCATAGTCGGCAGGGAAGGTTCCAGCCTCCCAGGCAGGCAGGAACACGTGGTCGAACTCCAGCCCCTTGGCCTTGTGCAGCGTCATCAGCTTGACCTGGCCCTGGCCGTCGCCGTTCCGCTCCGATCCCTGGCCGGACAGCGCGCCATGGTCCAGCAGCTCGGCCGCACTGTGGAACGAGCCGGCCAGCAGCAGCAGTTCCTGCAAGCTTTCCAGCCGCCCCTCTGCCCCGTCGGCCCGGCTGGTCCGCAACATCTCCCGGTAGCCCGTGCGGTCCAGCAACAGCGAGAGCTGGTCGGCCAGCGTCAGGGACAGGTCAGCCCCGGCGTCGAGCACCAGGTCCACGAAGGCCGCCGCCGCCTCCTGCGCCTTGCCGCCCAGGGCTGCCGTACGGGCCGCCAGGAGCAGCGAGCAGCCCCGGGCGTGCGCCTCCGCCTCAATGGCCTGCAGCGCCTTGGCGCCCAACCCACGTGCCGGCACGTTCGCCACCCGGCGGAACGCCTCGTCGGATTGCCGGTCTTCGGGACTGCTGGCCAGGCGGAGCAGGGCAAGGGCGTCCCAGACCTCGGCACGCTGGTAGTTAGGTATCGTCCCTTCACACGTCCATTGTGTCATTCTGATCTTGACGGACGAGACACCTTCCTAGGCTACCCGGGGCGGGAGGCGCACATGGCCGAGCTGCTGTTCACCACCGACGCGTTCCGCCC
>JAABUW010005304.1_pt1 | contig 16848 bp, 14 predicted proteins | sample 5560081 | NCBI WGS metagenome assembly JAABUW01 (sample SAMN10711882, study PRJNA513363) | rock metagenome | isolation source: Antarctica rocks | place: Antarctica: Victoria Land, Knobhead sud | reverse complement strand
TGTGGTTCGACACCGAGGCCGAGCAGGCGGCGAAGCTGTACACGTCGATCTTCGGCGGCAGCGTGACGGGCACCCAGCGCTACGGGAAGGCCGGCCCCGGAGAGCCGGGATCGGTGATGACCGTCTCATTCGAGGCGGCCGGTATGCCGTTCGTCGGGCTCAACGGCGGCCCGGCCCACGCGCAGTTCACCGAGGCGGTCTCTGTGCAGGTGCACTGCGAGAGCCAGGACCTGGTGGACGAGTACTGGGCCCGGCTGACTGACGGCGGTGAGGAGGGTCAGTGCGGGTGGCTCAAGGACAGGTTCGGCTTCTCGTGGCAGATCGTCCCCAACCGGCTCATAGAGCTGCTCGGTGACCCCGACCCGCAGCGGTCGTCCCGGGCCATGCAGGCGATGCTCGGCATGTCGAAGATCGACATCCCCGCGCTGGAGAAGGCCGCCGGCGGCGGCTGACGCGAGCCGCCTCGTCGACGCTGCCGCGAATACTGTTGCCTTACAGCACCTTTCCGGGATTGAAGATGCCGAGGGGGTCGAGGGCGTCCTTCACCGCCTGCTGCATCAGGACCGAGGCCGGGTCGAGCTCGCGGCGCATCCCGTCGCGCTTGAGGATCCCGACCCCGTGCTCGCCGGTCACCGTGCCGCCGAGGGCGATCGCGGCGTCGAGCATCTCCTCGAACGCTGCCTGCGCGGCCTCGCGCGCCGCGTCGTCCCCGGGCGGCGTGAGGAGCAGAGGGTGGAGGTTGCCGTCCCCGGCATGGGCGATGGTCGCCATCCGCACGCCGTGCCGGGTGGCGATCTCCTCGAGCTGGCCGAGCATCTGTGGGAGGGATGAGCGGGGGACGCAGACGTCCTCGGTGAGCACCGGGCTGAGTCGCTCGAGGGCGGGGTAGGCCAGGCGCCGGGCATCGAAGAGCGCCTCCGCCTCGGCGTCGTCGGTGGACACCACAGCCCACAGCGGGTCGCCCTCCTCGAAGGCCGTGACGACCGCCCGTGCCTCCACGTCGCCGCTGTCTCCGGGCGTGTCCACGCGGGCCAGCAGCAGGGCCGCGGCGTGCGCCTCGAGCCCCAGGTGCTTCCAGTCCTCGACGGCCTGCAGGCACTCGCGGTCGAGCAGCTCGAGCGCAGAAGGGGTGAGGCCCCGCCGGGTCACCGCCGCGACGGCACGGCCGGCGTCGACGAGGCTGCCGAAGGCGCCGACGACGGTGCGCGGTATGCCGTGCAGCGCCGGTCGCAGTCGCAGCGTCACCTCGGTGACAATGCCCAGTGTGCCCTCGGAGCCGACCATGAGCCCGGCCAGGTCGTAGCCAGCGACACCCTTGCTCGTCCGTCGCCCGAGCCGCACCGCCGTGCCGTAGCCCGCTGGACCGCCGACGACGGCCCGCATCCCGAGAACGTAGTCCCGGGTGACGCCGTACTTGACGCAGCACAGCCCGCCCGCGTTCGTCGCGACGTTGCCGCCGATCGTGGACCACGCCGCGCTCGCCGGGTCCGGGGGGTACCACAGCCCCTTCTCCCGCAGGATCGCCTTGAGGTCGTCGTTGACGATGCCCGGCTGGACGACGCAGAGGAGGTTGTCGGCGTCGATCTCGACCACGGCGTCCATCTTCGACAGGTCGAGGACGAGGCAGCCGTCGACGGCGTTCGCCCCGCCCGAGAGCCCGGTGCCGGCACCTCGCGCGACGATCGGCACCCGCAGGTCCGCGCAGACCCGGACCGCAGCCTGCACCTCCGCCTCGGTGCGGGCCCGCATGGCCACCGCCGCCTGCCCGACCGGGGCCCACTCCGCATCGTCATGGGACAGGCTCGTCAGGACGTCGCGGTCGAGCACCAGACGCTGGTCCGGCAGGACCCGGCTGAGGGCCTCCACCAGCGCACGGCTCGACATCGGTGGTGCGCCGCCGTGAGCGGTCGCGGTGCCGGGCTCGGCGGGAGACGACGACGTCATGGTCTCACCGTACGTCCGCCCCTCCGCCCGGAGTCAGGCCTCGAGCCGGACCGGGACAGCCGCCCGTCCTCGACCAGGGCCCGGACCGCGTCGGCAGTGGCCTCCAGCGCCGAGTACCGCGGCCGGAAGCCAAGGAGGCGGGCGGCCTTGTCCATCGAGCAGTGGGGGCTGTGGCTGAGGTGGTCCCAGGTGACCCTGGCGTCGTCCGCGGGGACGGTCTCGCGCCACTCGTGCCACGGCAAGAAGGTGAGGTCCGCGTCGCGGCCGGACCAGCGGGCCACCGACTCGGCGTAGCCCCGAAGCGTCATCGCCCCCGGCGCCACCGCATGGAAGCTCTCGCCGACGGAGACCGACCGGTTGGCGATGACCTCGAGGAACACGCCGGCCACGTCGGCGGCATGGACGTGCTGCAGGGTCTCCATGCCGAGGTTGGGCAGCGGCACCGGTCTCCCGTCAGCGAGGTCCCGGAAGACCCCGAGATCGAGGTTGCCAGCGGGGTTGATCGGCACCCATCCCGGTCCGGTGATGTGGCCGGGGTGGACCACCGTCGCCGGGACGCCGCCGCTGCGGGCCCGTCCGAGCAGGTAGCGTTCGATCGCGGCCTTGCCGATGCCATACTCCCCCAATGGCCTTCGCGGCGCGTCCTCGCGGGTCGGCACCGACGCACTGGGGCCGTGCACCCAGATGCTCCCGCAGTGAACGAGGTGCTGCACCCGACCCTCAAGCGCCTCGACCAGCTGCCGGGCGCTGTCCTCGGTGAAGCAGATGAGGTCGACCACGACTTCCGCGCCGAGCCCCGCGACGAGCTCGCCGAAGGAGCCACGGCCGTCTTCCTCCTGCCGGTCCACGTCGACCATGCTCACTCTCGACCACGAGCCGTGCGGCTGGTAGGGACTCGCCTGCCCGCGGCTCAGCACCGTCACCTGGTGCCCCAGCGCGACGAGCGGCGGGACGAGAAAGGTGCCGATGTGTCCGGTTCCCCCGATGACGACGATGCGCATGACCCCGATGCTATTCGGCCGGCGCTCGACGGCCCGAGCTCGACGGCCTTCCCGACTCCCCAGGACCTGGGCGGCCGGGAAGGGCCGACCACCGCTTCGGTATGCCGGGTAAACGGGTTGCCGGTGCTGCCCTCTTCTGGTCGGGTGCAGGCATGGACCCCCACGCCGTGCTCGCAGCCTTCGACGATCAGATCCGTCGTCAGCCCGGTGCCGGAGCACCCGACCGGCTCGTCGAGCGCGAACCGCGCTGGGTCCGCAGCCTCTCCCCGGACGGGTGGGCCGGCGTGACGTGGTCCCAGCTGGACGAGGCGACGGCTGACGAGGCGATCGCGGACCAGGTCGCCTGGTTCGCCCAGCTGGGGCGGCCGTGGGAGTGGAAGCACTACTCCTACGACGAGCCGAGGGATCTGCCCGCCCGGCTGGTGGCGGCCGGCTTCGTCGCCGAGGAGCCCGAGTCGCTCCTCGTCGCGGAGGTCACCGAGCTGGCTCTGGACGTGGTCGTGCCGGACGGGGTGACCCTGGTGCCGGTGACCGACGAGCAGGGCGTCGACGCACTCGTGTCGGTGCACGACGCGGTCTTCGGCGGCCACCATGCCCATGTCGGGCGAGAGGTGCGCGACGGCATGGCGGCCGACCCTCCGACGGCTGCGGCGGTCCTGGCCGTAGCCGGCTCGCTGCCCGTGTCGTCGGGACGCGTCGAGTTCCACCACGGCACCGACTTCGCGAGCATCTGGGGCGGTGGCACCCTGCCGGCATACCGACGCCGTGGGCTGTTCCGCGCCCTCGTGGCGCACCGGGCGGCCCAGGCCTCACGGCTCGGCTTCCGTTACCTTCAGGTGGATGCCTCCCCGGACAGTCGCCCAATCCTCAGGCGGCTTGGCTTTGTCGAGCTCGCTAGGACGACCCCCTTCATGAAGGCCGGCCGTGCCGACTGACAACCCACCCAGCACCCAGGAGAGGACGAGCACCATGTCGAGTCCGACCAAGAACACAAGCAGCGCCCCCAAGGAGGAGACGACTCACGAGCTCGTGGCCGTCACCCGACCTTGCGGCGTCGCCGCAGGCACGCTGGATTTCTCCGACCGCCTCGGCGCCCAGCTCTCGCGCGGCTGAGGCCGCCGTGTCCGTTGCTGGCTCACCGCCCGACCGGCCCCCTAAGGGACGGGCGCTCGACCTGGTCGTCGCACTGCCGTTCGCGAGGTCGGCTGACTTCCCCGTCGACAAGGCGGGAGGCGACCCGTGCGACAACCTGCAGTCGGACTTCAGCTGCACAATCCATGACCGACTTCCGGGGGCCGGCTTCCGCGGGTGCACGGTCTTCGACTGCTTCGGTGCCGGGCAGCAGGTCACCCAGGTGACGTTCGCGGGGGAGGACTGGAGGTCCAACCCTGGGACGGCCGGGCCGATGTTCGCGGCGTTCGCCGTGATGCGACAGCTGCACGAAATGCTCTTCCACCTGACCGAGGCGCTGCGCTGGTCCGAGGTGTCGACGGTGCATGACGAGCTCGCCACGGCCCGCACGGAGATCATCGACCTGAGTGACACCGACGTGGACGCACTGCGCAGCCTTGATGTTGGTGCGTTGCGGGGGCGAGTCGGCACGCTGCTCGGGCGGGCCAGCGGGCTCGTGCGCGCGCCCGACGAGATCGGCACCGGGCAGCCGGGTGCACGCCGTCTCCGCCGAGTGCGGGGCGTGGGAGCCTCCCGGCTGGCGCGTGGTGCCGACCTCGTCGGCGTTGACCTGCGCACGGTGGACCTGGTCGGCGCCGACCTGCGCGGCGCCTGTCTCATCGCCGCCGACCTCCGCGACGCGGACCTGTCCCGGGTCGACCTCCTCGGCGCCGACCTGCGCGACGCCGACCTGCGCGGCGCCGACCTGCGCGGCGCTGACCTGGTCCGCAGCCTGTTTCTCACCCAGCCCCAGGTCAACGCGGCCAAGGGGGACGCGACCACACGCATACCGCCGTCGTTGACCCGGCCGCGCGGCTGGTCCGCTTCAACGACGCAGTACCGGTGACCCGGCCCCTAGAGTCACCGGCATGACCGACTTTGTTCACGGCGAGCGTGAGCGCGGTCTCGCCCGGCTGGCCTACCAGACCTTCGAGCCTCTCCACCTCCTCGCGTACTTCGGACCGCATGTAGATGCCGCGCGAGAGCGGATCGGCGCGGGCTGGTTGAGCAGCTACGCCGGAATGCGGGCGGCACCGCTGGGGCCCGTGCCCTCCTCGGTCGTGGCGGCCACGTTCTTCGGGTTCAACCCGGCGGCGATCGACCGGGCGTGGGTCCGGGTCCTCACGACGCACTCCACGGCTGAGCTCAACGCGATCCGCACCGAGGTGGTCAACGCCGGCTTGCGGGCGGCTCTCGGTGATCTCGTCGCGTCGCCCGGCCTCGCCCGCCTGACTGACCGCCTGCTCGGAGTCGTCGCTGCGGCGGACTTCGGGGCGCGTCCTCTCGCCGCCGCGTATGCCGCGCTCCCCCGCCCCCAGATGGCGCACCTCGCGCTGTGGCACGCTGCGACGCTGTGGCGCGAGTGGCGCGGCGACGGGCACAACGCCGTCCTGCTCGCTCACGGAATCGAGCCGCTGCAGGCGCTCGTCCTCATGGACGCAGGCCTGCACGAGGCGCCGGCCCGGCACGCGGTGGGGCGTGATCGCGCAGCCCTTCAGCCGAGCCGTCGCTGGACCGACGAGGAGTGGGTAGCCGCCGCCCAGTCGCTGGCCGGCAGAAGACTGGTCACCGTGGCCGACGACGCGACCGTCCTGACCGAGGCCGGCGCGGCACTTCGTCAGCGGGTCGAGGACATGACCGATGACGCGGCGGCCGCCGTCTGGGTGGGTGTCGAGGACGCCGAGGACCTCATTGCCTCCTTTCGGCCGTTCTCGAAGGCGGTCATCTCGGCCGGGATCCTGCCCGGCACCAAGCGGTGACGTCGTGGTGGCGTCCCGAGCCGAGCGCCTTCGCCGAGCTGCGTCAGCACGCCAGCCGGTACCTGGACAAGGTCAAGGCCGCCGAAACGGTGGAGGTGACGGAACGGAACGGGGAGTGCTGGTGGCTCTGCTGGTCCCCGCCCCTTACGGCAACGACAGCCCGCGCGAGGTTGATCACCGCTAGTCGTCTGAAGCCGGCTGACGGGCCGCTCTCCCCTCCGCGCCGCCGTTGCGCGACATCGCCGAGCGCAGCCGTCCTGCGCGAGGAATGGTGATCCATCTCGATTCGTCCGCACTGATCAAGCTGCTGTTCCAGGAGCCTGAGAGCGACGTTCTGGAAGGACTGGTTGAGCGCCCGTCCTGGCCTACCGACCGTGAGCAGCGAGCTGGCCAAGGTCGAGGTACTGCCTGCCTGTCGACTCCTCGACGCCGCCGCCCTCCCGGACGCGGGAACGCTGCTCGGGCAGCTCGACCTCGTGCCCCTCACCGGGGTCGGTCGTGGAGCTGGCGAGTGAACTCCAGGTCCCTGGCTGCGCAGCCTTGACGCGCTGCACGTGGCCAGCGCGCACTCGCTCGGTCCCGACCTTGTCGCATTCGTCGTCTACGACCACCAACTGCTGGAAGCCGCTTCGAAGGCGGGACTCAAGACCCCAGCAGCCGGGAGCGTGAAAGGAAAGCAGGCCGCGCCTCCTTTGTGCAGAGCGCCGAGGCTGAGGCCGGCCGCGCGAGGGCTCAGCGGCAAGCTGTCGGTCGAGCCGGAACATCCGCGAGCCGAGAGCTGCCGGCCTGACGAGCGTCGACGCGATGGCGCGTCGCTGCGGCCGAGGTCAGCCCGGCTGCCGGTCGGCGTGCTCGGTCGGGACTCGCAGCTTCTCCAACCGGGTGCGCAGGAGCGTCTCGCGGTGGGCGTTGCCGTGGAGGGCAAGGTAGCGCGTGCCGAACACGGCGAGCAGCGCATCGTCGAGGCGGCGGACCGCACCTGGAGGGTAGCGGTAGCCCATCCGCGCCTCGATGGCCTCCGCGTCGATCGACGAGAGCAGGCCGGCGAGCTCGTCCAGCGAGGTGATCCCCAGCTCGAGGAGCAATCCGGAGATCCACTCGTAGTGGTCCGTGCGTGACCAGCCGGCGTCAGTGAACTGGCCGGCGAGAAAGGTGGCAAGGTCCTGCGCGCTCATCCGCGGGTCGGTGGCGTCGGCCTCCGGTCGCTGGTCCGTCATGGTGGCCTGCAGCCGGTCGCGGATTGCGGAGAACTCCCGATCGGCGAGCTCCAGCAGGCCGGCTGCCAGCGTGAACCTCCGGTCGAGGTCCGGAGCATGCTCCGCCGGGATGGTGCCCTTGTAGCGGATGTCATGCTCGAACTCGGCCCAGGCGTGCTGCAGGACGGTCCGGACCTGGACTGAGGCACTGAGCTCGCCAAGCTGCGCGTAGGCCGCCGGCGCGCTGCGCCCGGCGTCGAGCGCCACCAGAAGATGCCGGCTCGCGTAGCCGAACCGGCCCTGGCTCGCCGTCTCCTGGCCCATGTCCCGGTCGTCCAGGATCGTCAGCTGGTCGGACAGCAGGTCCGCGACTGCGGCGACGTCACTGTGCAGGTAGGTGATGACGCGCACGCCGAGCTGGTCGGTGATCTCGGTGAGCGGGTCGGGGTAGAGCAGGAGGCCGTCCCTGGTGCGCGCCGCCTTGCCGGCGAAGGAGGACACGCTCTTGGCCCGGCCGGTGACGCTGAGGTAGTTGATGCCCGCGTCGTCGAGGAGGGTCGTTACCATGGCGACGAACGTGTCGGCGGCGACCCGCAGCGCGGGTTCGCGGACGGCATACTCCTGCACTGCCGCGTGGACGGGGTCGACGTCGGATACGGGGACGGGCGCTGACGTGCTGCCCGACGGCCGACGGCCGCGCGGCGCCGGCAGGTGCCCGTCCGGGAGGGTGGGCGTGACGATGTAGCCGGATGCGCCGTCGCCGTACGTTGTCGTGAGCCCGCTCCTGAGGGTGGCGAACATCGCGACGTAGGCGCACACGACGGCGTCGACCTCGTCCTCGGCGGGGCGCAGGTCACGCTTGCGCTCCGCGGACGCGACCCGGCCGACGAGGCTGCGCCAGTCCTCGTGGTCGCCCAGGTGGAGCGGAAGCGGCGCATCCGCGAGAGCCTCCAGCAGTCTGACCAGCTGCAACAGCTCGGACTTCAGCAGGGGCAGCGGCCGGCCGGGTTTCTGCTTGTACTTCAGCGTCCGGCCGAGGCGGAAGAGGGCCACCGTCGCAGGGTGGGGATAGACCTCGATCGCCCGTCGTCGCGAGGTGGACGACGGGTCCATGTCGAGCTTCAGTTTGGCGGCAAGCCGTGCACCCCGTGGAGTCGCGCTGAGCTCCTTGCGGCCGGTGTTGGCCGGATGCGCGCCCGCGTCGAACTTCGCGAAGTCACCGTTGAGCGCGGCCTCGGCTGGTCGGTTGCCCGTCGGGTTGGTGACGACGAGAGGTGCGTCGATCGCCACCAGGCAACGGCCAGCGACGTAGGGCGAGACCGCTGCCTCAATGGCCTCGTCCGTGATCGCGGCCGACAGGTGGACCAGGTGACCCCTGTCGTCCAGGACGGCGAGACCCGTGGGGTTCCTCTCGCCCCAGGCGAGGTCCACGCCGACGTAGTGCATGAGGACACCTTGCCCCATCGGCTGCGCCGGTTGTCGCCGCTGGCCTCCGAGGAAGGTCGGTCAGCTCTGCGGCTGAGCGATGTTGACCATCCAGCCGATGCCGAACCGGTCCTCGCACATGCCGAACTCGTCTCCCCACATCTGCTTCTCGAGCGGGACCGAGACCGTGCCGCCGTCGGACAGCCTGTCCCAGTAGCCGTGCAGCTCCTCAGTGTCGTCACCGCTGAGGCTCACCGCGATGTTGGTGCCCGGCTTGTGCTCCATTCCCGTCGGGGTGTCGGCGCCCATGAGGACGAACCCCTTGTCCGTCTCGAGGTTGCCGTGCATGATCTTGTCGGCGTCCGCAGAGTCCGGCTGGCCGAACTCCCCGAAAGTATTCAAGGTCAAGGACCCGCCGAAGACCTCCTTGTAGAACTCCATGGCTTCGCGCGCGTTGTCCGTGAAAGCGATGTAGGGGTTGAGATGAGAGGGCATGAGGATCTCCTCGTCGTAGATGTCTGTTCTCCCGAGGCTAGCGTCGGGCCCCGACAAGGGAAAGAGTCGCGAAGCTTGGCCCGCGACCGCTGGCCCCAGGTTCCGCGGTGCTTGCCCGTCGCCCACTCCTGCATCAGTCGTTTGCCGGGGTCAGCCGTGGGTAGTTCCCCCGAATGAGCGATGCGAACACGCCGTCCGGCGGCGACGACGTCCTTGGGGCCGGCGCCCCCGGCAACACGACGGAGAAGGATCCCGACCAGTGGGTGACCGGTGACGAGCCGATGACCGGTGCTCAACGCAGCTATCTCGACACGCTCGCCCGGGACGCAGGCGAGACCCTCCACGCGGACCTGACCAAGGCCGAGGCCTCACAGCACATCGACCGACTGCAGCAGAAGACCGGCCGCGGTCAGGGATAGCTGACCACGATGCTGGACAGGCCGGTTCACCCTGGCTGACCCTGCTCGAGACGGGGCCGCCCAGGCGGGTTCCTCTCTGAGCAGCGTGCTTTCGAAGCCACTACATGGCTGCTGTGGGAGATCTGAGGATGCAGATGTACCCCTCGCCCCGGACCAGCCGCAGCTCTGCCGAGGGGCAGCGCCGCGCTAGCCACTCACTGTGCGGGCACGGCACGACCCAGTCGCTCGCCCCGTGCAGGAGCAGGGTCCATCTCGTCGTCGCCGGGAATGCCGCTCCACGTCAGGGCTGGGCCGCTGCTCCTCGCACGGTGCAGGAGCCACTCCAGGGCAGCGCCGGCGAGCGCCTCGGCATCGACTCGGAGTAGTCGACTGGCAACCGGTCCCCGTTGGCTTCGCCCACCTTCTCGGCCGACAGGCTCATCGCCGCCTTCCGCGTCGGTCCGGCGTAGGGGGCCATGGCGAGCTGATGATCATGGCGAGCCCAATGCGGACGATAATGGACTCATGACCGTGACCGTGACGCTCCAGTTCTTCGACGGGTGCCCGAGCTGGCAGACCGCCCGGGAGCGGCTGGTCGAGGCAGCCCGCCAGGTCGGCGTGGACCTCGTTGTCCAGCTCGAACAGGTCGAGACCCTCGACGATGCCGAGCGGCTCGGGTTCACCGGCTCACCGACCCTGCTGGTCGACGGGACGGACATGTTTCCCTCGTCAGGTGCCCCTGCTGCGCTGGCCTGCCGCGTGTACCGCACACCGGCCGGGCTCGCCGGGTCGCCCGCTACCGAACAGCTTGCGGCCGTCCTGGCGAAGCATGCCGGCGTCTCCTGACCAGGCGCACGACCGCCCCAACGACCTCCTGGTCCTCACGAGGCAGCGCACCGGCTCGCTGCTCCGTCAAGTCACCCCTGCCCATTCTTCTGCTGCAGGGCCGCGCCCCGGTCGAGTGCCGCCCGATCCGCCGCGCTGCGTCCCGAGTGCCACCCCTCGAGATCACGACCTAGAGCGACGGAGCGCGTCACCAGCTCTGGGAACATCACCTTGACGGCTTCGTCCACGACCGCCGACCTGGCCGCGAGCAGCGGCACGAGCTCGCGACCTCCCAACCGACCGAAGTCGCCCGCTGCAGCGACCGTCTCGCTGCGGCTGACCTCGCTCAACCGCTCGCCGATCCGGGCTGCGAAGGCCGACAGGAACGACTGCCGAAACGCCCTCGTGCGCGAATGACCGTGACGATCCGTGCGTGACCCCTCCCGGGTCATGGCCTGTGTCGCCTGCACGAGCAGCGACGTGAACAGGGTCTCGACGCTGTCCAGGTCATGGGCGAACCCGAGCACGGTGGTGAAGCCGAGGTCACGAGACCACACGGTGCGACAGCGGTTGGCATCTGCGACCGCCGTCAGCAGCATGGCCTTGGGTGCCTCGTAGGGGTTGTCGATCCCGATCCGTCGACCCTCTGGCGTCGCTTGACGCTGGCTACCGGTGACGGCGAGCAGTGCCGCGTCGATGCTGTGCCGCGCCATGAGCGCCTGCGCGCCGGCCGTGAACGTCTCCGCCTCGGCCTCGAAGGTCGTCGACTCTGCCTTGGCCAGGAGGGCGCGCACGCGGCTGAGGACCCGCTCGTCGACGGCCGGGTCGCCGGGACGACGGCGCGTGGCTGGTGAAGGGGCAGCGGTCCCCGGAACCGGACCAAGCGCCTCCAGCCTGGGCAACCCCCGCAACAGGTGGAGCACTCCCAGCGCGCTGGCGATCATCGACGCCCACCCTCCGTTGGCGTCCTCTCCTCGGCACTCGAGATGGGTCCGGTGCGATGGCCACCACACCCGGGCGTCTGCTTCGCGCAGCTGCGCTGACCACCGGGGGTCGACCGTCGACGGTGCATACCGGCTCAGCTCATGCGCCATCGCGTCGCCGAGCAGGACCTGGTCCGGCGCTGCCAACCGCCGCCCCCCCAGCCGGTGCAGGTCAGCAGGCTGCCATCCTCCGCGCCAGGCCTCGGTCACCCTGTCCCGAAGCATGGGGCCCAAGGCGCCCGCTACTGCTCGTCGACCACTGCGCGCTGCCGACAGCTTGACGAGCCCGGCCAGCGCGGCGTCGTAGTCGTCAAGGTGGCTGGTGTCACGACAGCTGACCGCGAAGGCGATGAGCTCCGAGACCTGCAGGTCCAGCCGCTCCGCCTCGGAGAGTGCTCCAGCAGGCTGAAAGGCGTCCGCCCACGAGGCGGGAGCGGGTTGCGCACGGGAGTCACTGCCCGCGGCCCGCCTGGCCTTGGCCTTCATCCGCCGCCGCTGCTGGTTGTTCTTGCCCATCTGTGACTTCTCTCGTGCGGGGTCTTGTCGTGGACGAAGGTCAGAAGTTGGTCGCCATGTTCGTGAAGCGGCTGTAGTGGCCCTGGAAGGCCAGGACGATCGTGTCCGTGGGTCCGTTGCGGTGCTTGGCGACGATGATGTCCGCCTCGCCCGCTCGCTGGGACTCCTTCTCGTAGGCCTCCTCCCGGTGAAGCAGGATCACCATGTCGGCGTCCTGCTCGATGGAGTTGTGCACGGCCACCCCGTTGGCGATGAAGTTGTGGCCTCCGGCGACGGTCGCGTCGAACACCTCCTCGACCCCGTCCGGCTCGACGGAGACGACCGGGTCCCACAGGACGTCGTTGGCCGCCTCGAGGTCCAGGTCGAGGCTGTCGAGGAGCTCCACGACACGCTCGAGGTCGAAGCCCTCGTCATCGAGCAGCTCGTCCGAGACGTCCACTGGACGGATCGCGGCTCGAGGGTCGTCTGCACCGACACCGGGGCGGGCTCCGACGGATGCGCCGACCTGGCTGCGGTTGCGGACGATACCGAGGAGCTCCTCGGCTGCCTCTGACCGTTCCGCGTGGGTCGCGACCTCCTGGAGGAACCGGCGCTGGTCGTCGATGCCGACGATGTCGAGCTGCGAGAGACCGCGGCCACGAGTGACCCGGGTGGAGATCCCGAACCGCAGGAGCAACCTCGAGACGTCGTCGAGCAGGCGAGGCGACCTGGCCTGCAACCGGATCCGGCCCGTCGGGGCTTCCGGTTCGACCGACACCACACCGTCGATGGCCCACAGGCTCGCGATGAACAGCCCGATCTGCTGCTTGGGGAAGTACGCGATGTCCGGCGGGAGCCGCCGCTCACCCTGAGGATGGACGTCAAATCCGATGCTGCAGCCCCGCGCCTCCAGCCGACCACCCGGTCGGTCCCCCGTCCTGGAGGACACGATGCGGGCGCCCAACCTGATGTCGGTGTCCTCGAGGACGCGCGCGAACCGCTCGGGCGCCGGGACGTGCCGCGGGACGGCGACCCGGTCCCCGGTGCGCAGCTCCGCGAGCGGTGACCACCCGGCATACGTGAGGAAGGGGTGCTTCTCCGTCGCGCGCAGCTGCTTGCCGGAGGCCAGGGTGAGCCTGAACACGGGTCGAACGCCGGTGGAGAAGACGTGGGTGAGGTGTCGCCGGACGTACCTCAGCGACTCGTCCAGGGACCACACGGGTACGTCCTTCGCGCCGGACCGGAGCAGGTCGCCCAACGACATCTCGGCACCGGTATCCGCACGCAGGACCCGGGTCTCGGCGGTCAGGCACCCGGACTCGCGAAGGTCGGACATCTGCGGCTTCTTGTCGGTGCGCTGCTCCGCACCTCGGTTGAGCTGGGAGATGGCGATGACCGGGACCTCGAGCTCCTTGGCGAGGAGCTTGAGCGCGCGGGAGAACTCGGACACCTCCTGCTGGCGGGACTCGACCCGCTTTCCCGAGGACATCAGCTGGAGGTAGTCGATGACGACGAGCTTGAGGTTGTGGCGCTGCTTCAGCCGTCGGCACTTGGCCCGGATCTCCATGAGCGACATGTTCGGCGAGTCGTCGATGAACAGCGGGGCGTCCGAGACCCGTCCCATGGTCGACGCCAGACGGGTCCAGTCCTCCTCGCGCATGGTGCCCTTGCGCATGTGCTGCAGCTGGATGCTGGCCTCGGCGGAGAGCAGTCGCATGGTGATCTCCGTGCGGCTCATCTCGAGCGAGAAGATCACCGAGGCCATGTTGTGCTTGATCGCGGCCGAGCGGATGATGTCCAGGCCGATGGTCGAGTTGTGAGTCGGGATCATCGATTCGCCCGCAAGGTAGAGGTGGTCGGCGTTGTCTACCTCGATACACCGCACGGGCACCGATGTAACGGCCCGCACATCGGTGATGAATCGCGAGTTGCGCCTCTGGAACCTCTTGGTTCGAAGATCCTTGTGGCGCTGGCGCTTGCGCGGTAGCCAGAACACCTCGTCATCACATATGAAGTTGATGTTGTAGGCGATCGAGGACGCTTCCGCCCGACCACGAACTGCTTTCGTCGAGATGCTGCATCGGTACCCAAGACTGACCACGACTTCGAAAACATGCCGCGCAAGTACCTGACAAGTGGAGGTGAACTGGATTGACCCGGTGCTGGTCACCGTCCCGCCTGTGTCAAGCAGTCCTGCGAGAAGCGCCCTTCGCTGGGTCTCGCTAGCTCGGCGATAGCTTCGTGGAACATGCTTGTTATCAAGGACATCGAGCTTGCGCAGGAGTGCCAGGACAGTTCCGTGGTCTTGGCGGCATGGCCGGCACTGGTGCAAACCCGAAGATGCGCCGCCGCAATCCGGGCACGTCGCGCGAACGTTGAAACCGCCGATACCCTTGCTCCGCCCTGCGCAGGAGCGACCACACGTCTTGACCTGTGCTGTCTGTGGAACGAACGCCACGCCGCACACGACACACTCACGTCGAGCCGAGTTCTCTTGTGGAAGTTTTAACGAGTAGCGCATGAGGGCAGCACGTCTTGTGACGACCAGACCTTCCGCCTCGAGCAACATCACGACTTCTTGGTCAGCAGTCGTGATCGACGCACCTGCGGAGGTGCCGTCACCCAGCCATGCCCCAAGAACATAAGGGCTCAGCGGCAGCTGGCGTGCTGGCAGTCTCAGCGGCATGGCCAGCGGCACCGAGTGGTTCAACCGATGCTCAGCTGTGTCCGTACGCAACGTCTGTGCGATCGCTTCTGTCGTTCGAACGGAGGCGGTCGTCCTCTGAATCCCTGTCCCACTGGAGCTGTCACGGGCAGACTGAAAGGACTTCCTGCTAGCTCGGGTGTCCGTGAGCCATTGGTGCTGGGCGTCGGCGACGATGACGGAACCATCGGAGAAGTCGACCTCGTAGCAGGGCCGCTTCTCCATGACCTCGGTCGCGGCGACAACCCGCGTCGGCCGTCCGTCCGCCCCTAGCACGAGGTCGCCCACGCAGACCTCACCCATCGTCGTCCACCCAGTCGGGGTCGCCAACGGCGTGTTCAGCGCGAGCGCCTTGCCGATCGCCGGCCTCGCGGCGATGACGATCATCTGTCCTGGGTGCAGGCCGTTGGTCAGGGAGTCGAGGTCGGTGAACCCCGTGGGCACGCCGGTCATCTCCCCCGACTTGCCGGACGCCACCTCGATCTCGTCCACCGTCGCCTCGAGGATGTCCCCGAGCACGTGGTAGTCGTCGCCGCCGCGCTTGTCCGCCACGGCATACACCTCGGCCTGGGCGGCGTTGACGATGTCCTCGACGTCGCCGCCGCCCTGGGCGTAGCCGAGCTGGACGATCTTGGTCCCCGCTTCGACGAGCCGGCGCAGCACCGCCCGCTCGGCAACGATCTGCGCGTAGTAGCCGGCGTTTGCCGCGGTCGGCACGGAGGAGATCAGCTGGTGCAGGTAGGCCTGACCGCCGACCCGGGTCAGGTCGCCGCGCTTGGTCAGCTCGTCGGAGACGGTGATCGCGTCGGCCGGCTCACCCCGGCTGTAGAGGTCGAGGACCGCGTCGTAGATCGCCTCGTGCGCCGGCCGGTAGAAGTCGACGCCCTTGAGGGTCTCGACGCAGTCCGCGATCGCGTCCTTCGACAGGAGCATGCCGCCGAGCACGGACTGTTCGGCATGGACGTCCTGCGGCGGGAGCCGGTCCTCCCCCGGCGTCTCGATGGTCCCCGGGAAGAGCTCCTGGATCGACACCTCGTCTCTCGCCGTCCCCTCGGTTGGTCGAACATGTGTTCCAGTCAGCACACCACCGACCACCGACACGGGCTACAGAAGCCGGCCCCGTATGCCGGTCGAGCGGCGGTGCGGGCCACGTTATTGCCGCGGGGCCGGGCGCTCAACCGCCCCCTGTGGACAACATGGGGACATCCCTGTGCGCCGTGCGCGATGTCCTGTGCCTTGTCTGGGGACAACGTGTGCACTCCCGGACTCGTCGGGCACCAGCCGGTGCGCTCGGGACCGTGCTCACTCCGGGTCGTCCACCGCCTGTGGACAAAAGAAACATGGTCGCCAATCGGCGAACGGTCCGACCTCCAGGGCTCGTCAGCAACCGGCTGCCGATCTACAGTCGGAGCATGTGCCGCAACATCCGCCAGCTCCACAACTTCGACCCGCCAGCGACGTCGGAGGAGGTCCGCGCCGCCGCGCTGCAGTACGTCCGCAAGGTGGCCGGCGCAACGAAGCCGTCGCAGGCCAACCAGGAGGCGTTCGACGAGGCCGTCGCCCAGATCGCGCACGCGACCGAGCACCTTCTCGGGCACCTGACGACGAGCGCCGCCCCCAAGAACCGCGGGGAGGAAGCCGTCGGCACGGGCCCGGACAGCCGCCCGCTACGGCACCCCCGCCTGACGACGGAGCGGCGGTGATGGCGCGCTCTTCATCATCAGGTCCCGGGCCCGCTACGGACCGGCCCGCGGGGCTCGTTCTGTCCCAACCGCGGTAGGGCAAGGAGCGTCAGGCGCCCGGAAGCCACTCCAGGAGCTTGTCGGTGAACTCGGGGCGTGAGAAGTAGCCGCAGTGGTCCACGCCTGCAGCCGCCGCGAAGACGAACGGGTCGACGACCGGGAACCCGAGAGCCCCGTCGACCTCGTAGGCGCCGGCGGTCGGGACCACGAGGTCGTTCTCGAGGTTGGCGAAGACGATGTCCGTCCCGGCGTCCCGGGCGACCCGGGCGAGTGCGGAACCGCCCGGGGGCTCGTAGTTCGAGGCGACGGCGCGGTAGGTGGCCGTGCTGCCCGGCGTCTCGTTGAAGTCCGTGAGGTAGGGACCGTTCGGGTCCATCGACATGATCCCGTCGAGGCCGCCGAAGGCTCCGACCGTCAGCTGCTTGAGGACCGACAGGACCAGGCCGATGGCGTCGGTCACCCCGTTGTCCGGCACGAACTGGACCAGGTCGGTGAACCGGTCGAGCAGCTGCGAGATGTGGTCCTTGTCGGCCAGGACGGTGCCGGCGTTGGGGGACGCGACCATGACAAGGGTTCGCACGGTGAGCCGGTCCGCAAAACCGAGCTCGGTCGCCCGCTCGGCGAGCGCCCGCCCGACGAGTCCCCCGCGGGAGTGGGTGACGACGTCGAGCGTGAGCGGTGCGCCCACTCCCATCTGCTCGGCGAGCCAC
>JAABUW010005302.1_pt1 | contig 16855 bp, 15 predicted proteins | sample 5560081 | NCBI WGS metagenome assembly JAABUW01 (sample SAMN10711882, study PRJNA513363) | rock metagenome | isolation source: Antarctica rocks | place: Antarctica: Victoria Land, Knobhead sud | reverse complement strand
GTGGGCATCGAGGTCGAGGGCCGCCTCGGCGACGTCACCCAGCCGGTGCTGGCCCTCGGCGGCCGCTACGACCGCACCTGCCCGCCGGAGGCCACCGAGGTCATCGGCGCCGGCGTACGCCACGGTCAGACCGTCATCTTTGAGCACTCCGGCCATATGACCTTCGTCGAAGAGCCGGCCGCCTACGTCGAGGCGGTCCGCGGTTTCCTCGACGGCCTGCCCGGCTAGCCCAGCTTGGTGCCGGTCGAGCGCAGGTCCTCGCAGGCGTGCACCACACGCGCTGCCATCGCGGATTCGCCGAGCTTGCCGTAGGCCCGCGGGTCGTAGGCCTTCTTGTCGCCGACCTCGCCGTCGATCTTGAGCACCCCGTCGTAGTGGCTGAGCATGTGGCCGGCGATGGGGCGGGTGAACGCGTACTGCGTGTCGGTGTCGACATTCATCTTCACCACGCCGTAATCCAGGGTCGCCCGGATGTCGGCCAGGTCTGACCCCGATCCGCCGTGGAAGACCAGGTCGAAGGGCTGGTCCTTGGACACCTTGGCACCGACCTCGTCCTGGATCTCTTTGAGGATCTCCGGGCGCAGCTTGACGTTGCCCGGCTTGTAGACGCCGTGCACGTTGCCGAATGTCGCGGCGAGGAGATAGCGACCGTTCTCCCCGGTCCCCAGCGCCTCGGCGACGGCGAGGGCGTCGGCCGGGTGGGTGTAGAGCTTCTCGTTCATTGCGCCGACGACGCCGTCCTCCTCGCCGCCGACGACACCGATCTCCATCTCCATCACGATGTGGGCCTTGGCGCAGGCCGCCAGCAACTCCGTGGCGATGGAGATGTTCTCCGTCAGCTCGACCGCCGACCCGTCCCACATGTGGGACTGGAAGAGCGGCGCCTTCCCCGCGTCGACCCGCTCCTGGCTCAGCGCTATCAACGGGCGCATGTAGCCGTCCAGCTTGTTCTTGGGGCAGTGGTCGGTGTGCAAGGCGATCTGCACGTCGTACTTCGCCGCGACGACGTACGCGAATTCGGCCAGCGCCGCAGCCCCGGTCACCATCTCCTTCACCGCCTGGCCGGACAGGAACTCCGCCCCGCCGGTCGAGATCTGCACGATCCCGTCGGACTGCGCGTCGGCAAAACCCTGCAGAGCCGCGTTCAGCGTCTGGGTGGAGGTGACGTTGATCGCCGGGTAGGCGTAGTGACCGGCCTTGGCCCGATCCAGCATCTGGGCGTAGATCTCGGGAGTGGCGATCGGCATGTGGGGCTCCTCAGTTCTGGGCGTTGCGGCTGCGCCGGAATGGCGGCTGCAATTATGGCCCACCGCGCGCAGCAGCGGGGCGGCCCGTGAAGGCCACCCCGCTGCCGGGAACCAATCGGATCAGTGAGTGCCGTAGACCTCCAGCTCGGTCATGCTGAGGTAGGTGCAGCCGGTGTAGGGACCCGGGCAGGTAGCACCCGGAATCTCGAACACCTGCGGGGCCATCATGGTGAAGCGGACGAAGCGCACCGCCTGGGAACTGCCCGCCGCGGCCTTCACCGGATTCAGCCGGCCCAGGTCGTTGATCGTGAACTTGCCGTTGGCGGCCGTCTGGTAGGTCCGGCCGTCCTTCGACGTCTCGATCTTGTACGCACCCGTGGCCGCGCTAGTGCCCACGCCGCAGTTGTTCGACGGGTCGACGGCGAACGAGGCGTTGCTCACCGAGGTCGGCAGCTTCACCACGATCGTCTTCGGCGTCTGAGGCCCGGGCTTTCCGTTGACCAGATCCGAGGTGCTCACCCAGCCCAGCGAGTAGGACTGGTCGATGATCTGGGTGGGGGAGCAGCCGAAGTTAGTGAAGTCAGGCCCGGTGAACTTGGTGACCCGGCCGCCTTTGAGCTCCGACGCCCAGTCCCGGCGCAGCCGGATCACCTGCCCGGCGGTCGTCGTCGCCCCACCGGTCCGCACCCGGATCGTCAGTGCCGCCTTGTCGTAGCCCGGGGCGAAGACGATCACGTCGTGATAGGTGCCGACGAAGACCCGCCGCAACACGAAGCGGCCTTGGGCGTTCGTCGTGGTGGCGAGATTCTCACCCGGGTAACCGGACGCGTGGCCGCCGACGTACACCACCGCACCCGCCAGGGGCACCCCGGTGCCGCCGTCGACGACCCGCCCGGCAATGACGCCGCGCGCGGAGCCCGGTGCCGGCGGCATCGAGAAGTCCTCATGGGGGTTGGTGTCGCCGGAATCGATGGTGGCGGCGAAGTAACCCATGCCCCGGTGGGCGAAGGTCTTCCAGATGGTATTGCGCGCCTTGCCACCATTGGTGACCGTGTCGGCCTGCACGATGGCATTGCGCATGTCTAGGAAGGACGGGTCGGCCGGCGACAGCTCCATCGCCCGGGTCACCAGCTTCTCGGCGAGCTTGCTGCCCAGCCTGGCCCGCAGGTCCCACAGCGTCTCGCCCCAGATCTCGCCGGAGGCGTGCACCTCGGCATAGCCGAGGATCTTGCTGAGGTCGCCGTAGGTGTATCCGCCGGCCCCGGCGGTGGGTGTGCCCGGGCACTTCTTGCTCGCGACGCCGACGGGGCAGTCCATCGGCTGGGTGCGGATCAGGTCCTTGTTCTCGCTCACGTAGCGACCAACGAGCACCTCGGCGGGCTTCGCCGTGTCCGGCTGCACGCCCAGGTTGTTGAGATAGTCCATCGCGTACCAGTCGCTCCAGGCCTCACCCATCGAGCCGGCCTGAATGCTGTTAAGCGTCGACGCGCCTCTGGCGTCCACGACGAGCCGGTTAGACAGGCCGTGGGTGTATTCGTGGTAGACCACGTCGGCCTCGTCGCCACCGTTGGAGGCCAGGAACGGGTCGGCCGTGGTGCCGGGCTGACGGAACAGATACATCTGCATCGTCGGCGCGATGCCGTCCGGCGGGGTGGACATGTTGGCGTTGTCGACGTGGTTGGGGTCCGGCAGGCCGCCGGCGGTGTCCGCGCCGTCGTCGGGCTGAGTGCTCACCGCGTCGCCGCCCTGGCCCTTGCCGGTCTTGTTGACCTGCTGGAAGTTGCCGGCCGCTTCGGTGAAGCTGATCGGTGGCGCCATCAGGTGGTCGTGAAACTTGTTGACGTAGTAGAAGACCTGAGTGGCGTTCTGCGCCCGGTTGACCACCCAGGAGTCGGGCTTGTCAGGATTCCACGTGCAGACGAAGACCGGCGTGCAGGGCTCTCCGGAGGGACCGAAGAACGCGCGGACCGGGTAGGACCAGCTGTGGCCCGACGAGGTCGGCACCTCCTCCAGCGCCTGCGCCTGGTTGTCGTCGTTGGTGTCGGTGAAGGTGTGGGAGTTGTTGCCCTCGAGCCGGGTGCGCTGGTTCGGCGCCGTCCACCCACGGGCGGTGAAGTCGACGACGTGCTGCGTGCCCCCCCGAGGTGCCCCCGGCCAGTAGTCGACCACCTTGCCGTTGCCGCTGTCGGTCAGGTTGCGGCGGAACAGCACCGCGCCGGTCCGGGCGTCGATGACGTGCAGGTAGGCCGGCGACGCCATGATCACCGTCTGCCAGGCGAGCTTGGTGCCGGTCAGGGTGTGGAACAGCACCGGTGTCGCCCGCTCGACCGAAGCCATTCCGGCGTGCGCGTCAGCCCGGGCGGCGGCCACCGCCGCCTTCCCCGACAGTCGGGGGGTCAACGAGACGTCGCCGAGGTCGGAGACCGGTGAGCCGAGCACGCTGACCAGGCGGCCGTCGGCGGCCACGTTGGCCTGTAGGCCGTTGCCGAACACCGGTACGCCGGAGAGCGTCTGGGCCCAGCTGAGGTGGTGAGTGCCGGAGCTGTCGGTGTAGTCGCGGATGAGCTTGAGGTGGGCCAGCGACCGGGGGGCGAGGCCGAACACGTCTCGATTTGCGCTGACGTAGCCCAGCGCCACCTGGTCGGCTGCGGTGCGGCTCGGTCCGGTGAGGAAGCCGTCGAGCCGGGCCACGATCCGTGGCGTACCGGTCGCCGGGTCGATCTGGATGTCTCCCTGCTCGCCGAGCTGCTGGCGTAGGCGGACGAGGCCCGGAGCCTCCCGGACAGCTTGCTGCGCCTGCCGCCCGGCGAGCACTTTGGCTGCGGTGCCCGCGGAGCGCGAGTCATAGAAGTCGGGGCCAGCCGAGGGCGCCTTCCTGACGCTGGCCGCGCCGACCGTCGTGCCGCTGGCCGGCACCGCGCTCAGCAGTGCGGGCGCGAGCCCCACGGCTAGCAGTCCCGCTCCGGACAGCGCGGTCCAGCGCCGTACCGGCCGCCGTGGGCGGTCGGCCTGGGTGGACAGTTCCATTCGATCCCCTTTCGAAGGGTGGGAGTGATGTGCAGGGGCAGGGACCGCCTGCTGCGAGCCCGGCCCGGTGCGTGCTGCAGAGGCGGTCCTAGCGGACGACTCATGCACGCCCCCGTGTCGATGGGCGCCCGCGCCGGCCCATCCGGCGCGGGAACTCTGGCAGCTTAGTGGCGGGCAAGCACGCTTCGGGACGAGCGCGGAAATTCTGGCGGTAGGCGTGACGGACGTACGCTCGGCCGGTGGCGGTCCCGGTGGTCGGCGACCTCAACACGATGACGGCAGTGGCCGTTTATCTCGTCGTCTTCGCCCTCGTCTTCGCCGAATCCGGCTTGCTTCTCGGCTTCTTCCTGCCGGGGGACACGGTGCTGTTCTCGGCCGGGCTGATTGCCGCCCACCCGGCACGCGGCGTGTCCCTGGGCGCGGTGATCGCCGGCGTGGTGGTGGCGGCGGTGAGCGGCGATGCGGTGGGCTACGCCTTCGGTGCCCACGCCGGCCCACCGCTGCTGCGCCGGCGCGACGGCCGGGTGCTCAACCAGGCCAACCTCGGCCGCGCGCGGCAGTTCTACGACTCCTACGGCCTGATGGCTGTCGTCGCCGCGCGCTGGGTGCCCTGGGTACGGACCTTTACGCCCATCCTGGCGGGGGTGGCCGGCATGCCCTATCCGCGCTTCCTGGCAGCCAACGTGATCGGCGCGCTGCTCTGGGGGGCCAGCCTGCCGGCCCTGGGCTACCTGGCGGCGGGGTTGCCGGTCCTGCGGCATCTGACGTATCTGGTCGCAGCCGGCTGCGTGATCGCCTCGGCGGTGCCGGGCGTTCTGGCCTGGCGACGAGGCCGTCGCAGGTAGCGTTGGGGCGGTGACGAGTCTCGCCGCCGGCGGCAGCCTGCTCAATGCCACCCACCTGATCCAGACGTTCGGGCTGATCGGCGTGCTGTTGATCGTGTTCGCCGAGTGCGGCCTGCTGGTCGGCTTCTTTCTGCCGGGTGATTCTCTGCTCTTCACCGCCGGCCTGTTGGTCAGCAAGGGCAGCTTCCACATCGCGCTGTGGTTGTTGATCGCCTTGCTCGTGCTCGCCGCGATCGCCGGAAATGAATGCGGCTATGCCATCGGCTACCGCACCGGCCCGGCGGTCTTCCGCCGGCGTGAGGGGCGCTTCTTCCGCGCTGAGTACGTCGACCGAGCCCGATCCTTCTTCGACCGCTACGGCGCCCGGGCGCTGGTGCTGGGGCGTTTCGTGCCGGTGGTCCGTACCTTCATCACGGTCATGGCCGGCGTTGCCCGGATGCCGCACCGCATGTACCTCACCTACAACGTCGTGGGAGCGGTGGCCTGGACGACCCTGGTGACATTGCTCGGCTATTTCCTCGGAAAGATCGCCTTTGTCCGAAACCACATCGAGTTGATGCTGATCGCGGTGGTCGCGGTGTCCTTGATCCCGGTCGCCGTCGAGCTGCTGCGCTCACGCCGGCGGGCCCCTGCGGGTCCGTGACCGACCCGGCCGCGTTTCCCGGGCACTGGGAACGAGCACATAGCGTTGTGTCAGATGGCGCCGCGCTGGCCGCCACATCCGTTTCGCCTAGATCACAGCCTCAGCTGCAGATCACGCAGAGATGAGAATGTCGTGAGACGCTCGTTGACCGCACTCGTCGCACTTGCCGTGCTCGGCCTGTCCAGCCCCGCACCAGCCCTGGCCGCCGACCCGGTTGCCGCGGCCGAATCCGCCTTCCGCGGCGGTGAGCACGTCTACGTCGACCCAAGCGCCGAGGAGGCGGGCAAGGTCGACGCTGCCCAGGTGCGCAGCAAGATCGCTGCCGACGGCGTGTCGGTGTATGTCGCGGTGCTGCCGGCCAGTGCGGCCGGTGGCGGCACCCCGGAGGCGCTGCTGACCCGGATGGGCCACGACCTCAACGGTCACGAGACCCTGGCCTTGGTTGTTGGCAACCACTTCCGGGCCGAGTCCTCGGTGCTGGGCGCCGGACAGGCCGGCGCGCTTGCCGAGCAGGCGTTCGACCGAAGCAGTCTCACCAACACCCTGACGTCCTTCGTCGACAAGGTCGACGCGGCCGGCTCCAACGGCTCCGGCTCTGGGGGCACCCCGCGCAACACCGGCGTGGACCCGGTCCGGACCAGCTCACCGGGCAGCGGCTTCTCGTTGTTCGTCCCCATCATCGTCCTGGGAGGTTTGCTGATGCTCGGGCTCAGGTTCTTCCGCCGGCGCGGCGGCCGGCGCGGGCAGACCGACGCGATCCGGGCCGACGCCCAGCGCTGGTACGAGCGGCTCGGCGGTGAGGTGCTCAACCTTTCGGCCGGTGACAACGTCAGTGCTAAGCAGGCGCTCGCCGACGCCAGCGAGCGCTACAACGCTGCCGGCAGCGCCCTGTCGTCGGCCCGGACCGACGCCGACTACGCCGCGGCTCGCGACACCTCGCTGGAGGGCCTGCACTTCGCTCGTGCGGCGCGTACGTCCCTCGGCATCGACCCGGGCCCGGACCTCCCGCCGACCAGCGTGCAGCAGGCGGCGGGCGTGGTGAACGGCGAGCAGCAGGTCGATCTGGGCGGCCAGCAAATTCGCATGCGGCCCGATTACGCCGACAACACGCCCTACTACTACCCGGGCGGGGTGGTCGGCGGCGGCCGGGTGCCCGGCGGCTATTACAGCCAGCCTTTCTGGAAGACGGCGCTGGTGGGCGGTGCCGCCGGCCTGGGCGGCCTGCTGGTGGCCGACGCGCTGTTCGACGCGGTCCGCGGGCCGTTCGGCGGGGGCTTCGGCTACGGCGGCGGGATGTTCGGCGGAGGCTACGGCGGCGGCATGTTCGGCGGGGGTTATGGCGGCGGGTACGGCCAGGGCTACGACCACGGCTATGACGCCGGCCAGGACAGCGGCGGGGGCGGCGACTGGGGTGGCGGCGGCGGCGGCGACTTCGGTGGCGGCGGCGACTTCGGTGGCGGGGGGGACTTCGGCGGGGGCGGCGGCGGCGACTTCTAGGCGGCGGGAGGGACTTCGGCGGGGCGGCGGCGGCGACTTCTAGGCGGCGCGCATGACCGCTCCCGGTCAGATCACGGCAGGGCGGCGTGCTGGCGGATCCAGGTATGCATGGCGATCCCGGACGCAACCCCGGCGTTGATCGATCGGGTCGAGCCGTACTGCGCGATCGAGCAGACCAAGCCGGCCGCCTGGCGGGCGGGCTCGGACAGCCCCGGCCCTTCCTGGCCAAATAGCAGCAGCGAGCGGCGCGGCAGGTCCGTCGTCTCCAGCGGCACCGCACCGGGCAGGTTGTCGACGGCGACGACGGTCAGCTCGTGCTCGTGGGCGAACGCCACCAGGTCACCGATGTCGGCGTGGTAGCGGACGTGCTGGTAGCGGTCGGTCACCATGGCGCCGCGCCGGTTCCAGCGCCGGCGCCCCACGATGTGCACCTCGCGGGCCATAAAGGCGTTGGCCGTACGGACCACCGTGCCGATATTCAGGTCGTGCTGCCAATTCTCGATGGCCACGTGGAAGTCGTGCCGCCGGCGGTCCAGGTCGGCGACGATCGCGGCCTGATTCCAGTAGCGGTACGCGTCGACGACGTTGCGCCGGTCGCCGGCGGCCAGCAGCTCGGGGTCGTAGTGCGGGTCCTGCGGCCGGGCACCCTCCCACGGGCCGACGCCGACCTCGGTCATGCGGGCTGGTCGCGCAAGTAGCGCCCGAAGTGCGGCACGGTGAAGGCGACGCTGCCCCGCTCGGCGCTGAAGACCAGGCCCTTCTTGATCAGCGCGTCACGGGCGGGCGACAGGCTGGCCGGTCGGCGTCCCAGCGCGCCGGCGATCTCCGCCGTGCCGACCGGCCGGTCGCCGAGCGAAGCCATCGCGCGCATGTACTCGCGCTCGGCCGGCGTGGCCCGCTCGTACCGGCTGCCGAAGAAGCCGACGGCGAGCTCGGACTCGGCCTCGGGTGCCGACACCCGCACGTCGGCGCCGGTGATCGGTGACGCGGGTGCCGCATCCCAGGCCACCTTGCCGTAGGCCTGGATGAAGTACGGGAAGCCGTCGGCCGCTGCCCGCAGCGCGGCCAGTGCATCCTCGGTGAAGGCCACGCCCTCCCGCTCGGCGGGCACGCTGAGGGCCCGATCGGCGGCGGCCGGGTCCAGCCGGTCGATGAGGAGGTAGCGGAACAGCCGCTCCGAATAGCTTTTACTGCTGCTCAGCACGGCCGGCAGGTGCGGCAGGCCCGCGCCGACCACGATCAGTGGCGCCCGCGCCTGGCTCAGCTCGTGGCAGGCGGCGCACAGCGCGCCGATCCCGTCTGGCGCGACGTCCTGGAGCTCGTCGATGAACAGCGCGATGCCGACGCCGAGGTCGGTCGCCACCGACGCAGCGTCGACGAACAACTCGGTCAGATCGATGGTCAGGTCCCCGGAATCGGCCCGGCCGCGGCGGGCCGGCACGTCGATGTTGGGCTGCCAGCGCGAGGCGCCCTTGGCAGCGTCGCGCATGGCGAATGCCTTGAGCACGCCGAGGAAGTCGTCCACCCGCTCCGGCGCGCGATGCCGTGGCGCCACCTCACGTACCGCAATATGCAGCGCGCCGGCGACGGCCATGCGCAGCGGCGCCTCCGGCCGGGCCTCGATCTTCCCGGTACCCCACAGCCGGCCGATCGCGGCGCTGCGCATAGCGTTGAGCAGCACCGTCTTGCCCACTCCGCGCAGGCCGGTCAGCACCAGGCTGCGCTCCGGGCGGCCGGCCGCGACCCGCTCCAGGACCACGTCGAACTGGCGGAGCTCCCGGTCGCGGCCGGCCAGCTCGGGTGGCCGCTGGCCGGCGCCGGGGGCGTAGGGGTTGCGTACCGGGTCCATGCGTTGCACTCTATGCGGCTCTCTAGCCGGTGTACTAGATAGCCGTAGACACCTCTAGCGGCGGGCGCGGACCGGTGTCAGGGAATGAGCACCTCTTGGAGGCGGGGATGGGTCGCGGGCTCGAGCGCGCTGCGGAAGTCGTCGAGCAGGCGCACTCCGGTCACCAGCAGGTCGCTGTCGACGCCGGCCAGCATCGCGATCGCCGCCGGGAAGCAGCGGGGCGCGAGGTGGCCGCCGATGACCGTCAGCGCCTTGAACTCCGTGATCTGGTTGAGGTCGACCGTCGCCGGGCTGCGATAGATCCCATACAGCACGACCGTGCCGCCCGGGACGGCGAGATCGAGCGCCAGCCGGATGGCAGCCGGGTCGCCGGAGCACTCCACCACGACGTCGGCGACGTCGAGCGCACCGGCCGACACGTCGAGCACGTCGTCGGCCCCGAGGTCGCGGGCCAGCGCGGCCTTCTCCTCGGTGCGGGTGACAACGGTGACCTGGCCGGCGCCCTCGGCCCGCGCGGCGTAGGTGGCCAGCGCGCCGACCGGACCCAGCCCGATGACGGCGACGGAAGAGCCGGGGGACGGCGCCCCGCGGCGGACGGCGTGCAGGGCGCAGGCCATCGGCTCGGCGAGGGCGGCGGCCTCCAGCGGCAGCTCGTCGGGGACCCGGTGCACCCGCGCGCCGGGTGGCAGCGCGACCAGGTCGGCGAACGCCCCGGGCCAGGTCGATCCCAGCCTGGCCCCGGCCGCGCAGAGGTTGGGGTGGCCGCCCAGGCAGGAGCGGCAGCGTCCGCACGGCACCTTGACCTCGACCGTCAGCCGGTCGCCAGTCTCCAGGTCGTGACCGAGCAGCTCACGGCCCGGGACCATCGGCCAGGCGAGCTCCCAGGGACCGTCGCCGCGCCACAGCATCCGGTCGGCAGCGCACACGCCGGCCGCTTCGACCTCGATCAGCCGGCCGCCGGCCGGGACGACCGGCGTAGGGACCTCCTCGATCCGGAAGTCCCCCGGCGCGTACGCGACGACTGCCCTCATCGGCCCACCTCCGCGTAGCGGCGCAGTTGTGCCGCACGTACGTCGGTGGTCTGGGCTTGCACCTGATGGAACAGCGCCTCCCGGGCCCACCGCTGGGCCGGGGCGCTGCGCAACATCGCCCCGCCGGCCTGGGCAGCCACCAGCGCCGCGCTCGCCCGGACAGTCAGCTCGCAGGCAGCCGCTCGCAGCCTCAGCCGCTCGTCGAGGGCGTCCTCGGCCGGAGTGCCGTCGATCAACCGGTACGCGGTCTCCCGCAGCGCGCCACCGTCGGCGGCCAGCGCCTCGGCCAGCGCCGTCGCCTCGGTCGACGAGCGCCGTTGCCCGGTCAGCGCGAGCTGCCCGACGACCGCGCGCAGCAGTCCGAAAACGGCCGCAGTGACGTTCGCGGTCCGGACCACGTCGGCGGCCAGCCACTGCCCCCGCGGCACCACGTCGACCAGCCGGTCGGCATCGAGGTGCAGCCCGTCCAACGTCAGCGACCGGGTGTGGGTGCCACCCATCGCCGCCAGGGCCAGGTCGTCGCCGGCCGTCAGCCTGGGCTGCTCGGTGGCGTCCACCATGAAGAACAGCAGCTCGTCGCCGTGCTGAGCGCCCAGCAGGAACGTGTCGACCAGACCCCATCCGGTGAACCAGGCGACCGGGCCGTCGACGATCCAGCCCCCGCTGCTGCGATCCGGGGTCGCCGTCACCGTCGCCGGGCCTGGCCGGCGCAGGTGAGCCACGGCCACGCCGGCCAGCCGGTCGCCGCTCGCCAGCGGCTGCAGGTAAGCCTGCCGTGCTGCGGCCGAGCCGGAGTGCTCCACCGTCGCCAGCGGCAGGTGGTGCTGGGTGAGAACGAACCACGTCGTGCCGCACGCGCCGCTCAGCGTCTCGGTCACCGCCCGCAGCACCGGCGGCGACGCCCCGCCCCCGCCGGCGCTGACCGGGCCGGCCAGCCCGATCAGTCCGGCCGACCGCGCGGCCTCGATGTGCCCACGCGGCAGGCCCTCGACGTCCACCCGCTGAGCGGCCGGGATCAGCAGGTCGTGGGCCAGCCGCTCCGCCCGCTGAACCGCCGGATGGGCCGCCACTTCGGGCGGGGTCTGCAATTGCGCGGGCCCGGCGTCCACCAATGCTCCCTGGGTCCGGCGCCACGGCGGTCGCGGTCGCGCGTCGACGGTAACAATCCGGACATGAGCGAGGTTTACAGTGCGCTGGCAGTGAGGCCCCGGCGAGGAGGGCTGCGCACATGACGAGAACCGATCATGAAATGCCGCCACCGATGCTCGGAGCCGAGGTGCGGGAGGGCGTTACGGCACCAAGGTGATGGCGATCGAGCCCGGGGGGGCCGAGTTCATTGCGCTGTCCGAGCGGCACGGCACTCCACGGCAGCTCTTCTGGACCTGGATGTCGCCGAATCTCGAATTCGCCACCGTCTACGTCGGCGTGATCGCCGTGGCCTTCTTCGGCCTGTCGTTCTGGCGGGCGTGCCTCCCATCGTGCTGGGCAGCGCGCTGGGGTCGCTGAGCATGGCCCTCGCGCTCTACGGCCTCAAGGACGCCGGCGCGAAATACGAGAATTTCCTGCTCGTCATTGCCTACTGGATCGGTCCGCGGCTGGGTGTTTACCTGACGGGTTGGGCCCTGCGCCGCAGGCAGACTGCCACCGCAGCACCTCGCGGGCCCTGCTGGTGACGTCGTCGGCGGTCAGCGACCGGACCCGCTCCGCCCAGACGGCGATCCCCTCGAAGAGGGAGCCCGAGACGTTGTCCCGGGGCTGGCCGGCGGTCAGCACCGCGTCCAGGTGGATGTGCGGCTCCACCAGCGGCGGGGTGACGAGCCGACCGGGCGGGCGGGCGCAGCAGCAGGTCGATCACGGCTGCACCGTACGCGCCGGGCAGCGCGCCGGTCAGCCGCTGCTCGACTCCGCCCAGAGGTTGATGTCGCTTTCGGTGGCCCGCTTGTCGATCTCGGCCAGCTCGTCAGCGGTGATTTCCAGCTTGCCCAGCGCGGCGACGTTGTCCTCGAGCTGCTTGACGCTGCTGGCCCCGATCAGCGTCGAGGTGACCCGCGGGTCGCGCAGCGTCCAGGCCAGCGCCAGCTGGGCCAGCGTCTGCCCGCGCGCGGCAGCGACGTCGTTCAATTCGCGGACCTTGCGCAGGTTGTCCTCGCTGAGCAATTCCTTCGACAGGCTGCCGGCGGTGCTCGCCCGCGACCCCGCCGGGATGCCGTCGAGGTAGCGATCGGTCAGCATTCCCTGCGCCAGCGGGGAAAATACGATGCAGCCGGCCCCCTCGGATTCGAGCACGTCCAGCAGGCCGCCCTCGATCCACCGGTTGAGCATCGAATACGACGGCTGGTGGATGAGCAGTGGCGTGCCGAGATCGCGCAGGATGGCCGCGGCTTCCCGGGTCCGCTCCGGGGAATACGACGAGATGCCGGCGTAGAGCGCTTTTCCTTGGCGGACCGCGGAATCCAGCGCACCGAGCGTTTCCGCCAGCGGCATGTCCGGGTCGAAGCGATGTGAATAGAAGATGTCGACGTAGTCAAGCCCCAACCGGGACAGGCTCTGGTCGAGGCTGGCGAGCAGGTACTTCCGGGAGCCGTGATCGCCGTACGGCCCGGGCCACATGTCGTAGCCGGCCTTGGTGGAAATCACCAGCTCGTCGCGATGACCGCGCAGCTCCGACCCGAGGATGCGGCCGAAATTCTCCTCGGCGGAGCCGTAGGGCGGGCCGTAGTTGTTGGCCAGGTCGAAATGCGTGATGCCGAGATCGAAGGCGCGGCAGATGATGTCGCTGATCGCCTCGCGCGGCCGGTCGTGGCCGAAGTTCTGCCACAGCCCCAGCGACACCGCCGGCAGCTTCAGGCCGCTGCGCCCGGCCCGGCGGTATGGCATGGCGTCGTAACGGCCGTCGGCCGGTTGATAGGTCATCAGCCCTCCAGATCCTGCATCGTGTAGGCAGCCAGGTAGTCGAGGCCGGCAGCTCTGGCCGCCGGACCGGCACCGCGGTCGACGATCACCGCGACCCCGACGACCTGGGCGGCGGCCTCCCGCAAGGCGTCGACCGCTGCCAGCACGCTGGCCCCCGTGGTCGAGGTGTCCTCGACCGCGAGCACCCGCCGGCCGGCGACGTCGGGTCCCTCGATGCGGCGCTGCAGACCGTGCGCCTTGCCCTCCTTGCGGACCACAAAGGCGTCGAGTCGCCGGCCGGTCGCGGCGTGCAGCATCGCGGTGGCGATGGGGTCGGCGCCGAGGGTCAGGCCGCCGACCGCGTCGTAGTCCCACTCGGCGGTCAGCGCGAGCATCACCGAGCCGACCAGCGGCGCGGCCCGATGGTGCAGGGTGATCCGGCGCAGGTCGACATAGGAATCGGCCTGCTGCCCACTGGACAGGGTCACCCGGCCGTGGACGATCGCCTCAGCCCTGATCAGAGCCAGCAATTCCGCGCGGTCGGTCACGGTTGCGGAGCCTATCCGGCCCGGGCCGGCTCACCGGGCCGGCCTAACCGAAGTGCGGCCATGCTCTTTACCCGCCCCGAACGTAGGGCCCGCATCATAGGCAGGTGAGCGTGAGCGACGGGGACCGGCAGCGCGCGGAGCTCTCTCACCTCCTCCGTCGGGCGGGCTTCGGGGGCCGCCCGACGGAGATCGCCGCCGCGGTGAAGGTGGGCTATGCCACCACAGTGGAGGCACTGGTGCGGCCGGTCACCACCGACGCCGGCCGGTCGGCCACGCCGCCACCGGCATTTGCCGCCGAGCCGCAGCAGCCCGGTAAGAAGGCCGATCCCGGCGCGAAGGCGCAATACCGCGCGGGTCGCCGCGCCCAAGCGCAGGCACTCACCACCTGGTGGCTGCAGCGCATGGTCGCGGCGGAACACGCCCACCCGGAGAAGCTGGTGCTCGTTTGGCACGGGCACTGGGCCACGTCGATCCGCAAGGTCAAGAGCGCCCGGCTGATGCTCGCGCAGAACGAGACGCTACGTCGTCTCGGCGCCGGCAATTTCACCACGCTGGCGCGGGCGATGGTCCGTGACCCGGCCCTGCTGGTCTGGCTGGACGCGCCCAAGAACCGCAAGACCCGGCCGAACGAGAATCTCAGCCGTGAATTCATGGGGCTGTTCACCCTCGGAATCGGCCATTACAGCGAGGACGACGTACGCGAGGCCGCCCGCGCGCTGACCGGCTGGCGGGTCGACAAGTCAACCGGATCGGCGCGTCTGCGTACCGCCCAGCACGACGAGCGCCCCAAGACGGTGCTGGGAACGACCGCGAATCTCGACGACCAGTCGCTGGTCGACCTGATCCTGCGCCAGCCCGCGTCGGCGCCGTTCGTCATCACCAGCCTGTGGCAGCGCTTCGCCTCACCCGACCCGCCGCCGGCGGACGCGATGACGCGGCTGCTCGCTGCGTACGGGCCCCGGCGGGACATCCGGGCGCTGATCCGGGCGATGCTGCTGGACCCGGTTTTCCGGTCCGCCGGCGTCCGCAATTCGCTGGTCAAACAACCCGTCGAATACGTCGTCGGCACCCTGCGTGCCCTGCACGTCGCCCCGACGCCAGCGGTCGCCGGGATGCTGGCGAAGCTCGGGCAGGTGCCCTTCGCGCCGCCGACCGTCGGTGGTTGGCCGGCCGGCGCGGCCTGGCTGACCACCTCGGCGGCGCAAGAGCGGCTGACCTTCGCCGAGTGGGCCGCGGGGCGGGCCGACCTGTCTGGCGTGCAGCGCCAGCCGCCGGCCGCCCGGCTCGACGCCGTGGCGCGCCTGCTGTCGGTGGACGCCTGGACGCCGCGTACCCGCGCCGCCCTCGCCGCGGCCAGCGGCGACCCGGCCCGGCTCGTCACCCTGGCCCTGATCTCACCCGAGTACGTCGTCAGCTGAAGGGAGAATCGTGGACACGGTCACCCGCCGCCGCTTCCTGGCCGCCTCAGGCGTCGTCGCGGCCGGCGCGCTGACGGCCGGCGCCACCTCCCGCTCCTGGCTCGACCTGGTTTCGGCCGGCTCGTCGCAGCCGCGGCCGCCCGAGGCGCGGATCCTGGTCCTGCTCACCATGTACGGCGGCAACGACGGGCTCGGCACCGTGATCCCGTACGCCGACCCGGCCTACGCCAGCGCCCGGCCGGACCTGGCGTACTCCGCGCGCGAGGTGCTGCCGCTGGGCGAGGAGCTCGGCCTGAATCCGGCGATGACCGGCCTGCACGGGCTGTGGCAGGCCAAGCAGCTGGCCATCGTGCGCGGGGTCGGATATCCCAAGCCCGACCACAGCCATTTCCGGTCCATGGACATCTGGCAGAGCGGCTCACCGGAGGCGCCGCTCCACACCGGCTGGCTGGGCCGGTGGCTGGACACATTGCCGCACGACCCGCTGCGGGCCGTCTCCCTCGGCCCGGTGCTCCCCCCGCTGCTGGCCGGTGAAAAGGGGGCTGGCTCGGCACTGCCGATCGGGCGCCTGGATCTGCCGTCCGGCCCGCTGCGCGAGGGGCTCACCGCGCTGGCCCGGCCGCAGGCCGGTGAGCCGGCGATGCAAGCCGCGGCTGCGGTCGCCAATGCCGATCTGTTCACCGTCGCCGGGCAGCTCGGCGCCGCCGTGAACGGAGCCGGCCGGACCGGCGCGTCAGGGGAGCTGGCCGCCCAGCTCGACATCGTCGCCCGATGCATCATCGCCGGCGCACCGACCCGTGTCTACGCCGTCAGCCTCGGCGGATTCGACACCCACGCCGACGAGAAGGCCACCCAGTCCCAGCTCCTGGGGCAGGTCGATGCCGCCGCGGCCGGGTTCTTGCACGACGTGGGCCAGCACCCGGCCGGGAAATCGGTCGTGCTCGCGGCGTATTCGGAATTCGGCCGGCGGGTCGGCGCCAACGCCAGCGACGGCACCGATCACGGCACCGCCGGCGTCATGTTCGTCGCCGGGCAGCCGGTCAGGGGCGGCTTCTACGGCGACCAGCCCAGCCTGAGCCGTCTCGATGACGGCGACCTGCACGTCACCACCGATTTCCGCTCGGTGTACGGCGAATTGCTGCACCGAGTGCTCGGCGCGGACCCGACGCAGGTACTGACCGGCCGGGCCGCCGCCTCGCCAGTGGGTTTCTCGACGGCGGGTAGGCCCGCTGCTCGCGTCGAGCGTCTCGGGTCTACCCGGCGAGAAAGCCGATGAGGGCCTGGTTGAACTCCTTGGCGTGCGACACGTTCACGCCGTGCGGGCCGCCCTTGATCGCCACGGTCTGGCTGCCCGCGATGGCCTGCGCGGACCGCTCGCCGCTGACCTCGAAGGCGACGATCGCATCGGCGTCGCCATGGATAACGAGCGTCGGCACCGTCACCTTGGCCAGATCGACGGAGGACGGCGTCGTGCAGGTCGAGGTGCTCGAGCAGCGCATGGAGGTCGGCGGCAAAGGTGTCGAAGTCGTACCGCTCCACGGCTGGGACGAATCGCCGAAACCACGGCGGTCGTAGGTGACGACCCGATATCCGGCCTTCACCAGAGCGGGCACCTGGGCCTCCCAGGACCGCCCGCTGAGCGGCCAGCCGTGAATCAGCACCACCGGTTGCCCGGCTCCCTGGTCCTGGTAGTGCAGCTCGATCGAGGCGCCGTTCTCGGTGCCGGCAGGCACCTGGGGCATGGGCAGGCCCCGCAAAGACAAGTGCGGTACGTGCTGGTCGGCAACCACGACCGGCGCCGGCTTCTTCCCGCCTGTAATAGAGTCCGACGCGGCTGTCTCGCCAGAGCCAGCCACAC
>JAABUW010005300.1_pt1 | contig 16863 bp, 28 predicted proteins | sample 5560081 | NCBI WGS metagenome assembly JAABUW01 (sample SAMN10711882, study PRJNA513363) | rock metagenome | isolation source: Antarctica rocks | place: Antarctica: Victoria Land, Knobhead sud | reverse complement strand
TGAGGAGAGTTTGGATGGGGATAAGGAATTGGCGGGGAGGGTTTATGGGCGATTGGTGGAGAGGTTGATGGTGGTCGGGACGGGGTGTGCCGTACTCTTCGGGACGATCGGGGTGGAGACTAAGTAGGTGTCGCTCCGACTGGAGAGTGGGGACGTATGGGGAATGGGGAGGGGAATAGTGCTGATGGTTGGGTTCTAGCTTGGTGCTTGCGAGGGCCTTTCTGGATGCAGGTATACGGGCATTCGTGGGGAAGGTCTCGATGGACTTATCTCCTGTTCGTTTTCACCCTCCTAGCACTTCCTGTCTCCGTTGACAGCTCCGGATACAGCGCCCGACGTATAGCGAGAAAGACGCCACCACCGCCATCGCCTCTGTCAACACCTTCCTCGACGGAATGTCCTCCCTCACTTACCCCCTCCCGCCACACCGCCGGATCGTCCAACCCATACTCACACCCCGCTTCGTCCCCGTGTGTTCCGACGCTCTCCTCCATTTCCTGGCAAAAATCAGCGACGAGCGAGGAGTGAGAGTCCAGAGCCATATGTGTGAGTCACGGGATCAGATGGAGTGGGTGGAGGGGCAGAGGGGGATGAAGGACGAGGATGTTTTTGATCAGGTGGGCCACTCCACGAGCGCTCGTAGATGGTCTGACGAAAGGAGAAAGGGGGGACTGCTGAGACCGGGGACCATACAGGCGCATGTCACGAGTCTGCCGGAGGAATTGAGGGGGCGGTGCAAGGAGAGAGGGGTGACGGTGGCGCATTGTCCTTTGTTAGTACATCCCGGCTGTGGGTCAGAGCTGATGAGTAGGTAGGTCGAATGCATATTTCTCGGATGCGCAATTCCCACTGCGAGAGTGAGTGTTACTCGATTCTTTGGCATCGACCGACACTGAAGAAGGCGCCCTATCAGAGCGCTGGATGAGGGCATATCAGTTGGTCTCGGATCAGATATCGCAGGCGGCTACTCCCTATCTATCCAAACAGCCATGCGACAGTCGGTCATCACCGCCCGTGTACGCGAGGGACAACGGCGCGAGGCGGCGATGCTCAAGGTCGAAGGGCGGGGTTTAAGGGTTGACTGGGCGGAGAGCCTGTACGTCGCTACGAGAGGGGGAAAGAAGGCTCTGGACTTAGGCGGGGCGTTTGAGGTGGGCATGGAGTTCGATGCGCAGCTCAGTGAGTGGTCAACGTTCGCTGATAGTGGCTGAAGGCTGATGGAGCGCAGTTGAGCTTGCATGCGAGGGTAGTCCGCTGGACTTGTTTGATCTGCCGAAAGAAGGCGAGATCGAAGAGGCGTGGTGGAGAGAGACGGTCGAGAGGTGGTGGTGTAACGGAGATGATAGGAATCGGAAGGGGATGTGGGTGCAAGGGAGGAAGGTGCGATGACAATGCATGATCTGACGCGAACGGACTGACTAATATCTGACTGCTGATCTACCACAGGCGATCCGTGCGCACAGCCAAATCCTGCAAATCTCGAATATGAGACGATCCGATAACCATCATGGACGGCGTTTCCGAGGACTTGGGCTGAGTATGCGAGGAGAGAGGGAAACCAGACCGTTTCCAAGGTACGTAAAGCTGTCCGACGCATCAATCAGCGATCTGTGACCGATTTGACCAAAGGACCTCTGCCCTGCGCTCGGACCTCTTGATCCCATCATACTCGTTCCTTCTCTTTCCCTTTCCTCTCGTTTACTTTTCCCTCCATCCCTCAAACTGAAGAAGCATCAAACATCTTCCTTTTGGAGATATCGCCCCGACACACCCTGCGTGATGTCCGATTCACCCACCTCGACCCGCCTCGAAACTCCCCTTTCCACCCGGACCTCCCGAGCCCGTAAGCCCGTAAAGCACTATGGTTCCTTCCTCGACTCGGATCAGCTCCCGGAGGACGAGGACCACCAGGAAGAGGATGACGTGGTGGATGACGAGGATGAGTCTTTCAAGGTGAAGGGTGGGAAGGAGGAGAGCGAGGATGAGGTTGAGGGTGATGAGATTGTGCTTGGAGACGGGTCGGAGGATGAGATTGATTTTGTATGTTCACTTAGAACTCGCATGAGGCGAAGCTGATAGTATGCATAGAAGCCCAAGAAGGGGTCAGCGAAGGCAAAGACTGCGAAAGAGGACGAACAGGGGAGCAAGAAGGTGAAGAAGGAGAAGGAGAAGGAGAGCAAGGTCAAGACCCCGAACAAGGTCGACAAGAAGCCGATCGTCCTGCCCAAGGGGCCCAAGAAGGTCGGGAAGAAAGATGAGAGGGAGTCGGGCGATTCGAGCGTCTCGCCGAGTAAGGGGAAGAGGGTGAGTGGCATCGTTCCGGCAGCCAAAATGCTGACTCCCATCAGCCTGCCATCGCGAGGGCGGCGAAGCCGAAGCCTGCCAAACCGGTGGACGACCATGCCGACGACTCTGATGCGGACGCCTCGAAGGTATGTTGGTGATCACGATGAGCATACTCAATGAACTTGCTGACGCCGACTCGCAACATAGCCATCTCCTTCCGCCGACGAAGATGATTCTCCCGAACCTCCGCCGACGAAGAAGCCCAAGCCCACCCCCGCAAAACCAATCACTACCGCCAAGGCGAACGCGGGCGCGAAAGCCATCGTCCTGGGTGCCGCGAAGAAGGGCGGCTTCACACCGCTCGTCAAGAAGGCTGCTGCTCCGACCAGTGGGAGCAAGTTTGTCCCGCTTGTCCCGAAGGGGCTGACTTCTGGGGCGAAGCAAGTGAAGGACGTTGTGAAGAAGGATGGGAAGGGGGCTAAAAAGGGTGGGGTCGCGGTGAAGAATGGTGGTAAGGCGGTGAAGACGGTGGTGGAGGATGAGGAGACCGAGAGGGAAGACGGAGGAGGCAGGGATGAGGAAGAAGTGAATCAGGTGTGTCGCTGCTTGCGAGTGTGGGTCATTCAATAATCGATCATAGCAAGAGGCCAAAACCGTCGAAACGGAAGGTGTAGACGGGGACGGCGATAAGAGCGAGGAGGACATCAAGCTCAAGCATTCAAAGAGCATCTCGAAGGTGAGCGATAATCTGCTACTCGATCCCGGATGATGAGACTGATCGGTCATTCAGGCGAGAAAGGCAGCTCCGACCAAAAAGCCTGCCAAGGCTCCACCGACGAAGAAAGCCGTCAAAGACGAAGAGGACGATGATAAACCTGAAGAGTCCGTCGACAACGTCGCAAAACCCACGCCGAGCCCAAAAACACAGCGTGTCGAGGTGGAGATCCCCACTCCTCCCAGCAAGCTCACGCAGAGCACGAAGATCATCAAGAAGACTCCACCTCCGGCCGAAGAAGCCGATAAAGTTGATGAGGAAGAGCTTCAGGTCAAGTCGCCTCTCCAAGAGGCGAAGAAGGTGAGCTCAGTGCATGAGCTCCATTTGCGTGTGGAGGCTATGCTGAGAGGATGCAGGCGGGGACAAAGGCTACCCCGAGGCTGAAGAGCGACACTTCGTCGAGCAAGACCTCGCAGGGATCCGATGAGCCTTACATCGAGAAGCGTTGGCCGCCAAAAGTCAATAGGGAGTCCGACGGAAGCGAGGCTAGCTCGCTCGAGACGGCTAAACCGGATAAAACGGCCGCTATCCCAAAACCTGAACTGGTGAGCGCGTTGGCGACAATCTGGCGCTAATTCTGATGGGAGATCGAGCTTGAAGACTTTGATTATGAATCTCCGGAAGAGGGCGAGTCTGACGCTAAGGAGACGGGAAACAAAGCGGACAAGGCCGACGAGTCTGAAGATGATGATCTCGGGACTACGGTGGCAGGAGAGGGTATGACGAGCCAGCCGTCACCTCCTCGCAACAAGGAGGATCAAGTTATGGACCTCGACGACGACACGGTGAGACAGCCTCAATTTGATCGAGCTCGGTCACTGAAGATCCCAGGCGAATGCGTCCGAGAATACCGATAGATCCCAAAGCGACAGTAGCGCTAAACCTGTGAATAATGCAGCCCTATCTTAGTCGGATATGCTGACCCTTGACAGACTGTCGACAACAAACGCAAACGATCTTCAGAGACCGATTCATCCTCTAAGAAGTCCAAGCCCGCTCCGGCCGAGAAAGTTACGTCCGACCAAAGAGTCGCCATCATCGACGCTCTCACAAACCTCTCCTTCACCAAGAAGATCGATTTTGGTAAAGTCGCCGGGCCGTTCTCCGCCGATGGCGCGACGAGCATCAAGCTCTCTCGGCACTGGCGTGAGGTCCTCTCCGGCGATCTCAAAACGCTGTTCCGCTCTGGTGGCTCGGCCAAATCCGCGAAAGGCAGCGGGAAGATCGGTTCGGACCAGAGGCGAGCGATATGGATCGCGATATGCGAGGCGGCGGATAGGGCGGATTGGAAGTCGCTAGAGGATGAGACCGGAGTGAGCGCGACGAAATTGAAACGTCATCTCAACGAGTCGATGAGGAAGGAGGGGGACAATTTCCTCAAGAGCTGAAGGTGGGTACTGTTCGTTCTACATGCCGAAACGTACAACGCACATCTCGTCAAGCTGGTCAACGTATAGATATGGCAGTAACATATCATTCCCGGGGTAACTTCCACTGTGCGATCCCTACTATGTGCATAGGAGTACCCACAGTTGGTCGGCATGAATTGGAATCATGACCCGAAGCTTGCGTTGCTACGCATTGCGTAGATCTGCGAGGATTGCTGACCACTCAGTCTGTCGTAACATCAACGTCCGAAATGTGTGGCGTGGCGCTTCGGAGCTCGGCCCTCTCTTCCGACCAGCCGGTCCTTGTCCATATCCTGGCGACTCGCCTCACCCCCCCTGCAAAAGTCCAGATCAAGAGTCAATGTCACTTTCTATCCGCTAGGCTCAACGAAGCGCTTCCAGATATTGATCGCCGAGACGTCAAACTTATCAGCTCATCTGCGACCTCTCCGACTCCGTAACCTCCCATGAACCCGATCCCAGAGCAGAACATCATGTCGAACTTCTCTCAAAATCGTAGCCGTTCTCGTTCTCGTTCTCGCCCACGGCCACTCCCCATGACCAGACCCGCTCGGATCACTCCGGCGCAATCTCATGCCCAGATACCCGCCAACACTCCCACCACCACCACCCCCACTACCACCGATCCGTCCACCTCACAAACCACAGATCGTGATCCTCTCGGTCCCTTCAGGCGGAGTCTTCGCGCCCCGCCAGAACCCTCAAACACGCCAGGCCATGCACGAGGTCGGGAATCCGATCATCCTGTCCCCCACACTCATTCAATTCCTCCCTTGCCTGAAGGACGAGGAACACGCGATTGGGGCCTTGCGAGGGCCATGGGAATACCTCGTACAGGTCGACGCCCAGGTCCGCCTCGAACTCGGACGCCGACATACGGAGGTGATATCCTTACAAGAAATCATCACAGCGCACACAAAGTAGCGATCTGACTGCGGAAGATGCATGCATATTGTTTGCGCATTATAGATTGTAACCTGACCGAACATTGATTGTGATTGCAGGATTGTGTGGGGTATTATACTTGATTCCTGTTCCCGTTCCCTAGTCCATGTCAACATCGCTCTGCCGCCTCGTCCGCAATCCGTCCATCTCGTCTTCGTACTCTTCTTCAGCTTCGACTTGGGCTCCCTCATCGTCATCGTCGTCCACTGCGTTCTCATTGTCGGGTTCGCTCTCCATGGGATGATCGGCGAGATTCGATGAGGGCTGGATTATAATCAGCTTTTGGCATCACGATATATAAGATCCGGACGTACCAAGACAGATTCTCCCGTATATGTGAACCCTCGGAAATTCTCCTGCAAACTACTGGTCAATGGGCTATTGCCACCCCCCGAAAGCGGTGGTCGCGGGGTCTTGTTGATCGCCAAACCCGCCTTAGCCATCGATGACGCCGAAGACAAGCTTCCACCGGGCCCAACATACGAGTGTCGCATAGGTTGAGACGGGCCGCCATAGTCCTCATCTTGCCAAGGTTCGATACCGGCATCTTGAAGTGAGGAGTTGGTGAACTCGGGATCAAAGTTCGCAACCGACTCATCCGAGTCGACGATCGGTTTGAAAGGTGGGGTGATTTGTCTTCGGTAGAGGAGATCCCAGTCCATCGACTTGAAGAACGCGTGTTCCTTCAGCTCAGCCGCATCGTGTCTCGCTCCAAGCCGATTCTGCGGATTCCGGTTGAGCAGCTGAAATGGCCATCAGCGTAGTCACGCAGTCTTGGCCAGCATCCGACTCACCCCCTTGACAAACTGCTTGCCATCGTCACCGATCACTATAGCGCCCAAATGGTCCGCGATCAGGCTCCTTCAGTCGGGAAAAGCGACGATGCGCGGCACACACCATGTTTGGGGAAGCGGATCTTGCCATAGCCTACGGCATATCATGAGCGGAGATCCAGCCAGTCTGTTGTCGGGCACGTACAGATGAGACGGTACATCTCCTGCGTCTGCTCGGCATAGAAAGGACTCCAGCCACAGCACATCTCGAAAAGCAGGACACCCAGCGACCAAAAGTCGACATGCTTCCCGTAGCCCTTCTCGTCTAACAGGACTTCTGGAGCCAAGTATCTGTAGAGATAAGCGTGACAACATGCATTGTGGGCAAAGTGGACATACTCGGTAGTACCGCAGAAGGTGTTGGTGAGCTGATCATTCGAGAGATCCGGCTTCGACAATCCAAAATCGCACAGCGCCACATGTCCCGTCGCATCCAGCAGTATATTCTCGGGCTTCAAATCACTATTTCCATCAGCTTCCTCCCTGTTCAGTATATCTCAAACTCACCGGTAAACGATATTGTATTTGTGCAGATGCTCCAGCGCCAAGATCAATTCCGCGATATAGAACCTCGCCCGATCCTCGCTAAACCGTCCCTCCTTCTGAAGGTGCCAAAACAGCTCTCCACCACACTTGTAGTCCGTCACGAAATACAGCTCTTCCTCTGTCTGGAACGAGAATTTGAGTCCGACGAGGAAAGGGCACTCGAGCGACCGTTGGAGGATCTTCCGCTCGCCGATAGTATGTGCCACTTCCTTCTTCGCGACAATCTCCTTCTTCGAGAGCACTTTCATGGCGTATATCCGACGTGTGTCCTTTTTGCGTACTTGGAAGACACGACCGAATGTCCCTCGTCCGATGAGCTTGAGGAATTCAAATTCGCCGGGTTTGAGGTGGACTCGGCTCTGCAAAAGGATGGCGCTTAGCTTCTTTCGTGAACGAAGGTGAGCCAACTTACTCGAATGGCATGGTAGGTCGACTGGATCCACACCTCACCCGTCACAACCTCGTCGCCCCTTGTACCAAGCTCATACCAACTATCCAGGGTATACGCATCCTTGAGCACCGGCTTGATGTCGAGCATCCCCAAGAAGCCTTCCCCTTCTCGACTCCGATCGTATACCGAGACATGTAATGCCGAGATGGACGATGTCAAGTCGCTGAATAACTCTATCAGCTTCGGCTTGTCTCCACGTCAAGGCGCTCACAAAGACACCTCCTCCTTCCAAACCGGATCCCCCGGTCCCGGCTTCCTCGACCGACTCGACCCCCCCGGCGGCTCCTCCGCCCTCGGCGTCTGCGCCCCATTCCCATCCCCACCCCTCCCTCCCTTCCCTCTCCCCACCGCCTCCGCAAATGCCTTCGTGATCGTCCCAACCCCCAGCCCACTGGTACTCCGTATCAAGTTTCCCCTCGGTTGTGCTTGAGCCGTTGTGAAGGGTACCGAAGAGGGCGAAGCGACGGGATGTGGAGGACGGGAGACGAATTCATTCTGCTCGAACTGCATCACGACGTATGGTTGTGGTTGGGTATTGGGGGAATGGGATACGGCGAGTCCTCGTGCGGAAATGAGCTTGACATTGAGGGTTCCCCGGGCTTGGTAGTGGTTGTTGGGAGTGGATGATTCGGACCGCGCGCTCATTCCTGAAGAGGAACCGGATGAGCTCGGAGCGGACATCTCCCCATTCCCTCCTGGCATCAGGTCTGGTGGATTTGGCTCTGTTGGAGTGGTGGCGCCACTATCGAAATTACTCATCGCCTTCCGCATCTTCGGCGGTTCGTGCAGCCCAAAGCCTATACCTGCGCTGTTCCCGACTGCGTCGCCGACGGTAACCCCTGTCGTGGGTTGTCCAGCACCAGGCGTGCCTAAGGGGAGTGGCATAAAGCCATGGCTGGTGGGTGTACGGAGTCCGCTCGTTTGAGCTTGAGGTTGAAGCGCGGGGCTTGCCGCTCGTCTCGTCGGATCAAGAGACAAGCTCGCGGTACTCTTCGTGAGTCCCGGAGTGATCGCCTCGAATGGATTAGGAGTTGGGATAGCGGATGCACGGGGTGTAGCTTGATCGCTCGGTGTGAGGGAAGCGAAGGATGCGGAGGGGGAGAGTGTGGGGGAGGGTGTATCCCTGTTAGAGGTAGATGTGAGGTGGTGGGATGATGGCCAGAGTTGCTATGGTGAGTGATCAGCTGGAACAAGGGCGGATGACGGATCGGAGGATAGATGAGAAATGAGATGATCAATCCCGTACCTTTACGCCTTTCAACATGATCACCGGGTGTAGGTTGTCGTCACCGCTTTGACGGATGACGACGTCAAAGTGATATCGTTGAGTCACGATATCACACAGCCATAAATGTTTTTACGGTAGAAAGATGAAGGGGATGGAGGGCAGCTAGGTGTGTCGAAGTTTGGGATAGGATAGATCCTTGCCCAGGTTAGCCCCCAACAGAAGCTTTTCTCCGACGTTCTTGCGTCAATCCTCTCTATTGAAAACTCGTCTCGTTAACGGCGTTTTGGCTCGTGGCACCGCTGATCCCGCTTCTCTGGGATGATCTCTATTTACATCCTTCCCGTGTCTTTGGCAAAGCATTCCTCGTTCCGACCAATCAAGACCATCTCGTGCAACGATACTAGCTCAAGCCGTGATGTGGAGGACCCACTAATGTCTCACACAACGAGCGATTTCGACGGATGTCGCGTAGTCACAACAGCGATGATATAGTCTGATCTTACCGCTCACTTTTCTCTCATCGTATTTTCATCACCGGTACTCCTCCAACCATGCAATGATCCCGCTAATCATCCTCGTCCTCATCATGAGTCTCACCTCGACCCTCGCTCTCTTCAGCCCTCACGCTTACTGAGCTTAACCCCGCCATCACCCGGATATTCCAGCCCCAGCCCAGTCAGACGACCGACGTCCCCCGCTCAACATGAAACCGTCGGCAGCTTCATCAGCAGTCAATCCGGGCGGGTCCATCGTTCTCTCGTTCAGGACCTCTATAGTCACTCAACCTGATGGAGCGGAATCAACGACATCGAATGTCGCGAGACGGAGCAGGACTAGCGCAACTTCAGTCCGACTTGATGAATGACGGCATGTATGCATTGATGGATCCGAGATTATACATGATGACTTCTATATCGATCCCACGCTGCCTTCCCCTTTTCTCGTACAACAAGCTGTATATTCAGAGACACCCCGTTGGACCTGAGCCGACATAGTCCTTCCCCAGCAGCTCGGGTGCCGCTCGTACTCCCCTCTCTCTACATCCAGACCTGCATCAGCACAACACACTTCACCAGCAGTATAACGACTTACATCTCGTCAACAGCTTTGACCAGATCGTAATTGATCTCCTCCGACACCATCGAATCGTGTTTATACCCCGGATGGGTCATTATGAACTCCCGTATCCACGCAGCAGGAGTCAACAATTGTCCTTCACATTCGCCTCAGCTTCTCTCCACCAGATCGCGGCGGACTCACCCTTGGCGCGATACTTGATGAGATCGAGATACCGTCTCAACTCGCACTTCGTCACCAGATCCACATTCAGCGAGTTGAGATACGCGTTCACCAGCCCCATCAACCCCGGGAAAGTGTCCCCGTTCCCATTGATGACCTCATCCAGCGTCATTTCTACAGCCTCGTCGCCCAGCTCGTCTTCCTCCGATGCATCGCTGCATTGTGATTCGGTCCGTTCTCGAGGGTGGGGGTGACGTGGGGTGGAAGGGCTGTATTCGGATCCGCGTCTGCTGTCAGGTGGGGTATTGGGGGTGGAGGTGGGAGGGGTGATTGGGCGAGAGGCAAGGTCGTAGGGCGTTCGAGGTCGGTCGAGGGGGAAGACGTTGCGTCGGAAGTGGAACTGGCTCATGATAGCTGCGTTGCGTTCCTGCGCGCGTTGCATGTTCTCATCCACCTTCCCAACCATCAGCTCCCGATTTATTCGAAGAGTGATCACCAACCTTTGAGATGGGCATATAGAAATTGAGGTCGAAGCTGATGATAGCCCTTGTAAGGAGCACAATAAAGATACTAAATGCCGCATTCTCGAAATCCGTCATCTGAACCTCCATACTCCTAAACTCCACCCTCCAGCCGATCGGCGAGTTGACAGGAGGAGGTTTGAACCGGATCGTTTGCCAATTTGTCGATTGGATGTTCTCGAAATGATCCATGGAAGCATTGTCGTCTTGGTCAATCGTCTCGCTGAATTGGACGAGGGGATCGCGGATGAATAGGTGGGCGATGTGCGAGGCGAGCTTGTCGTCGATTCCTGCGAGCGTAAGCTAGCACCATGATTGAATAAAGAACACACCATGTTCCAAGAGGCGTTGACGCACGCTCTTGTCCATTGGGACGTCAATATCATGGTACTCCGGCTTATTCCGCTCGTCGTTGGAAATGTATAGATCCACAGAGTCGTACCGCGACTTCGGTATCCGCCATCGATCGTCTTTCAGCGGCTACGATTCCAGTATCAGCCAGGTAGGCCAGGGAAAATTCGCGAGGATTCACCTTCAAGCCCCGCTCCTCTTCTGTCCGGTCGTCCACGCTAGCCGCAATGACATTCCAACGCGCATCCACGTCCGCGAGTTGTCCTCGAAATGCCGGGCTAGCCGCCGTCATAGCGAGCTACACTCATCAGCTGGTTATCTCTTGTGCGAACAGAGGTAGACCCACCATGATCGGGGCAATTGGAACCAGCGCGTCATACACTCTCCTCGCCTCATCCACGTTCCAAGCCTGAAATGTGATCTGGAGACAACAGCATCCCATGCCAAATGCCATTGCGTCCATGTGAATATATGGTGTACCCTCTCTCGGTTTGGCGGGATCTAAGCCCATCAGCGCTTCAGTCACGAGGCCAACAGAGAGACTCACTAGCATGGCCATTTGACATTGGCAGCGCTTCGCGTCCATCCGGCATCTCCGTCTTCGAATCGATAAACAACGGCACCCTAATATCCACCAAGCTCCCCCTCCTCTGACGGATATTCGCCGTCAAAGTCCTACCGATATTCCATCAGTCCACACCTCCAACAGGTCTCTGGACTCACGGGAACCTAGCATGAGGGTTGGTCAATACTTCCCCGACATATTGACTCCGACTTGAGCTCCGCGCACTATCAGGCTTCGTCTCGGGATCCGTGAACGCCGAGTCGGTGACTCCGAGTCTGGGCCAAGCGGTGAGTGTGAGAGGCAGCTCGTGAGGGTGGAGGTGTGATCGAATGATCTGCCGTCGAAATCGCATGTCGCATTCGACTGAAACTAGATCCTTTGGTGTTCCGGAGAATGGGGCGCCGGGAGTGGATTCGAGCATGTATCGTCCGTACTCCGGGTGAAAGGTCGGGATCGTTGAGCTGACCTCCTTTATGAGTACACTGTAGGTTGGGAGCGGGGACGCACCATCCTTTGGGCTTGAGCTTCTCGAGCCCGGGGTCGAGGGTGACGCTCTGCAGCTTCATGAGGATCTCAGTCTGGCGTAGAGACAGCAAAGCAGATCGCTTCGCGTCGTCGAAGGCCGCGACGATATACTCAATCTATCAAACCATCTCATTAGCTCAAAAGCTCCTGACTGGCAGGGGGAGTTACCTCATCGCCCCAGAGTAAGCCCTTGCCGGTACGGTCCTTCCATCGATCCCAAGTATTCAAAAATTGCGTGATCCCGTGATACCGGATGTGCTCGGCTAGAGGCTTGGTCTCGGGCCAGTTGAGAGGGGTACCGAGGGCGAGGAGACCCATGGTTGGGCTGGCCGTGGGGAAGGGGAGCGGGTGGAGGTGGAAGAAGACGCTCGCGATTCAAGAGGGACCGCGAGGGACCCTCGCCGAGACCTCACTCCCTAGACTGTCCTGTTGATCAGACGATGTGACAACGACGAGGTGATAAGATGGCGACAAGCGGAAAGTTATGGGAGATACGTCTCGTTGATGCCACTGTTGATAAACAGAAATTTTGGGAAATCACGATCGCCCCGAAATCAACTCCGGAAGCCCCGGGCATCGCCGCGCCGGATTCACCGACGGAAGCAAATCAAGCTCGTCGAGTTCTCGAGAGAATGGGTAAAAACACCGAGATGGAGCAGACGTCGTTGCTTTAATGGAGGCCAAGGGGTCGGGGTTGCGATGGCGCGAGATGGTATCAGATTCTCTTATCTTTGGAGGTCCCTTCGCAAAGGACTTCTTCCAAAGGCAGGGGATAGATAACCGTCCACCGCAATGCTTCCTTCTTGGCAGGTTCGGCGTCTCTTGATCCGTAGCAATGCGAGATACATGCGAATGCGATGTGCTAAGACTATGTTACTGACTGATTGTCCTTATCATGCAAGTTGCGGGAAACTATTCGCTTTCGGGCGTCGGCATCCCCTTCATTCACCTCGATGGCTGGACTCGTAATCCGCTCTATCGGTGCCGGGTCGCCAAACAGCGCGTCTAGTACCTCCAAATCGGGGGAAAGAGATTTCGGCTTGGGAAGTGACGGTTTACTGACTGGTGAGGCGAGTGATAGGAGGAGCGCGGGATCGATGGGAAGGAGGCGGGGAGCGGAGGACGGAAGTGGGGCGTTGTGTTGCAGCGACGAGAAGCGGAAAGTACTACCGCCAAGGGATAGAAGGGAAGTCTCGTGTGCGAGCTACATCCCATCAGAACCTTGGCTCACATTTCGAAAATTGTGGGCCGGTCTCACCTCGCCGATATCCAACGCAGTGTCCGCGCAAACCCTTCCAACCAACTCCATATCCTCACCCTCAACTCCGCCTGCTTCCTCCGCCATCTCATCTCCCTCTTCTTCTCATATTCGTTCAGCTCTTTGACATCGAGATCAGAAATCGCTTCGCGCAGGAGGTCCGCCTTCGAAGTCGGGAACGACACTGTCGAAGCCAATGACAATGACGACGGGATGATCGGTGATACCGATGCGGAAGGAACCGACAGCGAAACGGATAATGCAGTTGAAGGAGATGGCGCCAAATCCCTCGGTCTCGTGTAGGTGGGCTCTACCCCGGGTGAAGACAGGTCAATCACCACGTCCGGTACATTACCCCTTCCCCGCGTATCTGTTCCCTGGTTGATTCCGAGGGCTGCTAAGTCCGGAAAAGCGGAACCCCTCAACCCGCTACTCGAACCCCGACTCCTGACTTATCGAGCCTGAGCTGGAAGTCGTCCGGGATAGCCTGCCAGGCTTTACACCCGTCCGTCGCCCATGCTCGTCGATGCTCTTCGTCCCTCGATGTCTTGGAAGCCGGTAAGGAAGGAGTAACATCGGCATCCTCGAGGCGGGCTGTAAGGTCGGCCGGGAGGGGGATGGGGTCGGGCGAGCAAGGTGGTGCTGGTTCTTCTTCGATGGTGGTGACGGATGTAGGCCGGGTGTCCTCGCTGGCCGACTTGGAGAGCTTCGACGAGGACGGACTGGATACCGAAGGGTCTCTCGACGGGCGACGTTCGGGTTGAGGACTTGTGGCACGGAGTAGGGAGGTGAGGTGGAGCGAGAGCTGTTGATGATATGCTCGAAGTGCGTCGTCCTTCGAACATTGCGGCCCGGCGGAGGGACGAGTGACCATAATGAGTTGAAGGCTGCAGGAATCATCTCTGGGTAGGGTTGGAGATCGAGAATCGTCCAACCCTCTGGTCTATCATGACATGTAAGTGATGTCGGTGAATGATGTAATCACACGAGTGTTTAAACCCGGATTGATGGGATATTACTTTGTTTCAAGAGGAATGAGGTCCTTTGGTTGAGATATAGCCAGGCTGGCAGATCTTTTGAGACAACACGAAAGCCTCGGCAGAAAAGTTTGATTGGGGGATCAACAGGAACGACCTCGTGCAACAGATTTGATTTCGGCGAGTGCAGCTCGACCCGTTTCCCTTCTTTGACGTGTATCTTTTATGATGGGCAGAGACGAAATCGATTACCGCAAACCATGGAGACGAGTCTTAAAGTGTAGACCGAGACCCAGTGTTTCAATCAATACACAACAGCTCTCCGAACCACCGTCACGCGTTTACGAGGCCCAGACCGTCCCTCAGGATGTCGATCAAGCTGAAGGATTTTATGGAAGTACATCGGGAATGCCACTGCCGTCATGCATCTGATGCCGGTGAGGTGAGTGTGGGGTGACATTATTCGGTTGAGACCCCCAAAGACGAGGGTGGTAGTGAGCTTGAGGAATCTACACGACCTCCGGGACGTCTGGGACCGAAAAAGGGAGATATCGTCTGCATATCGAATGGCGAGAAGGATCTGAACCTCTCGCTCAAAGTCGTCCTTCTATCAATATCGATGCTTTCGGCGGCCTTCCTTTCGTTTCGGCACCTTGACATCAAAGTTTCTCCGGCAGAGCAACTACATCATGACATTGTACAGGCGCGGGTGGGAAGGCGACTCACCTCCTATACCCATACCCACATTCGTCAGTAGAAAAGCAAATTCAGGATCATGTGGGATGTGGGTCTGCGCGCGTACCTGTGTGTGTGTGTGGCTATACTGACTATCAAGGTTCGGTATCCGTTCAACAGGGCACAAAGGGATGAGACTCTGGCTCCAGAGCGGGTCTGCGGCAAGATCCGTTGGACACACGCTCATCTGTTTCATCTGCCTTCGCACCCTCAAAGGAGCAACCCTCCGATCATGCAGGACGGTGCACGCTGAAGTTGCCATCAAGCCCAAATCTTCATTCCCACTTACTGAATATCACAAAGATTGGTCGACCATGACATTCTTGAACCCCCTTCTGACTGCTCTGACGGTTTTAGCTACTTACCTCTTCATACAGTACAGACGGTACGCGCCCGGTGTCTTTCCAGCGGCAGTTGATGGGTATCAGCCAGCCTTACGGCTCCCTTCCCATCATTGGCCACCTACACCACCTCACTGGTCGTTCATGGACTCATGTCTTGAACTTCTTCCTCGACGCCTCACACGCCCACGGCGATAAGACCTTCGGAGTTGAGTTCCCGATGATCGCAAAGGGCTGGTTCGTGAGTGATCCCACGTGAGTCTAGTCGGCCCCAGACCAGACCTGCAGGCTGTTTTGGAAGGTCAGGTGTCTCAAGTATATCCTCAATTCGAATCATTTTGCCAAATCCGCTTTCTTCTCGGAACGTGCAAAGGACCTCTTTGGTGAATCTCGTCCTTCAAGCCGGGATTGAGCTTGTACTGATCCTACCCTTCGCAGGTGCAGGATTCGTGAATGCTGTCGGGAATCCATGGCGGATCCAGAGACAGGCCGGTCAGATCCTCACTTCGCCCGAAACACTCTCCCTTGTCGCAAGCACCACTATCCCTCGCAATCTGCCGGTCCTCTTCCGTCCTCTCGATAACATGGCCCACAATGGCGAGATTGTCGATTTCGCAAAGCTGGCTCGTGATTTCACGCTGGCTCTCTTTGGCGAGTTGTCATTCGATGTAAGTCCGGCTTGACTTTTCCTCTTCCATCAGCTCATCTCGTGGCATAGGTTGAGAGCGATCGACTTTTGTCCGATTTCTCCCGGGCTCTTGATAACGTTAGCAAGATTATCAACTATCGCTTCGATTTCCCGGCATACACCCTCGTCGAGCGGATCTTGCCGTACGCACGGAATCTGAAGGCGGATCTCGATCTCATCCACCGAGTCACGCGAGAACTGGTTCAGGAAGGGTTGGAGAGGATACGTCAGGTAGAGTCTGGGGAGAAAGATGCTCCCACCGGAAGGGACCTATTGCTGCGCAGGATCAAGTTGGCGGACTTTGATTCGGAGCTGAGTGACAACGATCTCGCAGATGTATGCCTGAATTATATCCTTGCCGGTGAGTCTTGACGGTGAAAGGGACAGAGAGACAGGTCGCGATAATACAGCGGATGCCATCACTTGGACGCTTTACCTCATCCTTCGGAACCCTTCGTATCACACTCGTATCGTTGCAGAGATCGAAGGACTCCCGTCCGGTCTGAGCAACATTGAGCTTGCGCACAAGCTCCCCGTTCTTGGAGCAACGACCTTTGAAGCTCTCCGGCTCTACCCCCCCGATACCGCGAGAGATACTCCAATCCACCTCGACCGAAAATCTCGCCTTGCCAGATGGGACGATTGTGCGACCCGGGGAGGTTGTCCTGTGGTCACCATGGGTATCGGCACGCTTGAGTTCAGCCTGGGGTGAGAATGCCGAATCATTCCGACCGGAGAGATGGATGGAGATGAATCACAAGCCGTCTGCATACGAGTCTCCGGTATTTCATGGCGGACCGAGGAGCTGTTTGGGCCAGAAGATGGCGAAATTGGAATTGGTGGTGGTCATGAAGGAGTTGCTCGAGCGATACGTTTTCGAGGCGGGCTGGGATGGAGGTGAACGGCGCACGGGGAGGGCATTCACCAATCCAATGGAGGGTGGACTGCCTGTCAGGGTGCGTAGACGATAGCTAGTGACAACCTTAGCTTGGCGCGGTCTTTCGTTCTCATGATTACTCAATTAGGATTATGCGATATACTTATCCACTGATGTTGAATTGCCAGCGTACCAAAATCCACAGTTCATCCCATTGTGAGATTTCTGGGCTGATGATGGTATTTAGGAAATCATTATAGCATATCCAACGTCTCTCCCACGTCCGAAGCCCAACTCTTTTTCGCGCAAGCTC
>JAABUW010005297.1_pt1 | contig 16871 bp, 28 predicted proteins | sample 5560081 | NCBI WGS metagenome assembly JAABUW01 (sample SAMN10711882, study PRJNA513363) | rock metagenome | isolation source: Antarctica rocks | place: Antarctica: Victoria Land, Knobhead sud | reverse complement strand
AGATGCATCAGATGCCGCAAATACCCCCAGGGCAGTATAATGGTGGGTATTCCGAGTTTCCTTCGTCCGGTTATTCTGCTTTTGCACAGCCCATACCACCTAGCCTTTGGCATCATAACCAGAACCATGAAGCCCAGGTTATAGGCTACAATTTTCAGCCCCAATTTCCTGGGCCTCAAGACGGCGCTGCTACACCGTCTTGTCCTACAAATCCAAATCCAGCAACCGAATCTGTGTTGGCCTCCACACTTTCGTGGCAGATGCAGGGGAATCCATCGGCTCCCTCTGATAATATTGCTGCTCGTTTGGCAAAGCTTTCCAACGAGCTTCAGCGCGTTTCTTACAGTAACAGACGTTAACGGTTTAATACAGGCTCATATCAATACAGTCGATAAGCATAGCGTATCTAAGTGGTTCCCATGTTGAATACCGAGCATGTCTTCTTAAGTCCTGAGTTGTTCCCTTATTTCTGCATGCCATGGAGGCTATTACGAAAAGCATATAGGGTTCTTTTTCTGGCGCAAAGGATGGACTTGTCATTGCATACCATGGCAGTCCTAAGGTTTCCGTAACAGCTGGAGTACAGCCTTTCTCGCTGTTAGGTCATGCAAGACATAAATGAGCGTATTTCAAGAAGCATTGGGATGGGCTTCGCTGGAGGTTTGGAATGTACTCTACTACACTCGGTCGGGTGGTCCAGATCATCTACTCTATCAACAACAAATCACAGCTGTGGGCTGCCTGAAGGCGTGCCTCAGGTGTCTTGATTGGAGCAATATGTATTAAAATCTCAGCTCTTTCCCCCAATTCTTGTTTCTCCCTGTTTGGTTTTGAGTGCTCGGGACACCATCTACCCATGATGGCCTCCTCCCACAATGATTTAGCTTGCATCGGTTTGTTCAACCCATATATGGGATCATCCTTGGCTCAGTCAGACACTGGAATCAACATCGGTTTGCCAACTGCTGTACCCACCACCAGGCCATGTAAAATAAACAGTGGTGTACGGTAATGTGACAGCTAAACTGGGGTTCTGCCGTAGCGTGACCGTAGTGACGTGCAGGGATGGGCGGCATCTCATCGGCTGCCGCTTTCCTGCCCTATGCATCAGGGCAAAGTGAAAACACCATCAGCGCTATTGTCCACTCCCAAACCCGTAGAAATGCAGTAGCCGCATGTATTACTCCGTATGCCTTGCAAACATCAGCCTGTGTACCTACTGTAAGGTAAAACAAGAAGTGAATACTCTAGGTCTCTAGTAGCACTAGTGTTGTTGACACAGTCCTTCACTTCCTTCCTTACCAATTGCTTGCGTCCTAACACCTCGTAACGCAACACTGTCAATCTATCATCCTTTCCTACATCTTCCTCTTTCCACCCTCAATCTTCTTTCCTTCCTACATCATTCCTACATCCATCCTCGACCTTCATCCTCCACCTCTTCTTCATCTTCCTTACCTCTGTTCACTACTACCCCTTGCCATTGAGGCAACTTCAACTTTACTTCAATTGCTACGTCATCATCGCAGTCGTACCCGTTGGAGTACGCTCACAGCAATCGTGATCTCACACCTCACTTCACCGCAAGTTTTTCTTATTTTGCACTTGATCTCAGCAGTCAAGCTCACTTCATCAAGAATTGCCTCTCCAGGTCACTCAGGCCTACCAGTAAGTCTACTCAGCTTTACATCACTGCTTTGCCCTACCTCTTCCCTCATCCATTGGAATCCACAATCATCTTATCCTCGATCTTTGCAACCCCCTTTTCACAATGATGCCTGCTGACTCGTGCTCCAACCTGCCTGTAGAAATTCACCCGCCAGAATGACCGGTGCTGCTGCAAAGCGCGCCAAGCGTGACAAGCAGACTATCCAGGCTGATACTCGCGATCCCATTCGGGATACTCCTGTCACAGCCCAGCAAGGTCCAAATGCTTATGACGGCCCGTCTGATCCTGGTCGTGGTCGTGGGCCTGGCTCTGCAGGTGGCCCACCATCTCCTGCCCGAGGTCGTACTCCACCGAATGCTCCGCCGTCCGCTCGGGCCCCATCAGTCCACTCATCTCGGCCTTCGAGTACAACTCGTCCTGTGTTAAGAGACCCAGCTCGTGATCCTCCTGTAATCAACCGTAATGTGGACTGGGCTGGAAACGCGTACAACTTGTACTCCCAGGTAAGCAGTGGCTTGTGATTGCTGGGTTTCCGCTATCCCATAAACCAAAGACGACCCTCGTTACCCTCTTTCCAGTTCCGGATTTTTTTCTCTAAGCCGTCTCTTGCAAACATCTTAGCAATGCCACCTTTGTGCTTGAGGTCCTTGTTCATGCCATCACACGAGTATCGTTGTCGACGTGCTTGATGTTGGATTCACATGGACACCAGCACTATGGTGGTAAACGGAGTTCACTATTGATTCCCTCCTGTTCTCATTTCAGCTTCCTGTTTAGGATTCACGTGCCCTGGTACAACAGTTCATGTTCCCATTCTATTTCCTATTCATCCACTATTCCCATATTCTGTGTTCATCGAGGCATACATAAACCCCAAATATCCCGCCATATTTCCTTCCTTCTACATCCAACTCCTCCACCTTCCAACACCACATCCACTTCTATCTATCTACCCAATACCTTCTATCTATCCTTTGGCCTTCTACTATTGTTATCCTATTCCTATCAGCACCACAACACAGCATTTACCATATCTAGTCCTGGTTGGCACTTCAATCTACCTTAGCCAATAGTTGGTAAAGCTCCCTTCGTCTTATTTTTGAAGGCTCCAGTCCTTGCAATCTACTAGCATTTTGCCTTTGCGCTTCTATTGCTATCATTTTCAGAGATGGCGTCAGATCCAAAGATGAGATCGGACCCAAGGATGAGATCGGATCCAAAGCCCAAGACAGATCCATTTTATCTTAAGACTGCAGATGGCACTCCTATTGTGCCTCTTCGGCAAAAGGTATCAGATAATAATCCGTTCTCCGCGCAGATGCCGACCTCGTTGATGCGACGACCTAAATTCAATACAGCCGGCAAAGCCACACCAATTTCGATCAACTCTCATCGTGTGTTGAATTTCCCGAAAAAGCCAGTCTACCAGTATGATGTAAGTCATGACCGTAATGGAGCATGTTCTGAACGAGATCTGATTTGCTGATTTCCAACCAGGTACAAATCGGAAATGGCGCCGAGAAGCGCGCCCTCATCAAGGCTGTTTGGAACTCCCAAACTCTCAAGGGTGAGCTCCGAGGCGGATGGCTCTTTGACGGGAACAAACTTGCTTGGTAACAAACTGATCTCTTCTCTCCCAAACTTCCAGATACTAACCATCCCAGGGCCCAGAGAGATTTGGGAAATGATGTTTTTAGCCGCATGATCGACCTTGATGCTGAGCGTGGTATCACCCCTCGTGATGGGCATACCAATTCGCATCGTGTCAAGCTCCGTCGAACTGGGATTATCAACATGCAGATTCTCCAGTCCTACTTGGACGGCAAATGCGAGTTCGACACCAAAATTCTGGAAGCCATTAACTTCTTAGACCACCTTCTGCGCGAGACTCCGTCTGCCAATCTTATCAACATCAAGCGGTCGTACTTCGCGCGTAATACAACCAAGGACCGTGCGTTACTAGGAGGGGCCGTTGAGGCCATGAAGGGTGTTTATCAATCCATCCGTGCAGCCCAGGTATTACTGTCACTCTTGGTTAAGCTGGTTTTCGCTAACAAGTTTTCTAGTGCAAGACTCTGGTGGTCAACGTTGACGTGTCTAATTCTACGTTCTGGCACGAGTCCTCGTTCTTGCAACTTGGTTACCAAATGACTCAATGCGACAGCTATCTGGACATGTTGGCTAAGATTAGGCCGATTCAGAGCCTTCATGGCCAGTGGAGGGATTCTCCGCAGTTCGTCCAATTGAAGCGCCTTGCGAAGAACGAGTTCAGAGTGACGCACCGTGGCTGCACGAACCGTAAGTATAGCAGTGGCCGTGTCAGTATCCTGAATATATCTGCTAACTATCAAAATAGCCACTAAGATCTGGAAGTGTCACCGGATGTCAGACAAGACGAGCAATACCTACAAATTTGATCTGAGGGACCGTACAACTAACACAGTCACCCCTAATACATCTGTGTACGACTACTACATGAAGCGTTACGATATCGCCCTAGAATGGCCCGACTTGCCTGTTGTCGAGACCACCAAAAAAGGTGTCGTGTATCCGATGGAGCTTTGCTTAATGGCTCCGTCGCAACGCTATCCGTACAAGCTCGATGAGAAGCAAACCGCGGCAATGATCAAATTTGCTGTGACTAAGCCAGAGCAACGTAAGCAGACCATTCAGGATGGTTTGGACCTTCTTGACTGGAAGAATGACAAATTCCTTATCAACTATGGGCTTAACATCGACCCCAACATGCTCAAGACCGAGGCTCGTATACTAAAGCCTCCGGAAGTTCTCTATGGGAAGAATATGACTGCTGCTCCTGGATTTTCTGGGCGTTGGGATTTGAGAGGTAAGGTTTTCTTGAAACCAAACTCAGCCCCGCTCAAGTCTTGGGGTGTATGTGTAGTTGGATCAGGGTAAGTCAAGGTCTACTCACCTATACCGGTGGAGTCTACTAATTTACCACAGACAGCAGCGGCCCGCTCTTCAAGCCTTCATCACGAGCTTTATTAGTGTTTACCGAGGCCACGGTGGAATAGTCGAGAACGCTACACCATTTATTCTCACCGGAGTTGCAGACATTGCAAAAGCCGTGGACGGGACATTCCAAGGCGCAGGCAATGCAGCCAAGTTGCGGCCTCAGATCCTGATATTTATCCTCCCGAATCGATCTGCTGAGGTGTATAAGCGTATTAAGAAGAATTGTGAATGTCGCTTTGGCGTCATGTCACAGTGCATACAGGGCTCAAACGTTTTGAAGAATCAGGCTCAATACCATTCGAATGTGTGCATGAAGTTCAATGCCAAGCTGGGTGGTACCACCTGTCGTGTGAAATTGGTTAGTTAATTCCATGCAGTACGAATAATTGTTCTAACATATTGGCAGGCAAGTACCACGGGCCATTTCAAGACGCCAACTATGATCATTGGTGCTGATGTTTCGCACGCTGCACCTGGAAGCCAGCAGCCATCTATGGCTGCTATGACTGTATCAATGGATACGACTGCTACGCGTTATGCGGCTGCTGTCGAGACTAATGGACATCGTGTCGAGATGATCGCAACCAGAAACCTTGAGGATATGCTTAGACCACTCTTTACGGAGTGGGCTCAAACCGTTGGCCAAGGGCGTATGCCAAAGCATATCTACTATTTCCGAGACGGTGTTTCCGAAGGCCAGTACCAGGCTGTTCTGAAAGCCGAAGTTGCAGACATTAAGCGAATGGTCTATGAGATGAGTGCTACTAATCCCAATTACGAGGTTTGTTGGATTTACATCATACTAGGAAGTTTGCATGCTAATGTTTTGTAGTGCAAGTTTACTGTAGTGGTGGCGGAGAAGCGTCACCATATTCGTTTCTTCCCCCCTCGTGGTATGGCCTCCGACAAGAACAACAATCCCGTCCCTGGAACCCTTGTAGAGAAAGACGTTACGCATGTCAACGAGTACGATTTCTATCTTTGCTCACATGCGGCAATTCAAGGCACAGCTCGTCCAACTCATTACCACGTTTTGTTGGATGACGCAAACATGGAGCCCAATGAGTTCCAAGCCATGCTCTACGAGCACTCTTACCAGTACATGCGCGCGACTACACCGGTTTCACTATGTAAGTAACTACAAGCCGACTTTACAGGTTCCCATGCTGATCATCAATAGTTCCGGCCGTCTACTACGCGCATCTAGCCTCCAACCGCGGTGCTGCTCACGAGAACAAATCGCAGGATGCCATTCTCAAGGAGAAGTCAACCCCATCCTCCGACCCACCTGAGACTGAGACTCCACCGCTCATGCCAATGCTCAACGCCACGGGCATCAGATATGGAATGTGGTACATCTAAGTCAACAACAACGGGTCAAACACAGCTGTATTGTAGAAGCACTTTTCTTTTATCCTTTAAGCTTTTCCATTCGGATATCTCAGCTGCTCTATGCAGCCAGACACGCTCAAAGAACTTCACCAAACCTTGATCTAGGTCACCTACATGTCGCCTTAGGCCAAATACTCGATATCCGTGGTCTGATCTTGGTGGATATGGTGGGGTTTTTCATGGCGTGCATTTTCTCCTTGGCTGTATTATTTACCTTGCAGAAATATGTTTACCCTCACCTGATGTACCCCTTGATATTTAACACCACCATCTGGTTTTCGTACTTGTACGTCGATCAGGTTGGTCAAGGTGGTCATCATTAGCCCTCTCTCAGTTCGGTAGTTACTCGGCTTGCTACACCAATCAGTGGCCTTGGCTATCGCTCTGCAGTTTGTGGCTCTCTACAGAGGGAATACACTTACTCAGCTCTAGCAATTCAGCCTAATTGGCTTTGCATGGAGCGCTGGCTTCCGTGCCCTTGTTAGTCAGATCTTTCTGTGCTTGGCTTGGTTTGCGATTCAGAAAAGGATTAGATAAAACTCAAAAAAAGAATGAAAATGCTTCGATGCAAATATTGGTTCCTTTGCTGAGCGAGTGACTGTGAAGCGAGTGTTTTGAGATCATGGCTAACTTGAGGTTTAAAAGGCCTTGGGACCTTACAGTTGGTGGCTAATAGGCGGCAATTTAACTGCGTTCTGTTCTGGATTTCCATCTCAATGAGTGGGTTTCTCTCAAGATCTCGAGACTAATCCATAGAGTTTACGAAGACTACGTTTGGAGTACCGTACGTGCTATTCTGAAAAGTCAAATGCAGACTGAGAAGATTTCGTACGATAGAAGGATTTAGACGTGAGCACTCGAGGTAAGCAACAGAATCTTCGTACTGGCGCATTTCGTAGGGTGTTTAATTCGAACCCTCAGACTGCAATTCATGAAACTCAGATCATCGCCTTCTTTCCCCAGGTACCTATTCAATCACCATTGAGACCCAGAAGCATCTTTGGAGACATCAGTATTTACGTGAGTTCCCGAGGCAAAGCAATAGTATATTTCCCCGCTTGTGCAATCTCGTAGATATAGAAGGGGCTTCTATTGTTTTAAAGCACGCCACAGAGTCTTTGGAAATAAACTCCTATATTCTTTGTTATTGGAATAGTAGGTTGGAGGAGGGGGTGTGCGAGATATGTACTGTTTCGCAGGGAGTTTAGAGTACTGCGTCTTCTTTGTTGTGGGAGTTAGTGGGGTTTTGAGAGTGGATGGGTGGATGGGTGGATGCTGGGATGCGGGGTGTGAGATGAGTTTGGGGGAATAGGGGGTTTGGTTGAGATGAGTGAGAGAGGTTGGGATGGAAAGGGCACTGGGTTTTGAGTCAAGATATATCGAATTTATGGATTAAACTGTCTTAATCTTCCATAGGTCTTCCCACCATCGAAACCTAATATCAAAATTATCAGAGAACGATTCAGATGTGCACAACCTTCCCACATAACCCATCAACTCAAAACGCCCTTATCTCCCTACCTCCGCGACTCCCATACCCATCATGCGCCCAATCACCAGGAGCGCAAATCAAGACATTAGGATTTGTGTATATTTAAGACACTAGAATCGTATAGCATGCCCTAGCTGAGGATTTTCGGGAATAGTACGGTGGTCGCGGGACCGTTGTGGTTATGCCGGGACGGTTGCAGCGAGGGAGGGGATATTTTGGGGGATAGGTGCTAGTCGCTAGGCATGATAGGTGTGATGAGGGTTTCGATTTAGGAGGATGTGGGGTTGGGAAAGGTTAAGAAGGTGGTTCAACCTTTCTCGGTGCACGCTGAGTACGCGAATACTCGCTGAGTACGCGAGTACACGCTGCTGTGGGCAGAACATGTATTGTTCCTAGGCATAACCTTGCCATTGCTTGGTTAGCCCAGTAGTAATAAGTGTTACCCTAGACAATGCGGAATTTGTGAGCCGCTTTCCCTCTACTCCTGCCTCACCCTCGCCAAAAATCCATCAGTCTCTTGCGCATATTGAGCGTAACCTATCTGGCATCGAACAATTAACATGTATACACTTTGTGTGGGGCAAACTCGGCGCCTCTTGGCAGCCCCCAGGTCCAGTTTTTTGGGCCCAGAAGCCGCCTAGAGATCCCAAGCACTCCCTCCATCTAAGCGACTGAGTCTATAGAGTGGGTGGGTAGGGCAAAAGTGCGTTATTGGCTGAATTCGAAGAGATGGAGGGAAATACGAGTGGGGATGGACTGCCTATTTATCCTCATGTTCTTCACCTTGTTGTCGAGGCCGTTGGTAATCGGTGGCAACGAAGTGGCAATTGCCACCTTCTATGCCTTTCCGTGCGCCCACTCCGCTTGCCGATAGCCTCCAGTCAAGCTGGTCCTTGTTCTCTTCACCCCTCCTCCCTTCCCCCTCTATCAAACCCACTTCCATGCTCTTCCACATCTCAGAATCCTTTGCAATCCTTGTTCATCTCTCGCAAACATGAACTCTAGTCTTAGGAATGTTCAATGAATGCGAGAGAATGTTTAGAGGATATAGGTAGAGATGAAAGGATTGAAGATGTTTTGGTTTTCGGAGAGTCGAGAGTTTTGGGAGAGAAGAGATATTACGGAGTTTGTCTTATACTCTAAATCCCTTTCCTTTCCCTTCTCTTCCTCTACGCGTCCTCCCTACCTCGTCATCGATTATTAAAGCCATTGAATCGACTCTTTCCTCAGTTTGAAGATTAATTCTAGGTCATTGAAGACGAACGAAAGACCGCACCCGGTTTTTGAGAGGGAACAACTTTAGTTTGTGTCAAGGGGTTTTAAGGGGTGAAAGGATGAGGGTCCATGGATGCCCAAGATAAGCCGGTTAGTCGTTTTGGGTTTTGGTAAAGTTGTTGAAATTGGGAGGGTGTTTATATGTTGTGGGTGGAGGGTTGTTGTGCAAGGTACTGACAGCATCTTGTTAGTCTGGCAATTTACGGCTTCAGGAAAAAGAATCCTATATCTGTAAGCGTTTCAGAATTATCGCATAGTTCAGATCGAGTCAATTACTACTAGCAACTGTCTTCATGGATTTCTTATCCGACCTTCCTCTTTACCCTCTACAAACTAGAAGTCCTTTATATAGGGGTCAAAATACACAACTCTCTGCATTCATTCCTATCTTCTTCACATCCTTCGTCAAATATTGACAAATTCTAGAATTCGCCAACGCTTCTATCCTCTATCTTTGCCATCCGCGGTGTTGGAAACAGTGATGCGGATAGTGGTGGATTTTATGGGTAGTTTGCGGTAGGGTTTTTCTCTAATATGCGAAGAACCTTTATATTTAGTATTTTGCAAGGCCAGGGAGAAGAGTTGTCTGTGTATGAGACTAATCGCGAGTCTCCCTTATACCTTAGGGAAAATAAGAGGTCTTAGGGTAAGGTTGCAAAGACAGGAAATTGTGAAGAGATAAGCTGATGATTGTGATGTTAAATGAGTTTGCGGGCGGAAGCTGGTGTCTTTATGAGTTATTGAGGGAGACTGTGGGATATTCGAAGATGTTGTGGGTTGTTTAACCATTATGCTTAATAGCTATTCTCTTCGTGTAGAATAAAGTGATAATGATTGCAATTCTCTTAAGCCCTTAAGCCCGGTGAGATCCTCAAAAAACCTCAACCCCGCGAACCTTAGCACTCTTACATTCCTCCCCATCATCCTCAGACCCTCGTTCAAAACCCCTGAATCACTAGAACCCACCCCTCCGAAAATACCTCTATCTTTCTCCACTCTCCCTTCTCGTATGAACGTTATCATAGAATTTACATGTTAGTAACTTCAAGGGGAGAATCCAAAAATAGCCTTTAGATTCGTACATGTTTGGATAATGAAGATATCAAGACGACTACTTCCATAACTCAAACTTCTATTCTCCTAGTCCTATCGTCTGATACGATGTTTGGGGATGATTTGCCATCGTATTCTCCTCGTATTGCATTGATTGCCATCACAAACGAGTATCCGATCCGTTCTTCAGATAAAGAAAGGGGTGAAAGCGCACCAATGCTGCCCGGGTCGACCGATGTGATTGAATATCGGGCAAGACGGATACGCCGGATTAGCTGGGAGAGATCCCTGAATGATTATCTGAATGTCAAAACCAAGCCAGAGTACAAAGATAGACAATATGCATCGAGAAAGAAAGTATGCAATGTTCGCTTGTAAGACTCAGGATCTTGCTGTCTGGATAAGCCGAGTTAAAAGGCTTGATATCCCGAATTTATTGAGGCCAAGGACCGCTTCTAGAGTGTAATACTTTCCAAATCGTCCGAAAATAGGGAGGGTTATAGGATTGATGAAATACAAGTGGAAGATATTTCGACGATGGTGAAGGAGATGTATTGCTGCGTTGGACTCTATTCTCCCCTCCCAAGAAGATCTGTACATCTGAGGGAAAGACAGTTGGGGCTGGATTGAGTACACTTATAACTTTACTGAAAGTTTCGCTACCAACCTTCAAGAATGGCACGAATAGAAATGAGGAGATTTAGGATCCAGGTCATCAAACACCCAGTTTTCTCTCCCCTTCCCCAGGCCACAGCCCCTGTTCCACACCAAAGAGATCGCTGGCCCTTCTATCACGGAAAGAAAAAGAAAAAGAAGAAGAAGAAGAAAAAGAAAAAGTGTTCAAAAACTGCAGCTAACACGCATTGGGGGATGTCCATTCGCATCGCCATTCGCACTACATCGTGATAAAAAAAACTCCTTGGACTATGGGCGATAGCTTGCGAAGTGGGTGGAGAAATGGGGGAAAAATGGATATAAAGCACAGAACGCCGCTCCATCCCTCCCCTCAAGAACCCACCAAAACCTCGACGCTCCAATACCAAAAAGACCCCCGAGCCTTTCAATCTGTACCCACCAACACGCCTCAATTTCACCAAACTGTCCTCAAGGTGTATTCAAGTTTGCGAGCGATGTACAAGGGTTGCAAAGGACTTTATGATGTGGAAAGGGTATGAGGTTAGGTTTGATAGAGCTTGAAGGAGGGGGGGTGGAAGAAGGGAGGATGAAGGGGACGAAGTTAGGTTGGACGTTGTGTACGTTGGGGATGTGGGTTGATGGGGGTGGAGAGGGTGGAGGTTGGTTGTTGGCGGTGGGTTTAGTGAAGTTGAATTCTTGCTTTTTTAGGAATAATGAAATCGTGGCTCTGAGGGGAGCAAGAAAGGGAAGAAAGTAGAGTTTGAAAAGGATGCTACGCTCAATATACGCATAGGACTGATGGACTCTTGGTGGGTAACTCTCAAATTCAGCGTGTACTCGCGTATTCAGCGAGTGTTCAGCGAGTATTCAGCGAGTATTCAGCGAGTATTCGTGTACTCAGCGAGTATTCGTGTAATCAGCGAGTATATAGCGAGTATTCGCGTACTCAGCGAGTATATAGCGAGTATTCGCGTATTCAGCGAGTAGATAGCGAGTATTCGCGTACTCAGCGAGTATTCGCGTATTCAGCGAGTAAATAGCGTGTATTCGCGTACTCAGCGAGTATTCGCGTATTCAGCGTGTATGTCACGGGTCACGGGAATGTTGGTGGATAGAAAGAATGAATTGATCTATGCGTAATGTGGGAAGTCTAAATAGCCCTAGCCCCGCAGACCCTGAGGAATACCATAACAAATGCTCACAAAAACAGAAAAAATAGCCCATGTATGTCCCAGTAAGCTAGCTAGCCGGCATGCGCAATCTGTGCAATCCCGTCTTTGAACAGTATAGAAAAACCGAGATTCCAAGCTCTTTCTATGTCTGTAACCTTCGTGACTTGCTTAGCTCAGGGCGGCGACTGCTAAACGTCTGAAGCTAAAAGTAGCATTGCTGTAGCTGCTCGATAAAATGCTTGCAGTGTAGACAAGCGAGGGTGGAAGTAGGAGGTTCGATAGTAGGAGGTAGATGCACTCGGGTGAGGTTCGGTTACGGGTTGATTTGGTGTTCGGTTTGGGGGTCGTCAAAAGATATGTTTCAGGTTGGCGATCAGAGAATGTTTTAGAGAAGGCGCGTGTAATTGCTCTGAGGCACGTGTGATTCCCTGGCTGAACATATTGAACAGGTCGTTGATTGTGAGATAGAATTTCGACTCTTATGTACGATGTAGGGATGAAGATGTAAAGGATCGGTATTTGAATAAGAGTGTAACTGCTCGAGCAGGTGACTGAGTAGCTGGTCGACTAGCTGATCGAGTGAGTGCAGTGGGCGACTCCGGTTTGATCTTCGATTCTGTAGGGTCAGAAGGTGAAGAAGTAGATTCGATTATTCTTGATAAAGATGTTTGCGAAGAAATTTGTGAAGAGGCTGCAGTGATCTTCTTCGGGGTTTTGAGGGTACAAGGTGAAGAAGATGGCTCGATTTCGATTTCTAAGTAAGTGAAAAATCGAACAATGGCGGAAAGATAGATGTAGAAGTAGGAATCGCAGAGGCTTTCTTCGGGATTTCAGAGGCAACAGACGAAGAAGTAGGAACAGAGGGCTTCTGAATATGAAGCTTCTTTATAAGTATGATATTGAAGTCAAATTTGACTTGACATCGCCGGCATGTAAAGACCTCTTTCAAGCGTTTCGTTTCTTCTTGTTGACCTAAAAATTTCTTTTTTTGACGTTCTGATTGACGTGCTTGTCGTTCCCGCTCGCATTTTTGTTGAAGTTCGTATTGTCGTTGCTCTTGCTCCCTTTTCTCATGCTGTTGATATTGTACAGGCCATGGACACTGAGGTGAGCCACGTACATGAATCTCCAGAGGCTGCTTGTTCTTCCAGGTAAGAAGGTTTAGACCATAGGCAAGGTCACAGGTATGGCATTTAACATAGTCACCAAATGGGTTAGGGCTGAGGCCGGCGGATTCAAATCCAGCAACAGCTTATAGCAAGAAGGAAGACGCATGCTTGATCGATAGGTAGGTAGGTAAATTGATGCAAATTTCAAATAAGTGTTTGGATTACTTGTGGTTAAGTGCTCGTGGCTAGATGCTTTATCGTCGGCTTGACTAAGTGCTATTGGCTGGGGCCTTTTATCGTCCGGCAACGACTAGGTGCTTTAGGCTGGTTATTGCAGTAGAGTAGCTAGGTAGTTCCCATCCGAAGAACTATCTTCAGTTAATGCTATCATTTGTTAGGGAATTGGTCATATTCAACCGGCCAAAAGGCTGAACTTGCTTGCTAGCTATGCAAACGGCTTCCAAGTTTGTATATACATCTGTCCCGTGAGACACGTGTATTCGCGTACTCGGCGAGTATTCGCGTAGATAGCGAGTATTCAGCGAGTATTCGGGTAAATAGCGAGTATTCGTGTAGATAGCGAGTAAATAGCGAGTATTCGGGTAAATAGCGAGTAAGTAGCGAGTATTCGGGTAAATAGCGAGTATTCGTGTAGATAGCGAGTAGATAGCGAGTATTCGGGTAAATAGCGAGTAAATAGCGAGTATTCGTGTAGATAGCGAGTAGATAGCGAGTATTCGCGTACTCAGCGAGTATTCAGCGTGTACTCGCGTACTCAGCGTGTACTCATCGCGTTGCAGAGCATAATCATGTGTAGTGTTTCTAGAGATGACTTCCTGTCATGTATCGCATGGTCAAGTGATAAGAAGCATCTGGGGTTCATTGTACTCTTTAAACCTTGAAATCGAAAGAAGAACACATGTACTCACTCCCCAAAATTCACGAATTGGCTTGTAGATTGAAATCAACATGACTGCAATGAGAACAAGTGTCGGAATAGAAAATACTGTGTAAGATCAAGTGCGATGTTTGACGGCTTTGAATGTGAGCGACGCAAGACACGAGAGGAAACTGATCACTCTGAGCTGTACAAGGCAGAATAAGGTGAAAGACAACGTGCCTAACAGAGACTGATCAAGATATATGTCGTGTAAGAGAGCAAGATTGTCTAATTGACGAGACCTTCGAGCTGTACAAACGTGGCGAGTTGAAGTTATCACTTGATCAAGCACGGCAACGGCGAGTCTGAGATTTTTCCTGGGCCAGTGACGATCCCAAAGGCATCAAGGACATGAGGGCGTGTATTAGGGATGGTGCGGGGGATGTGTAAGGGTAAGTTGGCCATGCGCTGAGTTGGCGAAAGGAACCTACCTTAGTGATTAAAAGAACCGAAGTCGTCTAGTTGTGGGTGTACCCCAATCCATCTCACCCTCTTCCCCCAACCCACTCATTCCACCTCTTAAATTCCCTAAATCCCACCTGCGCTTTCTCCCCCTCATACCTCACCACCCTCAACCCGCTCACTGCCCTCCACTCCCTGCCCCTGCCACCCCATCCCGCCTTCCGCATCAGACTCACAATCGTCTCCTCCTTGTTCCATCCTTGCTCGGGCGCCACATTTGGCAAATACGTGCTGTTGTATCGTTTCCCGCGGTCTGAGAATGAGATGCGGATGCCGTGGGTGCCGAGGTCCCAATCTAGGGGGTGCGTGCAGGGCGTGAAGTTTGTGAGGAGGGTGACGGCGCAGGAGAGGGAGGGGAGTTCGGAGGAGGAGATGGGGGGGAAGCGGGTGTCGTCGAAAGCGCTGGGGAAGGGGGGTTAGTCGATTGGGTTTGTTGAGGGGGATAGGGGGTCGTACGCGGTTAGGGCGTAGCTTTTTATGCCGGCCTGGAGTGGTTGAGCGTCGAAAGTTCCGATACAACCCCTCAATGACTGGTGGCCACGGCTAGAGATGGTATTCCAAGTAACAAACAGCGGATGTTCTTCTTCTTTCTGTATCGGAGATGGTTGCTTCGAGCGACCAGGAATGGAAAAGAACGAGGATTTGGACGAAGACTTGGAAGAATCGCCTAGTGCGACTTGAGACGACGTTGTTGAGAGAGAGGAGGGCGTTGAGGAGGACGAGGACGAGGTTGATGCTGAGGCTGGGGACGATGCTTGGAGGCGAGATATGGTGGGAAGACGGAGTGCGGGCGGGGCTAGATCTTCGTCTGTATCCTCCTCGTCTTCTAGGCCCATGTCGGAGTCCTCGGCCAAATCATCGTCGGCTTCAAGCTGCTTGTCCTCTTCGTGCTTACTTCCGTTTGCCAAAGAGTATTGAGCCCATAGATCCTCCACTTGAGGTAGTTCAAGAGGCTGGCGCTTCTCAAGAGCGGCTGATAGTACTTCGAAGCAGTAAAGGCAGTGGGCGGCGGTCGCCATTTGCAAAATCTTTAGCTGTCCGAGCACCGGGGTTCAATAAGACGTGGTTTTGAGGCTTTCAAAGGAACCCCCGGTCTCCAAGGCTCACATAGAGTCCAGAGGACTTGTCACTATCAGATGGCCAAACTAAAAGATCAACTACCAACCTCCTACGGACGGAGGCGGTGGTTGAGTCTCGGTCATCTGCGGCGCTTGGAAGACATGTCGTACGGGGGAGGTGATGACGAGATTTATGTACGACCTCCTTATCTTATGCAAGGGTTTGCGGGTTATGCACACTGGCAAGTCTAACCCCTTCTATTTAAAGCACTCTACATTTCATTTCTCTCTCGACCTCGCATCTTCAGGTAAATTCGAGTTCCCGATTGAATTCATGTACAGCCTCTATCATCCACGTGGCTCATCGAGATTTTGACGCTCAAGAACCTTCTAGATTTGGCAGCGCATAAACGCATCGATTGCTGAAGCCCCAATCGTCTCACATACTCGCTTAGCATCCCATATGCCTCCATGCAACAACGCTCTACCGTCCACACCTTTCTATCTTGGCGCCTGTCACTTAAAAATCTCCTACTGCTTGTTACCATCTCCTATGCTAGCTACTATGCATCATCGTTTCCTACAACCACCGTCTCAGCCCTAGTCCGATTTCTAGTCATCAGTTCCAATTAGTAAAAGCATACGCAAGACAATCATGCCCTTCATCTCCATAATCGTGCAGGATTTTCTCTACCATCATGCATTGATTTCTCTTAATGATGTACAAAACCCCCCCACGCCATCTCCACAAGCTCTTCCTACTCATTGAATACACTCTCCTTCATTACACCAATTCGATATCAGAATTTCCAGATCTCGTCGCCGGCCGACCACTTGCGCTCATTCCAATCTATCAATCGAATCACTGTTCCTTCTAAGAATCATGCAACACCTATTTGCCCTCCTCGTTCTGGTTTCCCTTGCCTTCACTCTCGCGACCCCAGTTCCTGCACCACAGGCTGCAACTCCTGGTACATCCTTCCCCTCTTGGTATCTTATATGAATAGCTGTTGAACTTTCCGCAGACGTTTCGGTGGCCGCAATGGCCGATGCCAATGGGAATATTGTGCCTTTTGACCCTACGGCTGTTGTCACCTAGATGTACGCTTCTTTCTCGGTCCAGATTCGGAAGAGGGTGGAAGAGTGTTATGTGTGGATGTTTTTGCGCTTTGGATGGGGTACGATAATAGGAAGCTGTGGTGCAGAAGGGGTTTTTTTCCGGCGAGTCTTGTAGGAAAACGAGGGAGCAAGATTATTAGAAATCACGCGCAAGGCACAACTGATTGCTTTCGTACTCATAACCCTTGAAGCCCAGTTGATAGTTTGCAACATCAGGGAAAGGCAGCTTTTGCATTGAAGATATCCCCATCCGTGTTCTGTCCCGCCTATCCTAACCATGCAATCCTTAATGAAACTTCAACGCTCCCATCAACGCCCTCGCTGAATTCTAGAAATTCCCGCCCCATCAACGTTTTTGCTGAAACTCATCCAATCCAAACAAGCGAAAGGAGCCAAGCTCAACTCCCTAGCCACGTAAATAGCCTTCCGACAACAGCGCTGTTCACCTGTTTATGTCCCATACCGTCATACATCCCCCAATCCTATCATCGGCCTGCCCACAACCCTCTACTCGTTTC
>JAABUW010005294.1_pt1 | contig 16879 bp, 17 predicted proteins | sample 5560081 | NCBI WGS metagenome assembly JAABUW01 (sample SAMN10711882, study PRJNA513363) | rock metagenome | isolation source: Antarctica rocks | place: Antarctica: Victoria Land, Knobhead sud | reverse complement strand
CTCACTTCTTTGATTTTGCAATACTTGCTGAACCATACAAGAAGATGAAGATGCACTTCCGCAGATGATGACAGTGTAGAACACTCAGCTACACACCATGGAAGAATAAGTCTGAGGAATGCACAGGCTGCGCAAAACAGCTAAGACATCTCCCCAATGTAGAAACGTGTTTACCGTTCCCAGGTCAATGTTTGTTGAGATTTACACTGTGAAATGGATGTTTTTCTTGAATTCCAAACAGCTCACCTTCTCATAGGTGGGTGCAAGCGACTTGCAGTGTCCACACCAGGGGGCGTAGAACTCTATAAGCACGTCGTTGCCAGAAAAGACAATTTCATCGAAGGTCTTGGCCGTGACCACCTTGACGGGTCCAGAGTTATCAGCTGGGGGGTCTTCAGACTTGACAACCTTTTCAAGCTTTCCAGCCTGCAAACACGTGGAACAACAATATTACCAATAGTGATAAGAAGAATAGTAATAACAACAATAACAATAACAATAATAATGTTTACGCTATCCAACTCCCGGTGAGCTAGGTACGTGCAGGGCAAGTCTTAGGTCCATTGACACGGCAGGTTTGGGGGATGGCACTCAGAAATTCTTTGCTAGGGCTTCAGAAAGGCCGTCTCTTCTCTGAGTCTGGTCTAGCTATAAGTGCAGTGTTGAACACAAGCTGCAGCTTCATGCGAGAACTTTGCTGTAACCATACACAGTCATGCAGAAGTGCAATCAGGGCCAGGCTCTACAAGGACAGCATTGGACATGATCTGCAAGGATGCCACTAGGGATGCCCTGTTAGAAGCCTGTTGGAAATGCCCTGACAATGGGGATGCCCGGCAGGGATAGAATGAGAGATGCCTAGCAGGCATACCAGTATGGATGCCTTAACAAGACGGTACAAAGGATGCTTTCCAACGATAGAGAATGGCGCTCCATACCATGCAAGAAGACCAACCTAGCACCAATCCCAATCACAGAAAGGACAATCTGAAGGCAGATCAGTTCTTTTGGATACACGCATATCACTTTTCCCAGCGAGTAAAGCTCATTTCACAGAGTAAATGTAGACTCAACAACGCCTGCAGACGAGTGTCAGTGCATTGTTTCTACATTGTGGAGATGTCTTAGGTCACCTCAAACTCGGCAATGAAGGAGGTAAGGTCTTCAGGAGAGGCATTGGCCAACAGGTACTTGCTGTTGCTGCCTGCATCATGAATGGCATATGCCGGCGTGTCTGTGTCCTTGATTCCAAAGTACTGCATCGCCCCTGCACATCAACAGCAACAGCTGTCAATATCAGGTTATGGCTTCCGGCTGCATCATGATCTTGTATGCAGGTGTGTCTGTGGTCCTTCATACCAAAATACTGCATCTTCCCTAAACAGCAACAGCAATGACTGTCAATACCAATACGAGGTGATTGCTACTGGCTGCCTCACAAAATATGTGTGCTGGTGTGTCTGTGTCCTTGAAACCAAAGTAGTAGAGCAGTGCAACCACACAGCAGTAGCATTGTATGGCAGACGCCCAGCCAATGGTTGCTGCTTGCATCTTCAGCTGCTGCAGCATATGTCTCCTGCTTGCCAAGTCCTACTGTGTTGCACCTCCATTAGAACTGTATGGATGTATGACTATATGAACAGCGTTTAGATCGAACAGAAGATGCATGTGAATTTTGCCTGCTGAGTTGAGCTGTTCTATGAGACAGGCTAAGCCCCAACCATAGTGCTAATACAAAAAGGAGGAGAGGGCTGTAAGCACCTTGCTACATTGTGTGAAGCACATTAGCAACAATTACGCTTTACACAGTGCCATGCATGCTTTGTAACCAGCAATAGGTGTTCTGCACAAAGCAGCAGCCGAGTCGACACCTAATAGCCCAGTGGTGCAGCAGGTAATGAGTATGTGCTAGGTATTGTTCCTGTACCACTATGTCTGTCTCTGTGCAGAATATGAGCATGCGCAGTGTAATGTAGCAAGTTTGGCTGTGAATTGTTAGGGGCAAGGCAATGTAGCATCAACTGCCAGTATCAAGTGATTGCTACTGGCTGCCTGACAAGTTGCATATGCTGATGTGTGTCTTGCTGACACCAAAGTGCATTGCAGCTGGCTGGGGTCAACACATACAAGCACAATGGTGCGGCAGTCAGTAATTGTGTGCTAGATGCATGCATATGCTTCTGTCTGTCTCTGTGCATACAATGAGCATGCACAGTGTAATGCAGTCTGTGACTTGCTGGATGCAATGAAATGTAGCAGGATCGGTTTGCACCAGCCTCATTTGTCTGGCAAATGGAGTAGAGGAGTCAGGGTTTAGTCAGGAGGGGGTGCTGCATCAATAGCTCTTGCTCACCAGAGTTGGCTGACGCATCAGAGAAAACAGTCTTGACAGTGGTTATGGTCTCTGCTGCCTGCCTTAGAGCGTCCTTGAACTTGCACAGTTCTGGGTAGTCCTGCATCAAGTGATCTGACTTGATGACATGAAGACAGGTGGCCGAGTTTCCTTGAACTCTCTCATTTCTGGGTAGTTCGGCATGCAGTCATCTGAAACAGTGACATGCATGCAAATAGACAAGGCTGCTGAAGTAGAGAAGACGCAGACAAGAGCACTATAATTGCACGAGGCCTGTCTACGTCTGCGGTGTCTGGTGATATACAGCATGTAGTGCAAGCTGAACACACCAAGGGAAAGGCACAAATGGTTCACGCAGTGTTGTTGTCTGGCATCCAGCATGAAATGGAAGCTGGGCACAAAGGCTGTTACACAACATGGACCATCTGTGATACAAAGCTTGGTGTCACTGGGCGCTATGCGCAACAAATTTACTACAAATCTACATCCTGGAGCAAGGCACAGAGCTTTTTGTGAAACAAAGCAACTGAATTGGCTATGCTGTGCAACAGAGGCTTGTTGCAGAGATGCAGTACCTTGGCAGCAAAGCCAATAAGCTTGGGCTCAGAGCCGCCAAACACCTTCTGAAGAGCTTTGCGGTTGTGCGGCTGCCTACGCAACCACAGACACAGAGATGAGCAGCTGGCTGATGCGCTCTACCACACGCAGGTATTGTGTGTGCTGGCCCTTGCACAGCATTGTTAGTGCAAGCCAGTGCATTTGCTTTTCTCCCATTGCCTCGACGCATTGAGCCAAGGGCTGAGCTGACATCTGTTTGTGTGCACGTCAATGCCTGTTCAACAAAGTACATGCACTGGCAGCTGCTCGGCAGGTGTACAGCTGTCTGAAGTACACTGTAGCTGTCACTGCCGGAACATGTGTCAGTGAGGTACAACTGCGTCAGAGCTGAGCTATTCTTGGAGCAGACCAGCTGTCAGCAGCACTTTCTAACTGCCTTTTGGGGCCTGATCATTCACAAGCAACATCATGAGAAGCAAGAGCAAGTACAATATGCAGGAGCCAGCACAACATGCAAAAGCAAGTGTGAGTTGCAAAAGCCAGGGCAACATGCAAGAGCAAGTACGAGATGCAAGAGCAAGTACGATGTGCAAGGACCAGCACAACATGCAAGAGCAAGTACGAGATGCAAGAGCATGCATTAGAGAGTCTCTCACTGGTCCATTTCCACAAGCTTTGGGGTTGAGATCTCCTCAATCCACTCGGTCAGAGCTGCTGCTGAGAACTTTCCAGTGTATGACGTGCTCTGATCATCATAGTTCTTGAACAGCAGCACACTTGGTGTCTTGCTCACGCCCTCAACCAACTCAGGCTCGGTCACATGGCCAAACTCAAAATCTGACCGGAGGGTCTCGGCAACCTCCTGGAAAGCCTTGAAGTCCTTTGTGGTGTTGCTTTTAAAAACGCCAACGACACCAACATCCTTCTCATAGAAAGATTTGATGGAGGCCTTTGTGGTGATGTGAGTGGTGGCTGGGCCTGCCTGCTTCTTGAGATAGCCTATACATGCAAAATACAGCAATGTGTCAAAAGACTGCATATACTGAGAGGCACAGATTGCCTTACACTGCAGCAGCAGGATGCAGAGAGTTGCAGTTGATATCAGCTGTTTCTGGCCAGAAAAAAAAAATTGGCATGTATACTTGGCATGCCATATGCGGCTGTGCTGTATGCACATGCCAGTGCAAAATGCTCTAAAATTGCATGGGCACTTTAGCCGCTTGCAAGGGCATAATGCAAACTTACTGACAATGCCATCTGCTTCACGTGGGCCCTCATAGTCAGTGGGCTTTGCCCTATTGTTGTTCTTGAAGATCTGCAGAGCAAATCATAAAGTTATATGTAGGTCACACTGTGTGAATCTAGGAGACTCACAAACATTGTCAGACCTTGATGGTTGGGAAGCCTTTCACTCCGAACTCCTCAGCAAGTTCCTTATTAGGTTCCTCGGTGACGTCCACCTTGGCCAGGGTGATTCCCTCCTCTTGCAGAGGCCCTGAAGCCTTTGCATATTCTGGCTCTAATCGCTTGCAGTGTCCACACCTGCGTGCAGCTGAGCCATCAGAACAAGCAGCGACTGTGATCTGCTGGGTGGGTCTTCGATAGAGCGTATCGTACCAGGGAGCGTAGAACTCGGCTACTACAAAACCATTCTCAGACAAAATTTTGTCGAAATGCTTGGATCCTGACACTGCGACTACGCTATCTGCGTGTACGGACGAGGCTAACAGCAGCAACCCTAGGCCGCACAAGGCAGCGTAGTTCGTGCTCATGGTGATTGAGACTGAAGTGTATATGCAGAGTAACGAACACTCGCTGGCGGAATGACTCTTCACTGTTTGTGCTGCATTCCGATAGCTTGTGATGGCGTGAAGCTTCGAGCACTTAGGTATCAGCATGGGAGACAAGGCTTTGCATTTCTGGTAAGCTTCTTCTTCGATGCATGTTTGGCGTTGCAGCTGCACAAGCGGTATACGCTCTCAGTGATGCAATGGCATACTAAATTCATTCTGCTCGCTCACATTGTAATACCTCGTTTTCCTTAGCGTTCGACATACCAAACTCGATCACACCGCATGAAGTATTTGAGTCAAGACTGATCAGGCACTGCTTCACGGCATAGCAGCTCGGTGCCGGTTGACTTCGAACATTGAGTAGTGGACACGAAGCAGAAATTTAACACAGGCTACATGGAAGCATCAATTGATCAACAGGATACGCCAGCAGCTAGTACGGATGCTTTACGTCTGCATGCTGGGCATGCGGCGTCCTGCTTTGCCGTACTAGCCTAGAGAGTTCAACACAAACTCACGCACTTGCCCTGGCGTCATAGGTGCTCCAACGGACGAAGGTACCAGCAATGTGCACAGCGAGCAACACCGTCTGCTCATGACACGTGACCGGATGAACCTGGCATCGGTGCTACTCTTCACCACTTGCCCTCAATTGCAGCTGACTGCATGCTAGTAATCTGCATGAGGTGTATTGTATCTTACAGGTTCGTGTTAGAGCACAAGATCTGCAAAAGACCATCATGCAGGCCATCTTTGACCTTGAAACTGCTCCAGAGCGATATGACTGGTGCGCAACCTGACAGCCCATACAGTCTCAACACGATTCTTTTGTGGTTAAATTGGCAGAGGGCGTGTAAAAGGCTGCAACAACCTGTTATATGCCTGCAGGCCAAACGTACTGGAAAGGTTTGCGGTCATGAATGCTCAACTGCACAGCATCACTGGCCAGATGGTTCCTCTGATGGAGCATTATGTGGTGCATCCAAAGGTGACTGTTGCATGAAAATAGAAGCCGGCATGTATTCATCAACAGCTTCCCAGCTCCTGCTGCCTGACAGACAAGCCTCAATGCAGTTACACAAACATGTTTGTACAGGCTGTAGATCAGCAGACAGCTCCAGGTACACATCACCTGTGAATCTGCAGCAGAGGCTGACACACATGTGCATGGTGCTCCTGTGAGCTGTCTACTCTGGCCTGCAGTCCTGCCAATCATGCTGGCCTCCAAGCTTCTTCCTGAGCAGGACGAGCAGCAGAGCAAACAGCTTCAGGATCTGCAGCAACTACAGGCCCCATCTGCTGGCAGGCAACAAGCTGCATATGTCCAGGTACAAATTACACATGTTGACAAATAACTTTTGCATGTTGTCAGTCACAGGCTCCATTTTGCCTACTACGCTCATCGTAGGTAGTTTGTCAAGGCATTCGGGGTGCGCCAGCTGATCTCAGTCCTATCAAGATATCTCACTCTAAGCTGACATATTCAGTGCTGACGTTGCTTACATGCATCTCCTTTTTGACTACATAGCATGCACAATGTGCCAATTAATTGAAGTGAGTGTCTTCATTGTCCTAGATAGATTGTGTTTAGTCAAAGCAAAGATGCATTGCAGCTACCAGCCGGTTTTGTTTGACCTTTGTTGCAGGGCATGTCAGACAGTTTGAATCGCCTCGTGGACTCTTTGTTCATCGCTGAAGGAGACAGCTCAGTGGTCGGATTACTGGATCCAGTCAAGGTAAGCAGAAGCTAGCAAAGCAGTCATCAGTAATGTTTATCAGTAGTAAAGGGCATGCACCATACATGCGACCTGCTGGTGGTTGATGTATGCCGCAACACAGGTGAAGTTTGGTCAATGTCGTGCTTTCACTGCTTGTCTGCAGAATCTCATCAGCCCTACATGCTTGCGCAATTTGCACCAGCAAGAGTCTGGAAGTCAAGCAATGTGTGGCAGTAGCAACAGCAGATTCAAACAAGGCACGACTTGTTGTTGCAGGGTCAGCTTAGGTGGGAGATTGCTCACACTAGTTGTGTTCCTCCCAAGAAAGCTCCTGTCAGTGGTCAGGTATGCGCGTGAACCCCTACTAAGCAATGTGAACTTTAGTCAAGATCCCTGTTGAGGGGCGTCATTCAATCTGCAGAGGTGTCTGTAGGTTCAGTACCTTTTCAGTGTCTTGAGCAGATGCTATGACATATTGATGCCAAGTCCCAACTTGATGGCTGCTTCATCATGTAAATTGCTGCGGCCCGTCTGTGCGTTTCTTTAGCCCTCGTACTACGCTGCAAGTCTTTCTTTGCTTCAGGTCCTTGCAACTGACATCAGCAACAGTTGTACAAAAGCTGCTGCAGCTCTATCAACTGTGTTGAAAGCAGCTGTTGAGGCTGTATGCCCTTGCAGAGAGTTGGAGCAACACAGGCCGGTGCCAACAAGCTGGAAGGACCTGATCTTTTCCTTGCCATTGCTACTAAGGGTCATGGTGTACCCAGATTTGTCTGATTGCTACTCTTTGTTTGGACGTCAACAGCTTAACCAGCTGATGGCGTGTGCTGAATGTTCTCACTTTCTGCAAGTTTGAGTCCAGACGGAGAGTCCTTATGCATACGTAGCTGGCGTGCGCAACAGGGCTAAAGCGCCTTCAGTGCAAATAATAACTACTTGTACGGACAACTTGGACAAGTGGAGTGAAATCAGTTGACGGGAGGCCGGTACGCAAGAGAAATGCATGATGCCTCTTGGCTAGCCTTGATATTATAATTAGGCTTGTTAACAGCGCCACTACGATCGTTGGCCCTGCAGTTTATGTCCATAATGATGATTTCTCCCATTGATTGGCTTGTAAAGATGTTGCACATGTTCACATCTTGCAGTAAATGATTGGCGCTCGCAACGCTGTTCCAGATGGCATGCACAAACTCAGCTGCATGCGAATGCATGACATATCCCTGGTCAAGCAACATCTGTCCACTTAGCACAGATTGAGCTCATGCATCACTTCATGTAGACCATGCATGTCTTAGCAAAGCGTTAAGCGCATCATCAACTGGCAATGAGCTATTGCTGCATGCCTGTTGGACTTCCTTGCGTGTTATGTTTCATTTGTTTGTTCTGCACATTTCTGTATGTTGTATGCACAATGCGCATTGCATGTACAGGAATGTGAGATGCAGGCTATGTCTTGCAATGCATTTATATGCCTGAGCAACTGCTTGCTGTGCCGCTATTGCCCTGGGCGTTTTGGGGCTGCCCCCATTGCGGTGCACAGACATGCATTGCGCAGCCTAACACAACCTTGCTTGACTGCATACTGTATCACAATCTCTCTATAATCCAGGCAGGTTGCCAGGCTCTGCAAATTAGTGCATCCTTGGCAATGTGTATCTGAGATGCGATCTAGCAAGGAAAGCATTCAGTGCATTTGTCTGGCCTGTGCAACTTCAAGTTGTGCAGGCGCACGTAGGCCAGAACACCAGGGTAATATACGCTCTATGGCAGCTTCATAGTGTGCACATAGCAGGCAGGCTGTGCATTCTACAAAAATTGCTAGGTGAGGCTTCATGTGTTGGGGTGTCAGCCAGAACAACCTTAGAATTCACACATTGTGACCGTGTGTTTGTCAGTATCCATTTCTCATAGCATGTGCATTCTGATTGTGGCCAGCAGGCTGTGGGAATCTCTGATTGAAGTTGGCAGGCTGCGGCGCCTTCTGGGTGAAAGGCGCAGACTGTGCCATCTTCTGACCAAATTCTCCAGATTCTGACTGCCTCTGCAGCTGCACAGCAGCCTGCAACACACAATGCATTTACGTTCTGTGCCTAGCTGCCAAATATGACTCAAACAACGCATACTTTGAGAAGGTGCAAACGCTGCCACTGCAGATGCTCAAGACAGGTGGTGGCTCATACCTGGCTGATAGCTGTTCTTGTGATTTCAGGGCCATACTGTTGCGCCAAGGCTACCAACTTGTCAACCTGTGCATTGTCTATAGCCTGCAATATAGCTCGCAGTCAGTCACACGACACTCAGTTACAGTTGTCAACCCATATGTAAGCAAAACATTCAGCAGACTGTGACTCACCAGCTTGGTAGTCGCAAATATTGGATCAAATTTGGCTGCATGCTGAGTCAAGAAAGGGTTGATAAATTTATCATAAATGAGCTGAGCACCCCTGGTCTGAGGCGCCATTAGCCATACCAGGCCTACCAGCTTTAGTTCATAATACAAAGGAAAGCTGTAAGGTGCAAAAATCGATGTGAGTGCTCAGCAGTTCAGGAATACTCCTTAGCCTAATGTCAAATGTTCACAAGCAAACAGCTCAGAATTTCACAAGTGTGGAGCTACTCACTACATAAATATGCTCTGAACAACAGCCTCCAAACTTGTCAATCCTCCATATGCCACCCAATAAGTTAGCCACTGCAGTCAACACTTTGTGCCTTCGCCAGGCGGTGTGTGTCTGCATTCGGTGTCAGCCAAAACATAGCTAGAGCTACCTGAGCATCATCCTTGGTTCCAGGTGTCGATAGCGCTTTGTAGCTAGCATACCTACACAGAGCACGCCACTACGTCATGCCACATTCTACGGTGATGGTCGATGCGTCTATCTGCAGATACAGGATTGTAAACACCACAGCTGGCTTACAGGGGGTACAAAGTGCCGATGACGTAGCTGCAGCACACATCTCACATCTCAGTCGTCAGCAACTTTTAGATCAAGCTACATTTGCGTGAAGCCGCAGCAAACACTCACCACAAAACACACGAAATGCCAAATGACATCATCCTCGCAGCATAGATCGGATCGCCCCACCAAAGAGTCCGCGCAAGGAAGCAAGTTTCCTGACTTGATTGCCAACTTGCCGCTCACCGTATCGTGAGCCGTAGAGACACTTTACGCCCGTGCTTACGCCGTCATTTACACAGTTGCATAATCCTGGCTCGCAAGCAACATTGCGCAATAGCAATGGCACAGGCAGCGAAAGAGGTGGCCAACACATAGCCACGTTGTGTTGCCTGCAAGGATCTTCAGCCTTGCCAGGATGTTCCAGGGGGACATTCACGGCAACGCTGCTTTTGAGGAGAAGCATGGCGGAAAAGCACGAGAGTGGTGGGCCCCTGACGACACCTGCGGCCCCAATCCTGAGCCAGCTAAGGTCGATGAGGCACAGTTGGCTGAGGCTGTCATCGAGGAGTCCAAGAAGAAAAGGCCTAAGAAGTCAAGATACGAGCTGGAGCGTTATGCTCGCAAGATTGTCAAGATGGGAAACGATGGGAAGGAGCCTTTCTATGAGCACTTGGGACGTCGTATTCGAGAGGCTGGTAAGTTTTATCCCAATAAGAGCTGTCTTCATGCATTGACCTCCCCGCTCGACAGAAAGGCTGAGACGCTCGCACGATTTGGTCTCCAGGAGTGCAGCTTCCGGAAGTCACTGTCGAATACGACAATATCAATGTCGAGGCAGATGCTCTGGTTGGCTCAGCCAGCATCCCTAGTCTGAGCAATGTAGCTTTGGGCATTCTAAAGGTCAGTACTGGTCTAGGAGGCAACTACAGAGGCATCGGTGGTGGCTGGTGGATTGCACTCTGTTCTTGCCAATTGAGCTGTTTGCTTGTAGCCTCTACTTGACATGACTTGCAATATTGATTTGAAGCCTGCTTTGCAGCGCTCCATTGGCCTTGGTGGCCTGAAGACTAGCAAGCTCCATGCACTCAAGAATGTGTCTGGTGTCCTCAAGCCGGTAGGTTATTAGTTCACTGTGGCTCATTCAGCTTCCTGTTTTTCGTCATTGCTGAAGCAGCTTTTGCAGAATGGCTGATGTGACCAGACAAATGCAGGCTCTGTGGCTTGTGCATGACTGCCTGAGCTTGCACGCAATGGTGGTCACTATCCCCAGAGTAGTGAACAGCAGCAAACGCTATTGCTTGCACAGTGTTGCTGCCCTGTGTATACAGTTTCCTCAGAGCGTCCCAAGAGTATGCAATACAGCTGGACATCACTATTGTTTACATATAGAGTCCTTTCCACTGTTTTGTGCTTGCAGGGCCGGACCACTCTTCTTGTGGGACCACCAGGCGCCGGCAAGTCTGTTCTTCTTCAGTTGCTGGCTGGTCACTTTAAGAACACAGCGTTTTGCCGAGTGACTGGTGACGTCAAGTACAATGGCAAAGACAAGAAAGAATTTGTCATCCAGAGAACTGCTGGTCTGGTGGACCAGTATGATGAGCACATCGCCAACCTGACCGTGCATGAGACCCTGGACTTTGCCACTGCCTGCCAAGTTGACAAGAAAACTGTCAAGCAGGAGCACATCACTAAGCTCAACGTAAGCCAGAATTAGTCTCTGTCATGTGTCTGCTTTGCTGTTCAGCAGACCTTTAATTGGTGCCTCAGAAGTTGCTGCACTGCACTGCACATGTTTGGAAGTTGGAAGGGCCACATGCATGATAGCCTTTCACTCTGCTGTGTTCACTACAACAGCCATGCATCTACAGCGCATGGCAGAGGTTTGTCACCCAAGTAAGTCCTTTGAATGTCTTGTGGAAGATTGGCAGTTCATGATATGTAGGCCATGAAGGCGCATGGGCAGAAGAAGAATGGTGGCCAGGCTGGCAACAAAGGAGTGATTGATATTCACGCCCAGGAAGGGCAGGCCCTCACCAGCTCCCTCTCAGGTACACCCGCTCTGCCCAGACCACATACCCCCCTTTCCCATCACCCGCCTCCCCCAAAGCCTCGTCCCCTCTCAGATTCTGAAGCTGCAGGGGGACACCTAGAATTTCCCCCTGCAAATGCATGTGCAGCATTATCATCTTCAAATGCAGAGGACAAGCTCACACCACAATGCCTGACAAGGCAGCTCACACATGCCCAGTCAGCTGCAGCTGTCCATGCAGCTAGCCCTCTGCTTTCAAGCACTATTATGAGGGGTCATGCTGTGTCCAAGCAAGGCATGTTTGAAGCCTTTGCTATGTCAGCCTCATGCTTGCTGGCTTCTGCCATTGGTATGCCTTCTGGCTCTTCATCTTGACAGAGCTAGCATGCTGTGCAGGTCAGCCAATGGCAGCTGTGCAAGCAGAGGACCGTCTGGCTGCTGCAGAAGCTGGCACTGCTGGTTCCGGTGCTGCTGAGCAGAAGGCCAGCATCAAGAATGCCCTCAACAACCCCACTGACACAGAGGATATCATCATTTCCGTAAGTTGTCTCGTGACAGCTCATTATGCTTAGTCTGCAGGATTGCAGTTAATGTGAGCAAGGTGTTGGCCCAACGTGCACATCTTGTTTCAGCCCATGGCCTCACCATCACCATCTCGACGTCATCTCTGTGCTCATGTTTACGCTCAGAGTGTAATCATTGGGCCATGTGATCACGGTTGGCAGTTGCGTGGCACCACCCAAGCAGACATCACGTGTCAATCTAGTAGGCAAATATGCCAGATGACGCTGATGCTGGCTACAACAGCACTGCATGAGTCCCTGAGCATCTTCTGTCAAAGTACAAAGTGAAGGTTGGGTACTTGTATGAGACCCTCATGCATTATCAGCCCTGCACAATATCTGTTGGACCATGGGCCTGAGTTTAAATTCTGCCCTCCAGAGACTCATGCAATTTGAAATCTGCTCTCAAAACCTTCTTAGCCGTGATGCGCCTCAAGAGCACCTCTCAAGCTTGCCACCAATCTTTGAATACCATCACCATCCACGAAGCTCCACACTTCAGGCGAATGCTCTTCTAAACTCTTTCCTGCTTGGCTGCTCAGGACCAAGATGACGAGAAGGAGTTTGAGACCTTGTTGGAGGAAATCAGCGGCACTGGTGTGAAGACGGAGGTCATCATCCGCCTGCTGGGTATTCAGAACTGTGTGGACACGGTGGTGGGCAACGCCTACCTCAGAGGCGTGTCTGGGGGGGAGAGGAAGCGTGTCACCTCTGCTGAGATGCTGGTTGGCACCAAGGTGACACCTGGCGCTGCCATTCATGCTTTGCACTGATTTGCTTGTGGTTTTAGGCGAATTCCATGCATGTGGTTTGATGGGGCTTAATTTGATTTGTTTTGATTTCATTTGAGTTAATCTATTGTGATTTCATTGCATTTCACTCGACATCATATGATGTTAAGCCGTGCCAGTCGAAGCTAGGCAGATGTCAGGTTTGTGCCTCACCCTGGTTCTGAATGCCGTGCAGCAGGCCCACTGGCTTATGGGACAGCATGTCATGTCAGTGTTGTGGCAGCGTTCTTCACCTGTCAAGTACCACATTTCTCTCTTGTCTTATTCACCATGTCATATTGACATTGGAACCTTGGCAGCATTTTTTATCTGACGAACGCCACACATCTGTCTTGCCTAATACAGCATGTCATACTGACACTTGAAACGGTGTTCTTCACCTACCGTGTGCTATGTACCTCCCTTGCCTGTGACAGCATGTCATGTTTGTGGCATCCTTGTTTGCCTGTCAAATGCTATATACCTCCCCTGCTATGTGATGCAGCGCGTGATGCTGACATTGGGGTTTCAGCAGCGATCCTCACCTGACAAACGCTACACGTCCGTCTTGCCTTGTACAGCATGTGTTGCTGAAAATGTAGCAAGCTTTCTTCCCCTGTGGTTTGCTGCATACCTCCTCTGTGGTTTGCTACATACCTCCCCTGCTGTGTGATGCAGCGTGTGTTGCTGATGGACGAGATCAGCACAGGTCTGGACAGTGCCACCACCTACAGCGTGGTGAAGTTCCTGTCCAACACCACCCATGTGATGGGCCTAACCACCATGATAGGCCTGCTGCAACCACCTCCTGAGGTTTATGCCGTCTTTGATGACGTCCTGCTGCTCACTGATGGGTAAGCATCCTTTTCTTTGATCAGGTCAGGCAGTTCAAAGTCGTTAGGGCGAACGTGCAATGACATCATCTGACCTGTGTGCTTCTTCTGGCGCTGTGTGCTTACGCCCTAATCTGTAGGATAGAAAAGAAAATAATAGTCTACATCTGTCAGCGATCACGACCGGAGCCTCCTGGGGCGGCAGTGCAGAGCCCAGTGTGTATTAAGGCTTCTGCATGCAATGACTGTGTTTGGGCACTCTGCTGCATGTGTTTTATGGCAAGTTACAGGTGACTTACAGAGGCACTGCAGTCATGTTGATGTGATCTTCCGCACTGTACTTTATACATCAAAGGACTCTGCATGTAATGCATATCTTCAGGCACCTTGCTGCATCATCTTTGTCCATAAGCATGTTCCATCACATTTGGTTGTAAGTGGGCAGATAGATGCATGCTCGTGCCTATATGTGTCAGGAATTTAGTATCCAGCTGACGCTGCATATGCAGGCAAGTGTGCTTTCATGGGCCGGTGGACGAGGCGATACCCTTCTTCAGGAGCCTAGGCTTTGACTGTCCCATACGGAAGGACCCTGCCAACTTTCTGCAGGAGGTCACCACCCCCAAAGGTATAACCGTATACCGTGTTACATAACCGTACTCGCCTATTTGCTTAGGCAACATGGCTGCTGCAGTGGGCCTTTCCTCTGTTCTCTTTGAGCATCAGACGTACTTTTGCAGCCGTCTTTTGTCTGGGTGCAAGTGCAACATCCCACCAAATGGCCTTATTTAGGCAACAAACTTCATGTAAGTGCTACAGGATCTGCAATGTTGCTGCAGTCCAGGGTCCAATATCACTGAATCAGACTTGCTGCGTAGTGCCAGAGCTCGAGCACCACGCCCTGTTAGACCAGACATCTGCTTTTCATGCCTGCTGTCTCATTGCAGGTCAAGTGTTATTTGCCGCTGATGAGCTCAAGAAGAAGGTAGGGATCCCAACCAAGGCTGAGTGGGCAGCCCGGTATGGTGCCCCCCTGGAGGGCCCAGCTCCCCCAGGGGTGCCAGAATATGACCCCCTTCTAGGGGCAGGGCAGTACAACAGCAAAATGATGATGGAGGTCGGGGAGATTTCAGAGGCCTTTTGGCGGGAGACGCCCTGGGGCAAGGCTATGAGGGATGAGCTCAAGAATCACCCCTACCCCAAGTAAGCCTTTTGGACCCCCACTTCCGCTTGCCCCTTGGGCTCTGACAGCTTTGGGTTGCTGGCACATGTTTCTGGCACTGGAACAAAATGACCTCAAATTGTCAAGCACTGAATACTTGTATATTTCCTTTAACCTGAAAGGAATAGTTAAAGATTCAAACTACATATGAAAACAAGTGAATAATCAAGTAAACAATGTGTATGGTGACCATACACTGACGTGGCACCACGTCATGAGCTCATAATCTCACGGCCTGCAGCCCCATTGCCAGAAGCTATGATCTTTGCCACCAACTGCAACTGCAACAGCATCATAAACCCCCGCAAGTCACTCATGCTGCTACTGCCATGCAGGGAGAAGGGACACCCAGAAGCACTGACAACCAGTGAGAGCGCTCTGACATGGTACCAAGCCCTCAAGGTGGTGTCGCGCCGCCAGTGGACCCTGGCCCTGCGTGATAGAGCCCTTGTCATTGCCAGGTAATGCCCATCCATCGCTACACCTGGCTGCTGTGTGCTGTTGGTAGTTATTGTGTAAGCCAGAGGGCATGAGATCTCACATAGGAAAGGGTCATGAGATCTGAGGTTATGAAATTGAATCTGCACTCGGCATGTGCTGTGGGTGTGAAAGTGTGATCTACTCAAGAATGCATGGCGTGCTTCCTCTGCTCTTGCCTGGCTGTATGTGCCTTGATTGCAGAGCTGCAACCCTGAATGACTCACCAACTCATGATCCCACAGGCTGATCCAGGTGGTGATCATGTCATTGATCATTGGATCCCTGTTTTCTGGTATCCAGAAGACGGCGACTGGGTCCCGAGCCATCTTTGGTGTGTCCTTCCTCAGCATCATGTTCCTTGCCATGGGTGCAATGCCTCAGCTGGCAACCACCTTCATGAATAAGGGGTAAGCACACGTATCCTCACACAATTGGCTGCCTGGTTGACTTCAATGTTGCACTCAATGGGTGAGTGCACACACACTCACACACCCACACACCCACACACAGACTCATGTATGTGCATACACTGTGTGAATGTAGAAACGGGCATAGTGCGACATCCTACAAAGTGCCATGTTACACAGTATCACATCATGTCTCAAGCTGGCATTTTTGCCGTATGACTTGCAATGTAAATGTATAGGCTATGCTGTGTATGTGAGGCTGAAGCCTCACCAACAAAATGGTGTGCCTGCAAAACGCGTGCTCCACCAACGAAGCTGAATAGGCCCTATGGAACAAGATGATAAGCTTAATCGTAGGCCTTCACTGACACCAGAGCATGATCTGTTTGCAGGGTGTTCTAAAGCAGCGCAACAACAAATTTTTCCCGGTGTCCACCTACGCCTATGCCATGGCCATCTCCCATGTAAGCTGCTGACATTGCATCAGCAATGTGTCGGATTGTACCTGGCTTACCATGAACTGCATATAAGTACATGAGATTGTCATCCATCTTACACATGATGATCATCTATCATCACAAATGCAGACTCCCTGTTACTTACCACATGCACACTGCCATGTCTGGTGGGCTCTCAGCAAACCACACATGAACGATAGACTGACTGCCCGCTCTTGCAGAGCTATACAGCTGACAATTTGGTTGCATGTATGGCCTGTGACCGCTCATGTTATGTTGCCTGTGCTCAGCTGGAACACAGCTGACTCTGTTCATCATGTGCTGATTCAGTCTGTGCAGCCCTGGCTGCATACTACCAAGAACCAAGAAAGGCCCACAGATTGACAGGATTCATCACTGTGCATTTGCCATACCTCATGCAAAGTACCGATACAGGCTTGCATGGCTCTGAAAATCATGCTATTGCTGCTGTCTTTGCCCCTTACAAAGTGCTGTGTGCAACATGCAGGTGCCATTTGGTCTGATTGAGACAGTGGTGTACACCTGCATAGTGTATTTCATTGTTGGCTATGAGAGAGGCCCTGGGTACTTCTTCACCTTCTACCTGCTGTGCTTCTCTACCATGCAAGTCATGGCGGCCATCATGCGCTTCAACGCATGTGCCTCCCCTAACATGGTCATATCCAACTCAGCAGGTACTCATACACAGCTGTGCACATTGTATGTGCTATCCTTGGCACTCTCTGAAGCTTCAGCGTCATGCAAATTTACATTGTGAAGCGTACATTCCCT
>JAABUW010005293.1_pt1 | contig 16884 bp, 19 predicted proteins | sample 5560081 | NCBI WGS metagenome assembly JAABUW01 (sample SAMN10711882, study PRJNA513363) | rock metagenome | isolation source: Antarctica rocks | place: Antarctica: Victoria Land, Knobhead sud | reverse complement strand
ATGTGGAGGAAAGAGTGAATTGGGCGTGTCAGCTTGAATGCAGCAGCCAGTAGCTGTGCACGTCAATGCATTCATGTGCATGTGCTAACCGATGTTCACAGATGTGAACACTACAGATGGCCAGAGCAACGGAAGGACATTGTCTGTCAAGATCCAAATGTTGCAATGGTGACGGGCTTACCTGCTGAACAGGAGGATTGTTCTGTACACAGGTGGCAACAACCTCCGCAGCGCGCCATCTGATGGAGGCATGCGAGTCTTGCAGCAGGCTCAACAGTGTTGGCAGGCCCCCAATGGTGTGCAGATCTGCAGCAACGTGCAGGAATGTGTCAGGTCTCGCTGGAGAGAATTGCTCTGTTGACAATATATCGAGATATATGCCAGAGGGACCATGCTGGAAAGGATTGCGAACCAAGCAAAGAGCAAATCAACTCAGCATTTTGCGTGAGTTTGACCAAAGTGCCTCTTGGCCCGCTTGCAAGTGTTGTATGCGTGAGACTGCATGAGGTTACACTGATGGTACTTGGTTCTGTGTATCCGGTGTATTTGCCAGCTGTTCAGCATGTTGTTGCAAGTCTTCAGCCACATCTGACGGGTGTGTGGGCTGATGAATGACTATGTGACTTATCACAGGGATATGTGTTGCGACAGACGCTGTTTCTATGAGGTGTGCATAATAAAACAAAACAAATGTCGTCAGCAACAAGCACCTTGCTAAAGGCGCACCTCTTGCATAGTCAATGTTGTCAACAATATCAAGGAGCTCTTCTAGCATATCCTGCTTCTTCTGTACAGCATCAGCTGTTTCATCAGGCTGGTCAAGAGTGGCTTTGATATGTTTCATGCGCCCCACGTGATCCACAGTGTATTGCGCCATGGCTTCCTGAAACCTGTAAAGAGTCAAACGCTTGGTCAGCTTGAAGCCAAATTGGACGGCTGAGCCACATGTTGTGCATGACTATGCTTTGTCATCAAGAACAGGCTGTAGAGATGCAGTAGAGCATGAGGTCCTTGTTTGTGGCAAATCCGGGTTCTGACTCTCCTCAAACATTCAGCACAGGTTTAGCACTTCCTTGTGTCCTGCTGGTCATGGCCCAGCTTTATTGGCCTGGACGATGCATACATGACACGCTGCAGGTACTGCAGTGCAGCTTCAACACGCTTGATGGCAGGCGTGACCCACCATTTCTGCTCTTCTGGAGTGACCTGCTTTGGAGGGGGGCCTTCTGACGACTGGTGCTGCATGGACCAGTCAAACAGACCTGCAGTAAACAGCAACATGCTGGCCTATGCATGTTCCGTCTACCTGAAGCTTATCATCGTCAACTAAACCTATGGTTTACCTTTCCATGCGGGAGCACTCATGGTTATGTGATCTGCTGTTTTCGCCAGTGATGCTGGCTTCAGGCTGCGCTGACAGTCTCAACGCTGGCAATGTTGAGCGGTGTTATGACCTTGCTGGGTGTTGAACAACCGACGTTGCTAGAAAGCGCGAGAAGAAGTGGTTGTCCACGTGGCGGCCTTAGTAATAATGGTCAACATGTGAAGCACATGCACAGGAGCTCTATGGGCTAGACAGTTGGGAAGCCTGCTACCGCACGAAGACGAGCATGACAACTTCAGCATGTGCTGCATAGGACGGCACTGAGCGCTGCTATGTAAGGCAGCCGTCATTCTCGTTTTGAGACAATTTGTGGCAGCGGTGTATGCAAAACCGACCCTATTCTGTTCGGAAACGTCGTGTGGCCAAAATGGACTCCAATACCCCTTCAAAGAGCTCCTTCATGGCTATACACAAAGTGGAGCTTGGCACCGCTGCCATCATTGCCGTGCTCGGAGTCGGTTTAGGCCTTGCTTTACCTGAAGATCAGTCAATGCCACACCGCTTCAACAGAATCATCACGGTACGCAGGGCGTAGCATGAGCTGAATGATGTCCAAGCCACCATGTTTGCATGTTTAATTTGTTTCAGTGCCGTGCCGGTTCAGCGATGACTGCCAAAGTACATTAGGTCAACCACTGTGTTAGTGCAGATTTCAGGTTGGCTTTACTTCCTCACCTGGAGTCTGAGTTTCTACCCTCAATTCCTGCTGAACTGGAGAACCAAGAGTGTTGTGGGGTTGTCTTTTGACTACGTCTCCTTGAACATGATGGGGTTCATTGGCTACTCCATCTTCAACATTGCTTTCTACTTCGATTCTTCAGTACAAGAACAATACAGGTATGCGTGAGAAGCCCTTGCTTGATTGCCATCTGCTCCTTCTGCTCCATCTGTCTCAGCACATGTGGCAGCAAAACGAGCACAGAGTGACACTCGATGCTTGAGGCTTCCTGTTTCTGGCATGGTGCTTTATGCTGCACTCATGGCGTGTAACAGTGCCATCTTCATGTTGTGTTTGCTGTGCAGGCAGAAGCACCATGGTCATAGCAATGCGGTCCACCTCAACGATGTATTCTTTGCTGTTCATGCAGCTGTATTGGCTGCTTTCACTCTCATTCAGTGTTTTATATATGAGAGGGGAGACCAGCGCGTCTCCAAGCTATGTGCATCAGCCATAGCTCTCACTGTGTCCCTTTCTTGTGTTTCGTTTCTGCTGGTAGTGTTTGACAGCAGAAAGTTTCCCTTTTTGATGTTTCTGTACTGGCTTTCTTGGGTTAAAATGGGCGTGACTTTCTTCAAGTATATGCCTCAGGTGCGGCAGCACAGTAATGAGAAGGGTCTATTGCCTTGCACACTCATCCATCGTGCACTGGCAGCAGTCAGCGCTTGTTTCTGTGACAATTTTGCATTCATCTGTTGATTTGTGTGTGCTTTGTGGTGGTCTGCATATTGAGCTATCGAATGTTGCGTTGCGCTATGACCTCAATGGTTGCCAGCCTTTACAAGATCTTGTGCCCGTGCTGCAGGTCTGGCTGAACTATAAGAGACAGTCAACTCTGGGCTGGAACATCAATCAAGTGCTGCTTGACTTCTCTGGTGGCTTCTTTTCTGTAACTCAGTTGTGTATGGAGGCTTTTGTCAAGGAGGACTTGTCAGCAATCGCTGGCGACCCCGTCAAATTTGGCCTGGGTCTTGTGAGCGTCATTTTTGACATCATTTTCATGATTCAGCACTATAGTATGTATAGAGAGAACAATGCAAAGCTGATAGAAGAGGCTCCTAAAGCTAGGTACACAATGGTGTCTCCAGATCAGTCCAGACAATGCTCTCAGCAGGATGAGCAGCCGCTGCTGACAGCTTCTGCATCAACCTCTGTGTCTGAAGAAGGCTTGTCTGGACCACAGCCTTTAAAGACTAACAGCATCGACACTGTTGCTTTGCCAACAAGTCGTGATCAGGACCATGTTGTCTAGTCACTATTGCCGCAGCGGCGGCCACTGCTAACACTGTTGTTTGTACTCATGTTGTGTATCAGTTTGTGTCAGTCACTGTCTGCAATGTGGTACTTGGATTGTTGGTGCTCTACTTTGTCAATTCATTGCTATTGGTTTGATGAAAATGCTTTGCACGCTTTGAGAGCGATTTTGGTATTGTGCATGACCTAGACCTGGACCTTGCTATAGCCTTTGATGGCATGCTTTTGTTGTTGGCAGCTGTTAACGTGGCACTGATATGATCCTGGGTTTTTTAACCTGTTTGGCAGCATGCGTAATTACTTGTAAGCGCTGACATTGCAGCAGCACTCTAGCAGCGGCAAAAGAATAACGTCACATTTTACAGTTGGGCCAGAGGCGGCTTGGAACGATACTCTCTCGTCAGTCACCTGCTAACAAATTTGCAGCATTGATAGTTTGGCCTGCAACTGGATCAATTCTATAAAAATAAAGAATGCATGTTCTCACCTCACACACATCATGTGCTGTAGAAGCTGATGCAAAAAATGTTGATAAACTCCGCCTCACACAACACAAGTAATGTGATATACACTGGCACATCGATACCTACAGTCGCAGACCGACAGCTAGCCTGCCCTCACAATATGGACACATTGGGATTGCATTATCAGAACTCAGTATGAGTCACTAGTCAACTGACATTACATCTGATACATGCGTGACGCTGCCTTGTGGTTTCTGCCTGGCTGAAACAGTCAGCTGCAGCAACTCTGCATATTACTGTACACCGGCGAACAGCTCTGCTGCTGGCCTCACGATTTCATTCTGATCTGCCACAATCTCCACCACTTTGTTAGTTGCTGCTGGCTCTGATAAGGCATCCACACAAATCTCAGCCACCTGCACCAGCAGCAGGCTCCTGTCCATTAAATGTGAGATATCTGTTGAGACACATACAGACCACATTGTCTGCACATCAGCCGTGCAATAGATAGACCGTGTTCATGCTGCTGTCTGCACAATTCCCCACAAGACTTATATTCTGCTGGTTTGCACAAGCTATATGAGTTTTCTATAATTTAATAATAGTTTACAGGCGTTCCAGCTAATCGTTTTTGCCAGGTACCTACTAGGTGTGCCTAAACCCTAGTCCTGTGAGCCAACATGCAACATGAGACACTAATTGCACCCAAGGGGTGTGCGCTGACAGGGCGAGTGCCATAGACGAAATTGCGAGGCAATTGTGATGAAAATCAAAATGACATAATGTGTGCCCACATGAAACTGGGCATTGACCACAGAAGCCCCTGTCTGCACACTGTTTAGCAGTGTTTGTTTGCTGTGTACAACATATCTGCACATTGTGGAACACGCATCTGCACATTGGGGACAAGCTATCTGCACATTGTCGATAACTTGTGTAGGGCTTGTCTTGCACATTGCGTACCTGCCGTCTGAGGATGCTGCCGGGCGATCTTCTGGGAGGCAAGCCAAAGGTGTCGGGCCCTGCCATCACAGTGCCTCCTTCCCTCTGCCTATCTGGCACAGAATTCTGCAGACCACCTAGTCACACACCACAAAACAGCTCTGTAGACCAGCAGGTGACAAGCAACATGCACGCTCCTGCATATGTGAGGGCAATGTGAATGGTTTCTGGCAGAGCCTTCACATCCCCTGTGTCTAGGTAGAGTTGAGCTTGGCAGGCCACATGATCACATGCAGCTTAACACTGATGTGTGACTCGTGTTCTGCTGCATGCCCATGCTTGCGCAGCAGCTTTGTCCGTTCTGAATCTTTGCCACTCTCTGCTCTGAGATCAGCCAGGTAGGTATGCCTCACCCCAATGTGAAAGGCCATGCAGCAGCTTGAGGGTGAGGCGACGTTGTGCTTTAGCTGGTACGCAAATGGTCCAAAGTCAGGCATGCTACAGCTACTCTGTAGACGCCCATACTCTCCATCAACAACCATACTCTCAGGTTGCAGGCTCTGCTTGGTTGATCCAAGTCCGGGTGACTGATACTAAGGCTATACATGTGCAGATATGCTGCAAGATGAGCTTATTACCTTGCATTGATGTGCATGTGCATGCTTGCAACATCATGAAAAGCTGCCAATATGTTGTAGTGAAGTAAAGGCATGCAAGCAGGCCAAGGCTCAGAAGCATGCCTGGTCGAACAATGGTGTAGTCAATCCCTGACCTCTGCAGCTCTTCCTCAGCCCTTTTCTTGAAGAACAGTACCTGCAGATACACAGCACTGCTTTGGTACCTTGTTACCACAGCAAGCGCGATGCAGTGTTACAGTCACGTCACAACCGATATCAGCATGCTGCAATTTAATTGCAATCACAGCCCTGTGGACTGTCAAAATGTCACACTTGCATAAGCCTGACTTTGCATTTGCTATGCAGTGACCACACAACTGCCCGCCAAGATAAAATTTTGATGATCATTGTCAATGCTGCATGCAACAGAGACTGCTGAACTGCAAAAGCAGTGAGGAATGGCACGTGCACTGCAGGAAGCAGAAGCTTGAGTACACGGAGCCCACCCCAAAGAGAAGGTTGAGGGGGAAGAGGGGGTCATCTGTCCCAATGGACGTCACCAACACAAACTTCTTGACCTTTGCTTGCGTCGCAGCTGCAATCAGGTTCTTAGTACCCTGTGCAACACATAGTGATACTCAGATAAAGGCATGCATGGAGGTCAAGAATTCAGCAACAACACATCTACAGGCAGAGATGCACATGCATGCACCCAGCAAAGGTCACAATGAGCCTGCAATAAAACGCCACACCTTGTTACAGACGCACTACCTTGTTACAGACGCGCTACCTTTGTTCAGACGCACTACCTGGGCTGTGCTCAAGCATGAGCAAATAGTGCCTGTGATGCTGGTTTGATATCACTTGCAATAGACTTGCCACATGCATGCAGCAGAATAAAGCATAATGAGGTAAGCCATAGCTCAAGCAAGACGTGGCATTGGACATAGCTGGACTACAGACCTGGTAGTCGACGTTGAAGGGTCCCAAGGGGTTCAACCGGTCTGTGCTGCCAGTGGCACACACCACAAAATCACTGCAGACCCAAGCTGGATCAGTCCCAGTTGCAGACCAGCACAGAGCAGCAAAACAAGGCAGCAGCAAGCAATGTGTCTGTAGCTGGCTGAGCAGCCATGCAGCAGGAGCTGTGGACATTCAGGTTAGCGTGCACATTCAATATGTGAATAGTGCATGCACCATCAGGGCTTTTAGATGGCATCCACTTGTGGTTGAGGGCATATCTTCTGTCTGCCTGCCTGTTTGCTTGAGAGAGACAGTGAGAGAGACAGGGCAGTTGCTTACCAGCCCTTCATTGCTGCTGGCAAAGTTGAATACTGGTAAACATCTCCCTTAATCACCTCAACATTGTTTGTGTAAAGGTCCGAGTTCTGCAAGCAGCTCCCGCTGTTCATAGTTCGACACATGGCATAAGGACACATTGACACTTGGCAGCCTACCATGCAGTGTTGTATAGACCTCACAATAGGCTGCCTTACCACTTTGGTGTAGTCCCGCACCAAGGCACGCACTTTCACTCCTTCATTGACCAGACACTGTACCACTCTGCTGCCGACTCCACCTGTTGCTCCAGCAACCAAAGCTGTTTTGCCTTTGATCTTCTGCCTGTTGCCTGCACATCGTCAAGTGTCACAGACAACCTTGGTGGTTGTCCTAGCCGTGGTGTTGAGGACGTGCTCGCACCTGTCCGGTACACCCCTTCAACTGGCACCACCTCCGCATCAGACGGAATCATGTCGTCTTGGGTATCTTGCCGGCTTGAAGAACCTGAGAGGACCAGCGTTTAATGCGGTCACAGGCAAGTCAGAAAAGGTCTACACTGGACACACCACGATCAGATCCATCTAACCTCTGCGTGCCTGGACGATACATGGGGATCTGGAAGTTCGACCGATGAACGGCTTTGATGCCGGTGATCTGGTGAGGCTGGCGCCATGCCGAGCCAGAGGACTTGATCGGGTGTGACAAAGGCGGCATGTTTGAGAAGAAGCAGTCACTAGGGTGTTAACAGTTGAGATCGCCATCTTGCAGACCCGAATTTAAACTTTGTCGACCGCGAAGACGCCAGCGTCAAGCCATTTGCGTTGAGCCAAGCGTCAAGCGTCACGTAACGCCAGGTGGCGTTTTACCTGACAGCCCGGGCAAGACCGCCAGTCGCATCATTCTAGCGCTGGGCAACGGCCCCCATCACAGTAGGTGGTTGACGGCAAGGCTGCCGGTCCTGCGTTCAACTGTGACAGCTGACTGAGAATCGAGTGCACCATGTCGGGCGTAAAGCAAACGCGCACCACCTGGGCTTTGCCACAACCCCTCAGGAACGCACAAACAATTCCTTACATTCCCGATGTTGACTCTGCTGCAAGAGGTGCCAATCTTGTGGCTTTGCAGGCAAGCCAGCAGTTCTCTGACCTTCAAACAGCAGTCAGTCGCAATACATTGGACACAGTTAGTGCCCCCCCTGCAGGGCTCGCTTGTGCGCACAGACTTGTGGTATGAAGTAGCTCTGCTGAGCAAGCTGTTGTACAAGTCCAAGAATCAGCACCGCAGCTCCAAACACTTCCAATACCTCACAGAGGTATGCTGTCAGTATCACTGCATACCCGCTTATTACCTAGAGCTGTGCTTGACATCACTCAGCCATCACTCAGAGCACTCACACTTGCTTTCCCAGCATGCTGTGCTCATGCGTTCTGCTGCATGCCAGGTGAAGCGGTGCATGAAGCTGCTGCTGCAGCTGCAGCTGTCAGACCTGGTGGGTGATCTCAATCATCTCAGATCCAATGCTGGAGTGGGCATGCCAGCAACTGCCTCCCTTGTCATGTTTGGCAGGTACTCACCTCCTTCAAACCAGGGCATGATGCGCATGTCACTTCCTTGCTGAAACTGCTGCAGCTCCTCACACAGATTTAACACCCTGCAGAATTCCTTTTGACAATTCTGAATACAAGACAATGTGCTGCTGCCCGTATCAGAGCGCATTTTGCTGACATGTAGCCCTGCCTGTTGTATGCCAGATGCTCATAGCCGTGAGGCAAACAGAACCAGCAGACACAACTGAAATTATTCCTTCAAAACACCTCGCAATGAAGGCCATTTGCGCACACTTTAGGCCCACACCTACGTTCACAGGAAAATGGTACTGCAGTAACCAGTCTCCAGAGGCATATTGCAACACTGACGTAAGGTGCTGTACGTCCACAGGGCAAACAAGCTGCACGTACCCTCACAGCAGGCAGGCATTCTGGTCTTGCAGCGCCTGTTAGCGGGCTGCCGCCTTGCTGTGAGAGCCATCCCTGCCGCACATGCTGCAGCTGCACAGCTGCTTGCGCAGCTCAGCATGACCTATTTCATGCCCTTCTGCTTGACAGCCCTAGCCATGGTGGCCAGAATCCAGGTATTCACCTTCGCATTTGCTCCCTGCTTTTCATTGGCTGCTTTTCGCGTCTGACTAGGAACCAAGAGCACCATACCACGTGATAGCACATCCATGCACATCCATTCACATCATATCCAGGGCAAGTGTAATTGGTCGGCCCAAAGCTGTTGCTTGTGTATGCAAGTGCATGACCATCAGTCAATGGCATAGACTCACATACTGCAGAGACACTGGTGTGCTCAGATGGTCCTTCTACAGGAGCACATCTATGACAACGTCGCCTTCAGCAGACATGTTGCTTTTTGCATGTGGAACTGTAAAGCTATTGATTTGTCAGCCACAGATGGCAATCCTGATGCCAGGTCAGCATTGCTGATGTTGCTCTGCAGGTCCTGGTGTGCCAGCTGCTGCTGGACAGCATCAAGGCATATAATTCTCTGCTGCCTCTTGTGATAGTTCTGCCCCGGCAGGAATTAGTGGGAACAGGTGAGCTGGCAGTTAATGTTACATCCTCTGGTCTCCCTCTCATGGCATGTGCAGCCTGTTTGCAATTTTGCTTGCTGGATGCTGCAACTGGCATGCATATGTTTAGCCCAAAGCTGGCTTTGCATTACAGCATTGCAAGCAATTCCCAAGAACGTCTCTGTCAACATGGCCAGTGCTGCCATTATGCAATATGTTCTGCATGCTATGCTTCCAGGACTGCAAGTGCTCATGCCCATCCCTGTGGGCTGCATACTTGCAGCTGTCAACAGATGCCTGTGTCAGTATTGTGGTCACAGCTGACCTATTACGTAACCCACATGCCATCTGTAGCCATCTGTAACTTGCATTCGTTTGTTTGCCAGTCATGAGCAAGAGTCGCTGCACTAATCAGGTCTATCTGGCAGACAACTTATGTTTGATTGCAGGTATTTATCCTGATCTGCCACACATGCTGACCTGCTCCTGGACAGCTGGAGTGCCCACCTTGTCCCTCATCCCCCACACCGACTTCCCCAGCTTTGCTGCAGCAGCACAAGCCTTTCACACTGCGCACTACGCTAACAACGCTACTCAGCTTGCCTCGTCCTTTGCTCAAGACTTTGGCCACAAGATTGGCAGGGGGGCAGCAGCAACAACAGCAGCAGCCAGTGGTGATGATATGGGTGAAAAAGTCAGCAGAGCAACAGTGAAGCTGGCAGCAGGCGTGGCTGAAGACGTTGGTGAAAGGGCCAACAGGGCAAAAGTGACGCCTGCAGCAGGCACTGTTGAAGATGTTGGACAAAAGGTCAACAGTGGTCTAGCAGTGGCACCAACAGCAAAAACTGGTGGTGGCATTGGCAACCAGATCAGCGGGCTGGCGCCTGCAAAAAGCAATGATTCAAATGTTTCTGATGATGTCAACAGGGCGGCAGCCCAAGCAGGCAGCAAAGCAGATAGCAAAGCAGACACCAAAGGAGCCAGAGCAGCAAGTGACAGCAATCTAGGGCAGGAAGTAAGCAGGCCAAGTAGCACTGAGAATGTCAAGACCGTGGTGTCTGATGGCAGCACTGAGAGCTTGCCTGAAGCCCTTGGCAGTACATCAGCTCAGTCAGTAGCAGCTGCTGCCTCTCTGGTGCCGAAGGCTCAGTCCAGCATGAACAAGCTGTCTGAGGCCCAGCAGCATCGAGGCATCTCTCGTGACTGCATTCCACTGGAGTCTCACAAGGCGTTTGTGGGCTTGGCAGCAAAGCCAACAAGAAGGCAAGGTGCACAAACAGAGCAGTTGGCAAGGCCTGGGGATGCTACGCTGCTGGTATTTGAGGATAGGTGAGTCCCTGCGACAACACACCTGCAAGCGCCAGCGAGTCTGTTCTCCCTGGCACCCATGCAATGCAAACTTCACTTGATGTCACCGAAATTGGAATCCACGCTGAACATACGATCCACGCCAAGCACATGACCCCATGCAATTTAAGCTTTGCTGATATTTGTCCCATTTGCGTAGCTCTTCACGGTCTGTCTGTCTTCGGATTGCGTTTGAGTGTCACTTCGGTGTCATCTCTCTTAAGCTTTGCTGAACTTCACCAAAGATGGAAATCATGCAAGTCATGGCCTGGCTTGCAATCCAGGCTAATGGAGGCTGGTGGGGCAGAAGGGAGTCAGGCGCTCAGGTACAGACATACCTTACCATCTGTCATGCTGGGCAGCCAGGCTGGCAGAGTCGCACAGACAGATGAAGCCCCAAGCATGTTGCACAGCAGGTCAGGATCTGCATGCAAGGGACTGCCTTTTGTGTCTGTGCCTTTGTTGCGACAGAAGGGATGTGGGTAAAGTAGTTGCAGATTACACACAACCGCACATGGCAGGTAAGGGGCTGACATCATCCAGCCTTGACTGCTCAACACTTCCATGAAAACTTGTGTACGCTGCTGCTAAAGTGGTACTTTATATTGGCAGCTTCTGCTTTGAGTCTATGCTTGTGTCATCAAGTATGCTGAATGACGTTGCATCTCCTGTTGTGATAGGCTGCACCGTCAATCAGACAGAGCTGGGAGCACTAGAAAGAGGAGTAGGGAGGAGGCATCACCAGACTCTGGATTGGACCCTCAGCGTCGCCCCCAACCCACCCCAGTCTTATCACAGCCTCTGCATCTACCACAAACGGGCTATCAGCGCTCAAGCCAATCGCCGCACCAATTCTCAGAGTCCCGAGCTGCATCCAGTCATAGGCCCATGGCTCCTGGTGGTCAAGCAAGGCCACAACCCAGGGCAGAAATTTTACCCAGTGGTGCGCTGCCTGGTAGCAAATTGACCACAGGCACGGCTCCACTGGGCAAAGCCTTTGGGCTGGGGCAAAAGGCAGCCAATCAGCCAGCCTTCATTCGCATCGGTGGCAATAAACCCCGTGCTGTGTGCAACGCAATTCAGCCAGCTGTGGCCACCGTATCTGCCGAGGGGAAAGCACTCCTACAACCTGCTGTTGCCCATGCCGCAGCACAGTGTCAAGCTTCAAGTACTGCATCTCCTGCTGCAGCAGCTGCTGCCCCGGCTGCTGCACCAGCTGCCGGCCCCAATGCTGCAGCAGCTGCCTTGCCTGCTACCTCAACAGTTGTGACAACTGCTTTGCCAGCTGCTGACCTGACAAGCGGCTCTGCTGCAAACCAGCCACCAATTTTGCAGCAAGGTGGACAGACAGAGCATGTGCCAGGCACAGCGCCAGAAGGCAGAGATACAGTCTATGCTGCAGCTGACACAAGCACAGCTGGCGGTAAAGCACATACCAGCGTGCCTCTCTTGAGCAAGGCAACAGATCACAGAGTAGCTGCACAGGCTGCTACGTCAGGTTCTCAAGACGGTGAAGCAGCAGTCACAGCAGCTCCTGATGTGCCCAGGCACACACAAGGTCAGTTTGTGATACAAGAAGCCATGCCCGTCCTGTCTGCTGCATCAGCTGCCCCTGCTGTGGTGGAAACTGCAGAGGTGTCACCGCAAAAGGCTGCAAACTCAGCAACAGCGTCAGCCGCAGTGGTGGAATCTTCAGCGGCAACTGCCACTCCCCCAGCGTACAGAGGTGAAGTCACACCAGAGCCTGCTGTGATGCAAAGCCCAGTAGGTCAGCAGATGCTGCTGCCGACATCCAGACGCAAAAGGAAGGGTCAGAAAGCTGCCAAAGTTACAGAGCCAGCAAGAAGCAACAGCGCTTGGCAGGAGCTGGTAGAGCTCAGTGGTGCAGCTGAACCTGCTGCTGCACTTGCAGGCAAAGCATTGTCAGGTCAGTGCGCCACAGGCTTTCATGTTCAAAATGCTGTAAAGCATACATCTTGCAAGTAGCATGTGCCTCTGCCAGGTGATGTGTGAAGAACAAGTTGTACGTCCAGCTGCAGCACGCTGTGTTGTGCAATGAGAGCAGTTTCAGATTCTGTTGGATTCAGAAATGCTTACCACCAAATGCTTGTGTAAAGTCATGGTTTTGGTAGTGTAGGACGCGAGCAAGCAGTCAGCAAGGGTGATCAGGACCAGTATCCTGCCAATACACCTGATGCACAGGCGCCAACAAGCACGCCACCCAGTACACAGGACATCATGAAAATGTTGTTGGGAACAAAGTGAATGAAAACGTGACTGTGACTTTGATTACCTGATTATGTCACAGTGTGCTGAGGTAACACAACCAGAACAAACCATTGCCAGGCATGAAAACAGAACAAGTCAGATGTATGCTCACTACTGCTAGCCTGCAACGTGCCACAATGGATGTCTGATGGCTGAAGTATGCATATCTGCACTCTGAGGATGTGGTGACTGTGGATTCATGTTTGCATCAAAAGTGGCGAAAGTGACCAGGTCTTACTTGAGTGGTGTGACTAGATATATCACATGGCTGCGCATGCACACTGCGCATTGTGCAATGCATGCAAACACATTCAACTGCATTTCAGAGGTTTTTGTTACAGTCAAAAACAACCGATGACGTCGAAATCTAATGAAAAATTTATGGCTAGGAGTTAGACTTTCAATAAAAAAGACATGCAGGAGATTAACTGACAATAGCACTTGCTTGGATGAGTCACCAAAGTTCTGCAGGACTGATTTTGTAATGATGCTTACGCCGTTTTGCATATACAGTTATGTCTCCAGTAAAAGTCTTTCTCGTATAAGAATCTAATTAGAGTATGCATATGGCAACTTGAAATTGCAGAAAAGAGACTGCACTTCCCAGAGGGGGAAGTATACATGTTACAGCAAACTACATACTAAGCTTGACTCAGGCCCATGAGGCAGACGCAGAACAGGACCAAAGGATTTGGAGTGGGCTCTTTGGATCGAACTGCAGCAAATGCACAAGGAGAAGAGGGCTAAACATAGACAGAAGGCAACAGCTATGTGCCAGTAGCTGTGACAGGACATACAATGCTTCTTTCTGCTACAAGGTAAACTCTACTCTTCCTGTGCTGTGGCAGTGTGAATGGCTTCAGCAGACTGAGCAGCAAGCTGTGGAAGACTCTCAAGAACTTTCTTAGCCTTGGCTACCAACTTGTACCACTCAGTGCCTGAATGTCTGCTCTCTTGAGCAGGCTGCAGAATGCCTGCATTCAAATCTTGAAGTGCAAGCGCAGCCTCATGAGCCATCTGCTGACAAGCCCTGTGGTCTGCTTGATGATGCAATGCCAGAATATGCATCAGACACATGTACACAGCAGGCAGCCCATCTCCTGAGTTGTCTCTGGGGTAGAAGGCTTGCTGCCGCTGGTCAGCCCTCTCAAGAACATCCTTCAGGATATTCACGGCTTTGTGATCCACCAGCTGCTTTGCTACACAGTGCACCAATGGAATGTTGCCCGATGCACAGCGCCCAAGTATGTTTGCAAGGGCACTTGCTAGCAAGCCGCACTCCACATTGTAGCTTGACCGAGTCAGATGCTTGAGGAGCAATTGAATCACACCATGATCAGCATTGCACAGGAAGCTAGCTGTTTGTGAGCAAGCAGCTGAGCGCACAATGCCTGCTGCATGAACAACAGGCTTGTACTCTTTGTATAGCACAAAATCCTCGTGTATGGGCAGCTCAGCGTCCATGACACTCCTTGCAGCGCGGCACGCCCAGTCCCTAGTCTGCGTTTGGTAACAGGACATGATGTGTATATCTTGTACTGAAGTTACAAATAAGACAGTGGTCACATTTGAATGCATTCCACAGCATACAAGTCTCCATCATGATGCGCACACACTGAAAGTGTGTAGGCATTTTGAGTCATGGTATGCCATGATCTACACATGACCGTGTGACAATCAGTCACCTCAGCAGCAAGGTGGCCACGGCAGCAGAACTCCCATGTTGTCTTCAACAGCGCACTCAGCGCGGCAGCATCCTCAGGATTTGGAGTTTCCAGCGGGTCCTTCAGAAGCCATTTGTCAACAGTGCTGGCAAAGTCAGGCAGACAGCCAAGAATGTCATCTTGCAGATCTGCGCATACATGGCTTGCATTGATGTGGCTGCTTTCTGTACTTGCTGCCGTTCTAAGTCCATGGGCCTGGTTTTGTATGCGCATGCGCAATCAATGTGTTATACAGCGTAAAGCATGTTCAGTATGTGTATATGTATGCTTACGTATATTCGTACATTTGCACCTTACTGACCTTTGACAGGTTGTAGACACATGTCTTGCAGAGCATGACAAGCAACTCGGAGGTTTTGATGGGGATCCTTGTTGCCAGTAGTGGTGGGTCTGCTTTCTGGACGGCTTGAGTTGAGGGGCTGGCCAGCATTGACCACGGCAAGCAACCCCAAGATGCCACGCAAGACTTGATCGTCGCTGAAATTCCCATAATTGCACTTCTTCTCTTGGCATGTACTGCTCTGGTGGGGAACCACTTCCAACACAGCTGTACGCCAAGCCGGCAATGGGCAGAAGTGCCTGCTGCTGTCAGCATTATGCAGCATTGATGTGGGCAGTGACACCAGGCTGAAGCAGTCACGCAGATCCAGCCACCTGCAAGTATTGCTTTTGCTTGGTATGAGCATGGGTATGGCCGTGCACAGAAAGGCAAAGTGACACAAAGTGCCATGCATGATCAGGCCACGGCAGCTGCAATATGTTTGCACAACCAAATATGCAGTGACTGCTAAGCCATCGTTGACAGTACAGCAGCCATTTATGCGCATTGACGCGCACGCTGCGCAGCTGGTATCAAAGACAGTCTCGTATGTTGAGTGCAAGCATTCAGCATGAAGTCAGCTCTTCTTCTGAACCCACACATGTCCGCATTATATATGCTGGACCATGTCCAATGCAACATCATGCAAATTGCAAGTCAGTCTGTCTACAAGCATTCACCTGAGTGTTGGCATGTAAGCCAGGCCACCTGGTAGGTCAGTAAGGTCTGGGCACCTTCGCAGCCGCAGAACTTCAAGCACAGGCAGCTTTACCACCTCAAATGGCAGGGCTGTCAAAGAGGAGTACGATAGATCCAGGAATCGTAGGTCAGAGTCTGCAATGCAGCATGAAAGTGCTGACAATGCCCGAGAGCACCTCAGATCAAGTACTTGCATCTGCTCTGCCAGGCCTAGGTCACCCAAATGTGCCTCTGACAGGTCTGTACCCTTGTAGTAGAGCAAGCTGATGGTAGTGGCATCTTTTCTGGCGCGCAACTCCTGCTTTCTGAAGGACTCTTTGTGACTAGCAATCAGAAACCTCTTGTGTTTGCAGGCATGAGTGTGTGCCAGGTCTGATAACATGTCATGTGTCAACCAGATCCTGCATGGCGGCACGAAGTCTCGCTTGCAAAGTCACAAGTAACACAATGTGGCAGCTGTTCAAAGCAGGGCAGTGCATGATGTCACCCTTGTTTGCATACAGACGCTAAGTTCACAAGGCAGCACACAATAGCAGCTGTGTGCCTTCAGCCATTGCAAGATGTTTTGTGATTGAGCAACAACATGGCTGTTGCATTGCTGATGGTGGACTTGCCTGTTCCATTCATCTGTGTAGACCAGTGATGTGGATAGCAACCACTTCATCTCCTTTGTAGCTGTCTTGTAACATTCGTACTGAGTGGGCTGCACACCATTTTGGTGACCTTGGTCTTCAAGTGTTTCATGGTATGCGTTAGCACAGCGCATGATGAAGTAGGATGGTGTGCGGTCCTGCCTGAGGAGGGAGTTGTATGGAGGGTGGCGATGATGATTAGGATCCCCGTCTGGACCCAGTGCTAGTTGTCCTATGGCACCAATGCTGGTGAACAGCAGTTGACCTTGATCAGAGAGGTGGTTGATGCTGACATCCAGCACCTGCTGCACCCGAATGCCATTCTTTAGCTGGTCAGTCGTCAAGAAAGCACTCTGCAGCAGCAAAAGCATGGTGGTTGGTCAAGCTGATCTGCAGCTGTAAACATGTTAACAACGTTGTCACTTCAGTTCAGTCTAGTTCTCCAATTGTGAAGAATGCTGACAACACTCAGAGATAGCTATAGTCCTAGTCTTGCTTGATGGCATATTATACAGGCTTTGGGCAATAATACCAGAATGTGAGCATATGTGTGCACAAACATCCATGTTGACAGACATCAAAATGCCTAACAATATATTTTAGAGTATGACTTTCAAACATTTGTGCATTAGAGATGCAGAAAGCATAAACTTATCAGGC
>JAABUW010005292.1_pt1 | contig 16885 bp, 1 predicted proteins | sample 5560081 | NCBI WGS metagenome assembly JAABUW01 (sample SAMN10711882, study PRJNA513363) | rock metagenome | isolation source: Antarctica rocks | place: Antarctica: Victoria Land, Knobhead sud | reverse complement strand
TGTCGTTATATAGACAAAAGAGATTCGTGTCAAGTCATCTGAGCTCAGTGTGATCTCAGAGATTAGTAGGCCTGCCGTTGGGTCAGGGTTGGGTTGGGTTGAGGGGGGTCAATTCATCCCAATACCGAGTTCGAATTGAGATTGAGTTGAATCCTTCAATCTAAGCTCAATTCGAAATTGAATTGAATTGACTCGAACTCGATTTCTAAAAATAGCGTACTTAGTTAATGAATTAACTTTATCTTCAAGCAAAAATCTAAAGTTCTGAACAAAAGCTATAACTTTTACATTGAACTATGCGCAAAAGCAATAGTATTATTAATAGTATAAAAGTGCAAGAATTGTATTTATTATTATTATTTTACTAATAATATTGTATTTTAACTACATTATTTATATGATTAAATTATTATATAGTTGAAACAAGCGTCAAATTTAAACTTTTTATCTATAAAAAAAATTAATCTTATATTCTTTGTTTGAATAATTATGTACTTGATATAAATTGTGCAAAGATTAATATCTATTAAGTAATTAATATTTGAATCGTAAAATTGATTGTAGAATTAATTGTAAAAATAATTATAAAACTATATTTTTGAACAATAATATAAGTTATACTTTTGTTGCAAGTATATTATATATATTCTTGATATTAATTTAAGATAATTACTAGTTATACATTATCCTGCATCTCTCGCATATTATCTACTATATTGCTCGTATATTATTCTTCTTACTAAGTTTAATCGGGTAATTTTTAGGATCTAACGCGTTCTTTGTTTACAGTATTGTTGTTGTTGCTCTTCTTTATCTTTGTATCTATCTATCTATCTTCTAGCTATCTAATTACTATATCTATGCAATTAACTTCTTCAAGAGAGAGTCTTTACAAGTATATATTACTCGATCTTTTGATAAACGTTGTCAACAAACACGCAAAGAATTAAGAATATATTGTAATACGCAAACAAAGCAAGTTGTTTAAGAAAGATATACTAATAAAAGACTAAATTAGATGCAATCGCAATAATAAGACCAAACAAGAAGACTACAATTATCGAAATATCTTCTTTAAGCGCGTTGATTGCCCGTTTAAATGCATTGCGAAGCTGCAATTTAACTTCGAAGACAAGTATAATCTGAGCAACTAAATTCTAACTGTTGTGTATGCAGAGCACAATTATTCTTCTACAAAGTTGTCTGTCTTAGTTGTATATCAAAATATAGTTATAAAGAATCTTTTTGTACTTCGCAAAATCGAGAAGAAGTTCCGCAAGAACAGTAAAGTCAATTTTGTATTAAAAAGTCTTTGCTTAGACAAGAATACCGAAAATTCTATTTTTAAACTATGCGATATTTGGAACAAGATCGCAAAACTACAAGCAAATATATTAGAAGTTTTAACGTCTACGCAAGCATTAATAGCAAATCTATCGAATCAAATCTTCTAATATGTCAACTACAAGACTAAGAAGAGCAACAGCAAACTAGAGTTTCTATTTTTTGCTCCGGAATGCTCGCAAAAGCTGCTTTGCTTCAATTACAAGATTATCTTAATAAACGCTATATACAAGACTAATAAGTATAGAATGTCGCTCTTAATTATTATTGGAGTTACTTCTCTAAATACTATCTTCTACGCAACTCTTTGCTTTTTAAAAGACGAGAATTATTTTAACTATCGATAGATAATAGAGATCTTAAAGCAACTCTACAATTATCTCTATCTATTGTATTCTAATACTGTACTATTCGACAACAACAAGATGTTAACGTCTGCTCTTTGTTATATCTTTTATAGCTCTAAATACTATGTTAATTATAATCTATATATATAATATATAAATAACAATATTATTATCAATTGCAAGAAGCTCTTTTCTACAAATAAACTCTATAATAAGTTTATAAAGCAATAGAGAACAATTCGCAAGATCGAAACCTCTGTATTGTTGAAGAAAAACTACAACGCATTCTATTACACGTATCTCGATATCAATATACAAATATATATATATATATCGAGAAGCACATATAGCTATTGCGAACAAAGTAGACTAAGTGCTATATCGATAAATTTCTGCACTTCGATAAGATCTCTATCTTACAATTAGAGGGAACTTATTATTAAGTAAAGCAAGAACTCTACTTTTCTATCGGTAAGTAGCAAGCGTACTCTTTGATTGATCGCGAAATTAACGCATTGCAGACAATCTAAAAACGGTAATAGACAAGCTAGAACTGTTTCTCAACAATTAATATGCTAATTACGACAATGCTCTTAAGAAAAGCAAGACTCGAATGTCTTAAGAGCTTTGCAGTATATCTATTTTTCGCGATCTATACAACTTTATTACTTCTTTTGCGCTTCGAAAGATTCGCAATTACTACAAGCGTATATGTGCTCAATCTACAGCTATTGTAATATGCACGAACACGTTTACAAAGACCATAAGACTGTCGTGTGCCTATAAGATACAAGAGCGACTGTACGAGTCTGGAGGGATGCTGAAACTGGAGGATATACACACTCACTGGATGTATACGAAGCCGCAGCGAGCAACGAGGCAAGCGGAGGAGGAGGAGGCGGATCTACGATGGGAGGCAATGACAATGTCGAGGTCGGAGGCACGCCTTTATCGCCCCCACGCAATGTTCTCCTTATACAAGAGCCTGCTGTAGTCAAGGCTAAAGGTCGTCCACGAGGCGCGCAGAATCGACTATGGGCAGGAGCTGCACCGTCGCGATCGACGACCTTACAGCGACGACGTCAACAGACGTTCGAGAACTTTACCCAACGAGAACCCTCTAGCTTTGAGCTAACGCCGGAGCTCCCCTCCAGCCAGGTGCCTAACAGTCAATCGCAGAGTTAGCGAGAAGGTCGACGACAAGATAGACGAGAGGGTGCCCGAGAGGGGGCTGCAGAGGGTCAAACTGGCGATGTTCTGGCCTCCTACACGGGCAATTTTCAGATGTAAATTAGAGATGCAATTAGAGGTTAATTTTGAGCATGCGAAAAGATATGTTTCAGGTTTAAAAATGCACCGGGAGACCCTTAAGAAAATACGTCAATTAGGTAATAAATAGGTGCAAAATCATCATCGCCTCCTCCTAATCTTGTTTATTTTATTTGTTTACAGGGTCGTTGGACCCTAAGAATTACCCGATTAGACTTAGTGAGAAGCGTAGTGTGCAAGCAGTGTAGTGGATAGTGTACAAGAGATGCAGGATAATATATAACTAGTAGTTACCTAATTTAATATAAATTATGTTAGTTTAGCTATAAACTAATATAAAGTTAATATTAACATACTAGCAATCTAGCGCGTCTTTGTAAGTATAAGACTCTTAATATAATTAAACTGATTGTTCGGATCGATTTTTCCCCAAAATCTATAACTCGACCCGAAAGTTATATCTAATTAGGTCAAGTTTTAATCTAATATAGTTAGTATTTTCATAATTTATGCAATTCGGTTCCAACTATTAGAATCGAACGGTTAGTCTATTTATATAGATTTATATTAAGATTATATTTAGAATTTAAATTAGTAGAGCGAAAGTAGTAATTAGTTTGTTTATAAAGATAGTAATAACTAAAACTTTAAGAATATAGAAGAAAGTGTTAAGATTATATTTAGATATTTACTCCAATAAAATCGAGAATAAAATAATTAATTTAATAAAGATAACTATAATTAAGACTTTAAAAATATAGAAGAAAGAAGATATCTAAAATATTATTTATGTAGATCTAGAAATTCGAGATTCGCGATAAACTAAAAAAAGAAGATATTGTAATACAAAAGAAATATATATTTAAAAGATAAAGAAAGTATTAATTAAAATATATTAAAAGTTTGTATATAATAAGTCTAATCTAGCTTTAATTATTACGCAAAGTATATACTAAAATACTTTGTAAATTAATTAAAGTTTAATTCAATCTTAACTTACTTATAATATTATTTCTCTTTTTAAATGTTTATATTTATATGAAATAAAGAATAGAAAGAGAAAAAAACGCTTTGTAATTCAATCTAGTATAATTTGTTTAAGTAAAGTCTATAAAACTCGACTAAAACTTTCTCGAAGCTCTCAAATTCTTTCTTATTAACATAGTATAATTTATTATCTTAATTTAAATATATTTATTTAACTTTATACTATGTTTAATCTTAATAGCATCTAAAGTTCAGAATACTATTTACTTCTTAGTAATTTTCTTTCTTAATTATTAATAATTAAAATGTTTTTAATTATTAATTTGACTAAAAGTTCTAATAATATAAACGCAATAGCTTAAGACTAAAAATTGGATAAACTAGCTTAATACTTTTAAATAAATAAAGATAATAGAAGATTTCTACATTAATAGTAATTTAATAAAGTTCTAATTATTTGTTTTTTAAATTTTTGCAAAGTTTAATTATTTTAACGTTTCTAGAAAATAATTATACTTAATTATTGATTTTATATATTGTATCTTAATAATATTTATTAATCTATACATTAATAATTAAAGATTAGAAGTTCTTTTATCTTAATAATAATATTATTAACTTTTTTTACTTCAAGATATTTATAAATAATTTTATAGTTAATTGTATTTGAATTGAAACTTATTTGTAGATAAAAATCTTTATTGAAGTAGAACGAAGTTATTGAGATAACTAAGAAGATATTGAAATTCTTTATAAATTGTATTATAAAAAGTTATTTTGCTTAATTGTTCTATACATAATTATAGTAGATTCTTAATTCGCATTTAATACTTAAAGTAGATAATATAGTACAACTATAATTATGTATCTATTGCTTGTCTATAAAATCTATAATGTGGAAGATCTTATATATACAAGACTATTAAGAACACTAGTTTAATCGAATAAGAGTTTCGCAAAAATCAATTGTATTTTATTAAATTTAACACTTTTACTAAATATAAATAAATTCTAATTTCGTAAACAAATCAATTATTATTAACAAACAATCGCTAGATTTATTTGTCTACTCTTTTAATTTATAAAATATTTATTAAATATTTTGTTTGCTATTTTAATACAACATATCTAATATATCTAAAAATTTCTAAAGTTTAATTAATAACAACATTTTAGTAAGACTATTTGCAATTATATTCTTAATAGATATATATTTTAAAGCAATTAAATTTAATTCGATTATCTTGTAAATTTAATAATTTCGAACGTCGATATATTTCGTACGTCGATAATACTTTAAATTAGAGACTAAAACAATTATTTCTTAGTTGTTTCTATATAAAAAAACTAAAATTTTAGAAATTGCATACAATTGTATTAATAAGAAGCAAAGTTGTATTGCTTCTCTACTTATTTTTGCGACAACAATATACTTAGTTCTACAAATAAACTAAGTAACAATATCTTAACGCTTAAAGCTCTATAATATAGAATTATCAAATAGAAAATAGATAGAGATATTTATTGAACAACAATTGTTAATTGCTTTAGCGAAGTCTACATCTATATAATCTATTAGATTTTTGTTTTCTTCGTAGTAAATGTTGCAATCTAGTATTTCTTTAACGTATCTTAGAACATAGATAATTGTATAAATATGTGTAGATATTACGCTAGTACTTCCTACGAAGATATTAGAGAGAATTATGCTATTGAAGAAATTTGTAGATATCTATAAACAATGTAAGCAATTAATTAATAACAAGAGTTTGCAATTATAATAGTTATAACAATAAATCAAAACTTAAAATAAGTTAAACACAATTTATAAAAGAGTCGCGTTCAGTAATTATATAGATAATAAATTAGTTAAATTATTGAATTAATATCTTTGATTTTAATAATTTATTAATTTTCTAGATTAACAATCTTAGTAAATTAATATCTTTGATTTTACTACTTTATTAATCTAGTTATATGTTATTATCTTAATAGATTGCGCTTTATATACTATAAAGAGTTATATACTTGTAGTTAATAGTATTAAGCACGCGACTCGTAACAGTAGAATCTAGATTAAAATAGTAACAAAAAAGTATTAAAAGAATAAATCTTAAATTTGATTGCGTTATTGTTATAATATATATTAATAATTATATTGCTAAAATATATTAATAGATAGTATCGATACTAGCTTTATAGAACTTATTTGAAGATATAGCTTTGTTAAAGAATTCTAAATCTATAAAGATTAACAATGTTTTGCAATCTAATATTTTAAAGCAATCTAATATTTCTTGCAAATAAGTTGTCTAATTAAGACTAATTCTACTATTTGAACATATAATCAATATATCTAAATAGTGCGAAATAGAATTTGGATTGCTTATTTTAAATTGTACTTTAAAACAATTCTTAATAAATTGTAAATAAATCTCTTCAAGTTTGATTAGCAATATATTGTTAATATAAATTTACAAATATATATTCTAATTCTTTAATACAAAAATAGAAGAATCGATAACAATAGACGTAGATTTTAGACTCTTAAGAAAGTTTTAAATTACTTTGTATTAAACTCGCAATAACTACTAAAAATCGTAAAAAGCTTTGCGTAACTTGCATAATAAAGCAAGATAAGAAACTAGAAATAAGATTCTTAGTTAATAGACAATTATAACAATAGAGACTTATTATAATATATGCATAAATCGTACTATATAGTCTAATAGTATAATAAAAAACTAAGATTCTAAAATCTAAGTAAAAGAAATAACATATATATTGTAAATAGATTGCTAGTATTAATAACAATTATTTCTAGATTTATAGTTTAATATTATTTAAATATTTAATTATATATAATTCTCTCTCTTTTAGTAATTGTCTTGTCTCGTTATTACTTAATAAAGAAACTTTAGTAAAAAATAGAAAAAGTGCTTTATTTGTTTTAAACTATTATATTAAAATTTTGTCTCTCTTGTTACTTTAATTGATTTCGTGAAAAATATATAAATTAATTTGCATAGAACTTTCTAAAGAGTCGAAAAATTTATTGAATCTAAATTGAGTATTTGATAAAATTAATTATTATAAATCTCGTTTACTTTCTAGAGATAGTAACAACAATAATAAATTTTCTTAACGTAATTTTACAAAATTTGTTTAAGATACTAATAACAATAATAGAGTAAATTGTTGTTGTTATACTTGCGCTAAACTCTTCGAAACAAAAGATAACTATATAATTTCGAAAATTAATTTTAATTGAAAAATACTCGATTTATATTGCTAATTTAATCTTAATTTATAACATTTTCTTTTAGTTTCGAATTAAGATAGTAGAATCTTCTTCTCTTAATTAAAATAAACAATTAAAGATTTAAATTTTGTTATTTCTCTATAATTAAACAACATTTTAGATTGTTCTAAATATTAAGTTAATCTATCTTTAATACTTTGAAGTTTTTAAAATTTATAAATTTTATTTACAAATTTAATTTAAATGTTTTTTCCTCTATTTTTTGAATCTCTTTTTATATTAATCTTACGTAGTATATTGCGAGTTTTCGAGTTTTCTCTATTTAACAATTAGACTTTTTTGCGTTGTCAAATAGTATTTTTAACTTTTTTACTATTTTCGTCAAATTTTAGAACGCGTATTTTAAAACCGTATTTTTGATTTCAAATATATAAGAAAAATTGATAGTTGTTTTAAATTGATAAAGTATATTAATAAAAAATAATTTAACGAAGTTAAGTCAACAAATTGTAGCTAGATTGCTTCGAATACTTATACGAGAATTTTTAAAAATTTCTTTATCGTTTAGCAAAGTTATATAGATAGAAAATGTTTTAATTTTTGTGTTAATTATAATTTCTAATTTGCAATAAGAAATTTAAATTATGCAATTTACATATCTTCTAATTAACAAAACATATTTGTTTAATGTAAATTTTATTCTAACAAGTTTCTCTTAGTTAATTTAATATTTAGTATTCTCTTTTATTGTTATTTTCTTTTTATTGCTCGTTGCAATAATATTTCGATCTATATATAAAATTTGTCTATTAAATACTTTTTACAAAACAAACTATTTTGAGAGATAAAGAAAACAATTAAATGTAATTGCTAAAAATCTTAATAAATTATTTGATTTATATTAAGATCGAAGTAACGTTTCGATATTTAATTAATATGCTTTTCAAAAATTAACAAATATAATATTATTAGGAACTTATGCTTGTAATTATCTTGTAAAAAAACGTAACTATATTAAAATTAAAATCTATTTGCACTATTACTTGCAATATAGAAAATTATTGAAAGATATAATCGACAATATAATAAAACTACTCTATTAGTAACAAGTTACTATCTAAAATAGAAGACAACTTCTATATATATATAGGAAGAATACGCTAATTTAAATTGACTTAAATTTAATAGATATTAATTAATGCGTATTTACGAAATCTTAATTGATTTGCTTAGCAATTAATAGAATTACGTAATTGGCTTTTAGATCTATTTGTTCAATTATCTCTAACTCAATCTAACTTAAACAAGTAATTATCGCATAATTTAATAAAAACAAACAATTAAGAAATTATTCTTTTTGTCGATTAATATTTCTTCGCTAATAATAGAATATTATTTGTAGTTTGTTCTAAAATTGTAATTATATTTGATAATTTAAATCTTTTGTCAAATAATTAAGTTAATTTTTGAAAACAATAATTTTATATTAATTCTATTTAACTTGATTAGTACTATCTGTTACTCGAAGTTAAACATTAATTTATCAAAAATTATTTAATAGAAAAATAGATTTTTCTCTTTTATAAACATATTGTTTTAAAGAATCTTTAAAGATAAGTAAATAAATGTTAAAACTAAATTTTATATTATATTGTTTTATAAACGCTAGAAAATTATATCGATTTTTGTAGTATTAAATTATTTGTCTCTTAATTTAATTATTAGAAACTCGATGTATTCTTGAAAGAAATTCTAGCTTTTTTCAATAAATTATGTATACATCTAACTTCAATATTATTATAACTAGATCTTTTTTCTATTTCTCTATCGACATAGCTAATTTAATTAGTTAAAAGACTTTAATTAATATCGCAAAATAATAGTTAATTTAATATTGTAAGTTTATGCTTACTCTTATATACAAATAGTTCTTTATATTGTTCTTCTTATTTATCGAAATAAATATAGCTATTGTTCTAAAAAAGTTTTTGCGATTTTTGTAATTCAAGTACGCAATCTTGTAATGCTAGTAGTTTTAAATAATCTAAAATCTAATAAAGACAATTTTAATATTAAATCTCGCAATTGTAATAGCAAAGAAGAAGTTTCTTTAAGAAACTTTAAATTTTTGCTCTCTTTTTTTTGCTCTTTTTCTTGTAAGTTTTGTTATTTTTTTTTGGTTTTCTTTAAATTTGCGATTTCTTTATATCTTTTGCAAAAGAAAATAAAGTTATTAACTCTTAATAAACAAGCGTTTTTTAACTTTGCGTCTAAATTTCCAATTAATTTTTTTTTAAATAATTTTTTAATTTTATTTTCAAAAGTTCTTACTTAATAGACGTTATTGTATTCTTAAATATTTTGATATTTATTTTGTTGTAGTTATTAATTATATAGTTAGTAATATATTTTAGTTTTGTAGTACAAGATTTAAATCGATTTTATATATTTCGATTTAGTTTTCTCAAAATTCTTGGTAGATTCTTATATTGTTTTGCTATTTATAGTATTGTTTTAATAATTAATTAGTTTATATTTTTAGACAAAATATCGAATACTCTCGAGAATTATAATTTCTAAAGTTGTATTTGATTATTTCAAATTTTATATTTTTGTTTTTGTTAATCTTTTGTGTTGCATTTTTCAATTTTTTTTACAATAAGTTGTTTATGTATACTTAAATATCTTTATCAATTTTTTGTTATAAATCTCGAGTTTAGTTTTCGACTATTTTCAAAAATCCAAAATTTGTGTTTCGAAGATTTTTTAAACATTTTCTTCTCTTGTTATTTGTACTTTTGTTATATTAAAGCAAAATGTTCGCTACTTAAACATAAATACAGTTTTGAATAATTAAGTTGTTTTCTATCGATCGAATAATTATCTCTTGAAGTTAGATTTAAGTCTAAACTTAAAATATTTAAGATTGTAACATTAAAAATTAAGTTTATAATTGCTATAATAATGTTTGCTATTCTTGCATTTAAAGTAATTTAATTTGAAAATTTAATTTCTAACTACAAAAAAAAATAGATAGAAGTAATTAAAAATAAATTTGTATCTTGTTTAGCAAATATAAGTTGTTGCTTTTTACAAGATTCTTTTGTTAATATAAATTATAATTCTTGTTCTTAATCTTAGTTGTTTGTTAAAGATTGAAAATTTTATCTTGCAAATAATTGTCTACGTCTAGTTTTTCGTAATTGTTGCTCTTAATTAATTATAGTATAAATTCGATAAAAGAAAATTTATGCAAAAATAATAAATTAGAAAAGAGAATTTTGTTAATAAAAGATAAAACTATTAAATTGTTGCGTTCTAATAATTAGAACACTAATCTATTTTAAATATTTTACAAATATAGAATTTCAAACGCAAAGAATTCTTATTTATAGACTAGATTGTTGCTTGCAATATTTATATTGTTAATTATTAAAAGAAACTATATTAATATTTATTTATATATTAACCTGCAAACAAGTATAAAACTAATATAATTTGCGTATAATGTTGTTATATTATCTATTAAGAAGTACTTCGTAGAAAATAATAAATACGTGTTCTCTATAATTTGAAAATAATTTTAAATTTTTAAAATATTAGTTCAAAGCTTTCTATTAATATTTCTAAATAGCTTATTTGATCGTTAATTCTAGTTAATTAAAATAGACAAATAAAAACTAATATTACTTATTTGTTTCTAATTAATTAGATTTGTTAGTATCTTAACTTTTCGATAATTTTGTCTTTTTTTTCTTCTCTTTAAATACTTAAAATTATAAAGTTTTGTAAATTATTTTGCGTAATTGCGCGTAAATTCTTTCTAATATCTGTAAATCGATAAACTTTATATTAAAACTATTGCAATTGAAACAAATATAAAGAATACAACTTTTCTTTTTCAAACAAAAATCTTATACTTCTATATAATCAAAATAATTATAATAAGATAGCAATAACATAATAATTGCAAATAATTTTCTATTGTTTTAACTAAATTGTTTCTTTGTCTTTTCTATAAAATTATATTTTATTCTCTTATTCTTAATTTTTGATTTCGCGAGAGTTCGAAAGTTCTATATCTCTCTATCTATCTTTTAAGTCAATATTCTAAATAGATATTTTTGAGTCTCGTATTATTAACATTTTTTATAGAATATAAAAGCTTTTAATTTCGTTTTCTTCTCTTATTTAAAAAAAATCTAATTATTAAAAGAATAGCTTTATATTATATTTCTTATCTAGTTCAATATTGTACAATAAAATTAATTATCTAGGTTAAAATAAACGCGTTTGCAATTAATAATTATTGTCGAAAAAATTCCTATTCTTTTCTTTAAAATAACAAAGACGCAACGCAACTTTCTAAATATATCTATTTCTTCTTTTTAGTTTTCTTGCTCGCAATATTAGTAAATTAATTGTTATGCAAACTTTTTTTCAATTTCTAATATGCTAAAAATACTAATTAAAAAATTCGATATTGTTTTGTCGAAGTTTGCGAATAGAAAAGAGAAATAATATTATAATTTTAAACTAAATAGATTTTATTTTTTGATTATTTTTCAAATTTTTGCTCTTTAGTCTCAAATATACTATAGATAATATTTAGCGTCTTAACATTTATAGTACTTATATCTATTTTCTGTATATAGTTAGTTCTATATAGCTAGTATTCTTGTTAATTAACTATATACTAGCTATTAAAGCTCTAATACTAACAATAAATAAACAAATATTATTAGCAATAATATAGATAAATAATATATTTAAAATAATTAAATACTTAATATTGTATTAAATTAATATTTTTAACTTTTTAAGAATTATATTATCTCTAATTTTAATATATATTTAAATATAATAAGATTAAATAATTAAATCTCGATAACTTAATAATAGCGTATTCAATTTCTTGTAATAATAACGCGCAATCTATAATATTGTTTAAGATAACATTATAATACTATTTAAGATTATACTATAGATTGCATATTATTAGTATAAAAAATAAAAAAAACAAGAATTCGAATCTCTCTTAAAATATAATAATTTTCTTTTTGTGCAATTTTTTATAAAATTATATAGAACAAGATTGTTAAGCTCTTTAATTAAAGATATTAAATTAATAATTTAACTCTAATTATCTAAATAATCTAAATATATAATTATAATACACTTTTTAATTATTATATTTAATAAAAAAATATACAAAAAATATATATAGTAAAACAATGCGTTTAATAAATAATATAACAAGATAATATAAATAATAAAATATAATAATTAAAATAGCTTAAATTCTTAATTTGTTGCTAACTATTTCGAATTCTAATATAACAAAGATATTTAAATGTTAATTTTATTAATACTTATTATAGTATAGTTCCAAATTTTATATTAATTGTTTTAACAATTACAAATTCTTAGACTTAATAATCTTGCAATTAATATAAGAATATTGCTATCTAAATATATAAAATAAAATATTAATATATATTATATAGAAACAATAATAATGCAAATAAATAATACACTTATTAAAGAAAAAATTAATTATAAAACTCTTAATAATTTTCTAAAGAATTAACAAAATCGATACTTAAATTTAGTATTCATTATTGTTTTCTCTACTAATAGCTTTATTTTGCAAAATTTTGCAAATTAATTTTGCAAAGAACATTTTCGAAATTAACAAACTATTAGTCTTCTAATACTTGCGAATTTTATGTAAAACTATTGTTTTAAGTTTGTATTTGCGCTTCTTCTATATTATATATAATTAATAATAACTTAATATATTATTTCTTTGTATTATCTTTTGTATATTAAAAACTATTTTAGTCGATTTCTTTTCTTTGTTACAATTAACTTGTGTTGTTATATTTTTTGCAATTTTTTGTCTTCTATTTTACGAACTAAATTAAGTATATTAGCAATGCGTAATATATTAAATGTATTATTTAAATATATTATTAATTTGTTTAATTTAAACTATTAAAGTTTTAAAGCAAAATATATTGTTAAGTTAAAAATTTTTAATACTAAATAAAAGAATTAACAATATAAAATACAAGAATTAACAAGTTTTGCAATTAAGTATTTAATAAATAATGCAATAGAGTAATACACAACAAATACGCATGTTTATGTTTAATTTTAATAGTTAAAGAGTATATATTATATAATAATTAACGTAATAAATATAATAATTTTCAATTGTAATAATATTAGATAAAAGTAATATTTAAACTTTAACTCTAATATTAAGTATATAAGTTTATCTTATAATTGCAACAAATTTTTTGTTTAAATATTATATATTAGTTAATATATTTAATATTATTTATTGTCTTAATTTATATAGTTAATATACAAGTTTATTTTGTATTATTTGTATATATCATTATTAAAACTAATTAAAAAAATAGACTTTTTAAGATCGAATTTTTTCTTATTTAGAAATTTAAATATTGTTAAGTAGTTAATACTATATTATTAAGTAAGAGATTTGCTTTGCATTATTTATATATATTATCTTTAAAACTAATTCAAAATACAAAATGTTTATTTTATTAACTCTTTTGCAAATTATTGTTAATAGAAATTGTACTACAATATAAATTAAAGATAAAAAACTATTTTATAGAAAGCAAAACATCAATTGTATAACGCTTTACAAATATCTAATTAAATTGCGAATAACAATTGTTTTGTTATTATCTAAATACATTATTATATATTTTTTAATAAAATATAAGATCGAAGTTTAATAAAAGACTATAATAATTGTAATCTATTTATTATATAAATATTAAATAGTTTATATATATTACTTTATTACATTATTTTAGAACATTTAAATAAAAAAATAAAAAAATCTAAAATCTAATTTATATTTATTAAATTTGTAATTAAATAACTTTATTTCTTGACAATTTAAGTCTATTTTTTCAAGTTAGTTTTCGATTTTAACTCTAGAAATCGATTCGACTTAACTCGATTTTTAATTTCAATTTTAGAAATCGATTTGTTAAGACTTTTGAATCGAGTTAACTCGAATTGCCAAGATTCGAGTCGATCAATCGACTCGAACTCGATTAATCGACTCGACGCAATTAGTCTAGTTTCTAATTATCTTTCGCTTATTATTGTTGTTTAGCTTTACGCTTAGCTCTCTTAGTATTATATTAATTGATTTTTGTTTAGAATCAATTCTTATTAAAGCAATTAATTAGATATATTTGTTAAAAGATCAAACAATAATAATAATTAATAAGATATTTTTCTTATTAATTGTATAGCAATTATGTTTTTGTTCGATATTTGCGTTGTTTTTGCGATCAATATTAATTAAGAAATCTCAATCAATGTTGCAACAAAGTTTAGAATCAATTAAATAACAATAAAACAATAATTAACGAAAAAAAACAAGAATTCGAGAGTTTAAAGTAGTCGAAATAAGTATTAAAAGTTTTTTACTTATCTTAAGTATAAAACATTTTTAATTAAACTAAGCAAAAGTAAAAAGTATAAAAACAACAAACAATTTTCAAGAGAATAAAAGTGCATATAAAAGAGAGTACAATTATATTATTTGTTCGAAAACTTTAACGAAAATAAGCAATATTCGAGAAGAGCGAAAGACAAGATCGATTAAAAGATCGAATACTAGTAATAATTTAAAATTGCAAGTATTAATACTTAATACGAAGTTGCAACAACAATTAACAATAATCGACAAATAAGAGACACAAATTGTTGCAAAAGCGAGAAGAATAATTGATATAAAAAGAAAAGCAAAAGAGAAGTAAACAAGCAACAAGAAACAATATAAGCTTTTCTATTTTAAGAAAGCGACAAGTAACATAATACAAAGCGTCTTGTCTAAAGTAAGCGCGTCAAGTCTTGTAAGACAATAGTTTATCTAAGAGCGAGAAAGAGTATCTCTTTTATTAGAACAAAGATTAAGAATAAATTTAAGTTTTGATTTATTATCGCTACGAATTGCTTAGATTAATTGCGTCGAATCGAATTATCAAATTCGAATTAAGTATTTAACTCGAATCGAATCAAAATAATTTTAAAAGTTAAAATCAAAAATTTAAATTAATTTCAAAAATTAATATTAACAATTCGAATTAATATCTATACTTAAAATTGAAATTAAATTCGAAAAATTTAATTAAAATTGTTAAAACATATTATTAATATAAAGAGATTTTAAAATAAATAATAAAGAATTATATTCTATTTTATAATTATTCGATAGAGAATTATTTAATAATATATTATAATAATATATTCGAACTATTTGAATAAATAAAACTAAATTATCAATTTAATTTTTTTTGTTAAAAAATTCGACAATCTTATTTTATATAATTTTGTTCAAATTATTTTAATTTTTTTAGAATTATTTTAATTTTTATTGTTATTGTTATTCTTATTTTTATTAATATTCTTCTTACTACTATCTTTAAAGTTTAAATTAAAAACAAATTATATCTTAAAAAGAATTCAAATTCTTAATTTTTTAATTTTTGCTTAAGATATTACAATATTTACAATAAGATTTTTATTATAAATACTACAATATTTTAATTAAGAATTAACTATTTTATTATTAAATTATCGAGATTTTTTTTATTTAAGAATACTCTATTTAATAATATATAAAGAACTAATAATTTAATAAATTTAAAGCAATAATATAATTCTTAAAAAGACAAATATATTATTTTAAAAATTAATTCGATTTGTTAAGATATTAATATTAATATAAATTATATTTAATAAATTAAAAAATATAATAAATTAAAAATCTTAATCTTATATTTTATTTAAATTATTAAATTATAACTTAATAATACAATATAATAATACAACAAGATAATATATTATAATAATAATATATAATAGTAGATTTTCTAAATTATATATATAAAATTATTAATCTAAAATCTTAATAATATTATTTATTTTATTATTATTTTAAATAGTTTAATTTAAGTCGATTTTTATTTTATTAATTTTATTAATTTTATTAATTTTATTAATTTTATTAATTTTATTAATTTTGTCTTTATCTTTTTTATTTTTATTGTTTTTTTTGCTATTATTATTATTATTTGTTATTATATAATAATTATAATTTAATATTTTTGTATTATCTTAAATTTTATATTAAATTTTGTATTTATTTTTATTCTTTTTAATTATTTTATCGAAATTTTCTATTTTAACAATAATAAAATTAAGAATTTTTTTCTTTTTTATATTATTCGAAATTGCAAATTTTTTAACAAAAATATTAAACAACTTTATAAAAATTTTTTTTTTTTTTTTAAGTTATTTAAGTTATTATAATAAATAATTTGTTATTAAATAATTTTTGCAATTAATTTTATATAAATCGAAAAGCTTTTATTAATATTAAACTTATTGTTAATACTTAATTATAATATCGATTAATTTAAATATAAAATATAAATAATATATTTAAATAATATATATTTTCTTAAAAGAGAATTCTATTTTTATATTTATATTTTCAAATAACTTTTGCATTTTTTTAATAATTTTAAATTAATTTGCTTTTTAAATTGCAATTTTTTTTTTATTTTTTTTCTAAAATATTGTATTATAAAATTGTTAATATTATATAATTTATTGT
>JAABUW010005291.1_pt1 | contig 16899 bp, 22 predicted proteins | sample 5560081 | NCBI WGS metagenome assembly JAABUW01 (sample SAMN10711882, study PRJNA513363) | rock metagenome | isolation source: Antarctica rocks | place: Antarctica: Victoria Land, Knobhead sud | reverse complement strand
TGGTCTTCAAGACCTGCCGACTCACGTGCTCCACAAAATTACCAGCAGCTTGGAGCCCACAAGTCAGCGCAGCTTGTTTCTGTCCAGCTCACAGCTCTACAGGAAATGGCACATACATGTTCCCCATCATGACCGCCATTGGCAGTTTGTACAGCAGAGCATTGAACTGTTGGCAACCATGACACAGCAAGGCTGCTGCTCACAAGACAGCAACGTCACTATCCACTCTGATGCCCAAGAGTCATGGGGCAGGATCATGTGTCAACAACAGGAGCAAAGCTTGCAGTTTGAATTAGCCCACAGCACAAAAGCGTTTCCTGATAGGGGCAGCAAGGCAGACTACACAGAGAAGACTCAGGATCAGTTATGGCACAGGCTCACAGCAGTGCCCAAGTTGTCCTTTGCAACTGTCACAGCAAAGTCAGCCCCTGGCACACCTCCGTTTAAGCTCCAGACCTTCGCAAAGCATTCTTTTGATTGCCTATGCAATGCAAGGGGGTTTCTTACATTCTACATGAATGGATTGGAGGATTCATTTGAGGGGCTGGAAGAGGGGTACCATGCTCTCAAGGTTTTGCATGCAGTACACAAAGGAAGAGAATATTGGCAGATCGATGGTGAGGAGTGCATTGTCACTCCCCCCAATTTTGATTTTGACAACGTGCCACTCGAGGTCACAAGCATTCACGCCCAGTTTGTGAGCGAAGGCCCCCCTGCTCAACCATATCTCAGTCTAGATGACCCAGAAGCATATTTTCATCCAGACGGTCAGGTCATTCATGACTTCGCCTATAAAGGCAACGTAGATGTAGATGCTTACTATGATGAGCAGCATGAAGTGGCCAATGATTGGTATGATCACATGGAGGACCTTATGGGTGAAGAAGAAGTTGATGACATGGGCGACCTTGATGATGCTGACATGGCTCAACTCATGGGTGCAATGCAAGGGTGACTTCAATAGACAAGCGTCGGTCTGTACCTTTACCACATTCACATGGACATTGACCTTCAAGGTCTTGACAGCGCAGGGCTTTTTGTCTGCTCAGCCTGCTGATGTGGATGCACTGCAAGCGCAATTATCGTCACATCATGTCCATGTCACGTTCTAATATATCAAATAGGTACGTTACATTGAGCAGAGGTATGTTGAGTGTTGTTACTTGCAGTCAGGGTGTCATGTTCATGTTCATATTCAGATTGCTTGCTTGCAAAGTCAACATGGTACAATTGCCGAAGGCTTCACAGGTGCATAAATTTATGTGTGACGACCATATTTGGCCATAGTGAGGTTCTAGACAAGTGGTGTTTCACAGTGAGCAGATCTTTGTGCAAACCCATTTGTGCCACTAAGAAACACCCATTTGTGTCATGCGCGTCATTTAAATGGTGAAGTTACTTATCGTCACGTAGCCTTTTCGACCCTGTGTACGGTAGTCTCATGTCCATCGTGCTGACACATTCTTTTGTGTTTACCAATTTCAAGTATATGCACTGCTAGAACCTGTCCGGACAGGACACAAATGGTTGCCATGAATGTCTCTGGTACCATTGCAAAGTACGTAACATAAGCTTGATGGTGTGCAAAGGAATGATGCACAAACTGCGCATGCCTTTGTGTCATATGCATTTCCTATGTCTTCACAGGTCAAGCAAAGCAGCCAGAGCCACCTCCAAAATCGGCAGACTGCTTTGGCGTGCTTACGTACATCATGGCTACACGCGTACGATAGGCCATGGGAGCACTCAAAGGAAGTTAGCCTTCAATGCAGAAGCGTTCAAGCCTTCAAGATTGCAAGCTTCAGCCTGCTGCGCATGAAGCTCAGCTTAAACCGCTGCATTGATCGTATTGAGAAGCTGAGAAATTGCATTGACTTTGTCAAGGATGCTAGTCCTGTCCTGTGCGTATAGCCTAGAACCGAACTTGGAAACAAATTTGTCAGGGTGCCACCGCATAAGTTCCCCTCGAGACCGTTTTCGCTTCTCCTCAGGGGTGATAGCACCATATAATACAAATGAAGCCAGTTGGGCTGGATCTTCATTCAGGTCATCCACTAGCCAAGGCACATGAGCCATTCTTATTGGTTCTGACTGGTGAGCTATGGCAAAGGAGTGCCAGCGTGCTTCATACTTGGCACGCCTGCTCCCCAGATCACCCTGCAGTGACAAAGCATAAGTGTCAGCTTTGATGCCAGTGCATTGGAGCTGACTTTTACTTGCAGCAAGTCTGTGTGTTCACAGCGGCAGATCTAGCACTTTCATACTGGCATTTATGCTTTGGCACAATACAGCTCACACTTGATAGGCTACAGACAAAGCCTGATACAGAGCAGGATGAAAGGCAGCTAGCACTTGCTGTCACAGACAACGTGCACACCCTGCAGATGTTGTTTATGTGCCGCGGGACGCTGCCTTCAGTATGCCATACCACTCTGCAAATGGCATGCATGGTGTATTTCATAACATGATCATATGCATTTGTACCTGATGCTAATTTGCCCTGCTTCTCCACACACATCCCACATACAATAGGGAGTTGTAACATATTAAGTGGGTTTCCACCTGACAGAGTAAGCTGTACAGTCTCTAGCATGAATTTGACCACACCAGGCACACGTGAGCAGACAAGTAACATGAGTCTCAAACTGAGAAAATGAACCAACGAAAGATACAGCAGCATTGCGCAGCCCATGCAAACAGAAAACGTCACCTTGAGAACAGCTTCCCGCCACGCCCTATCCTTGGCCTTCTCCTCTTCCAAGATCTGCCTGCTGTGCTGTGCAGCATCAAAAGCTGCCTGTTGCCGAGCTGCTTCTGCCTTGGTCTGTTCTGAGAAGTAGCTACGTGCCGCTGCAGCTGCATCACCAGACTGCTGCCGCTTGCGCTTCTCCATCTCTTGCCAGATGCGCCTTGCAAACGCATCTTCATCTTCGGGCGGGCCACGGCCTGGGGCTGCAAATGAGGACTCTGCAAAGAAACCCCCGTAGCTGCATGGAAGCAACAAGCAGGTCAGAGCATGCCCACAGTCTGCAGGGTACCAGCGACTCACTGATCTGTGATACATAGCGGGCCATCTGTGGAGTAAGAGATGAGCAAGGTCTGCAAGCATTTTCAAGCAGGTCAAAGCCTGAGGCTGCAACGTGTGGCTTTGCAAGGGAGGCTCAGTGGTATTAACACAAGAAGCAACTTGTGACAACAGAAAAGGCTGTTGGTTGCATATCTTGGATCTGTGCTGACTGAACGTGATAACGACTTTGAAAGAGGCAAAGTTCTGACTATAGTATTGCCGACATTCAGATCCTCAGGCATGACAGCTGTACAGCGGCACACACATTGACACACAGCTACAGGTAGGCAATGCAGGCATCCAGCTGATTCAGTATGTGGTCCAGCACATGCATGACAATGGTTGAGTAGGTACAGGCATGCATGCAAGCTTGAGCATACCTATCCCAGTCTTCTTCGTCTCCACCACGCAGTTCTGCACCCGACTCTTCTCTCAGTCTAGCCTGCCATTCAGACTCATCGTCAAGCTCTTCAGGCGGACCCAAAGTAAAGCCAGCATTGGCATGATGCAAGCGAGCACGCTTGGCTGCTGATGATGGTCCTGCCAATGGCTCATCATCACTGCTGGCATCTGAGCCAAGGCTCATGGCAGCAACAGCCAGGTCTTGAATGCTTTCACCTTTGGCATTGTGTGCCTCCACATTGGGTGAAGGTGTGCTCTGCAGAGTAAACATCATGTTGGTGAGAGTGAACAAAAGTTTGTGCGATATCAACTTGCTTGAAGCTTTGCAAGCTTGTGCCAGAGACAGAGGCTCCTGCAAGCCAAGAGTTGAAATACCTGAAGAAGGGAAGCAAGCAATGTGAGATGCCCCTTTGCAGCTGCTAGGTGACCTGGGGTGTTGCCTTGTACGTCCTCAGCTCTAGCATCTGCACCATGTCTGCCAAGGTGCGCCTGTTAGCGCACAGGTCTCCAGTGATCAGTGAAGCTTGACAGAATGGTGTTATAAGGTAGAGATGCTCCGTGTTACTTTGCTGAAGTGTCATGTGACCTGCCCTCACCTCAAGAGAATGGTCACAACGTCTTCGTGGCCTGCTCGACTGGCCTACAGCAACGCAAGCTGATGTGTTCAGCAGGCCTGCAGGGGTGTAAACAGATGAAGCTACGTTGCACCGCGTATCTGTTCACCTGATGCAAAGCTGTGTTGCCGTGGGCGTCAAAGAAGTTGACATCAAGTCCCGTGTGCCTTGCAAGCAGCTTCCCCACTTTGGTCTCTTTGCCTAGAGCCGCATATGTCAACAGCTTGTACTCCAGGGGCTCGCTGCTGCTTTTGCTGTGCTTGTGATGCTTCTCCCTGCGTCTTTTTGGCATGACCGAACCGCTCAGTGCTGCACACTTTGTGTGAACAGCTCTGATGGTGCCTTTGCATATGTGGTGTTTTGCACGCACTGCGTGAGGTTTGTCACCCTTTGACAGTTGCGTGCATCCAATTCATGCATGTTCTATTGTGCAGAAAATGGGAGGTTGCTTAGCAATTTCAGATGTGGCTGTCATGGATTACATGCTGACACAGGACGTTGGGTAGGCACTGCCAGGCTGTGTCAGGTGTCTCATTCGTTGCAAGATGTAGAGGATGAACAACATTTCATCGTTGATTGTCCAGTCAAGTTAGGAAAAGCAAATCTTCTCCAGCAAACGTGTACAGTGCCAGGCTTCACAGCTCAGTGTGAGCCAAATGCATGTAGTGGTGTTTCCAGAGAATGCTATTCTTGTAGGAAGTGTGTTTTGTCTAACTGAATGCATAAGTTCTGCCTCGTAAATGCGTCTATGGTACTCGCCCTGTCAGCACACACCCCTTGGGTGCAAATAGTGTCTCATGTCAGTGCATAATGGCTCACAGGACTAGGATTTAGGCACACCTAGTAGGTACCTGGCAAGAACAATTAGCTGGAACGCCTGTAAATTACTGTTGTTAATGCATAAGAACAGAACTCTGCTTGTTGCCCCCAACTGGTCCGCAGGATGTTAACGACAGTAACATCGTCAGCTCATCTTCACTCTGAAATGTTGTCCACAACGTGCCAACAAACATGTGTGCAAATGGCAAAAGGTGGGCATGCCATCAAATGGCCATTAAAATTGGGAAGGGAAATGACTGTCAGCAAAGTCATGGGCAAGTTTTGAGGCTCCTGCAAGCCCAACCTCACCCTTGCCCTCCATCACCAAATACAGCTCTCGACCATTCCTATGCCTGGCCACCGCCCAGCAGTCATGTGTGCCTCGAGCCACCACTTCTCTGTCATCACCCTGAAGGCACAGACATGTCACATTGAACGCAGAGTCTGCAAACTCCGTAGTGTGATTGAAGATTTTTCTTCAAGATCAACTTTACATGACGACAAAGATAAAGTGGAATACTAGTTTTGATCATCATATGCGCAGTTTCTGCTGGAGGAAGGGCAGTGAGCAACTAAGCCCACCTGTCAGGCAGTCTAAGCATGCATACAAAGCAAGCTTGTGATGACACTCTTGACAACACAGGTGACTGCAAAAACTTTGTTAAAAGACAGCATACACAGTAGGCACCTACATTCAAGGCCACGAACAGAGGCAAACAGATGGCAGGTGGTGGCAAAGCTAGCTTGATGCTGACAGACCTGCTTGCGCATGCACTGCAGCTCAGCTCTTGCACTTGCCATCAACTCCAGTGATTCAGCAGACAGCGTGGCAACTTTGTTCTGTGGCGATGCCTGGACAGCTGTCAGCATATGATCCACATACAGATACCTGCACACAGACTGTCATGGAGTGAGGCTAGTATGCGGCTCAAGTAAACTTTGAAGCATAATCTTATTATTTGGAAGATGCAAATTTCGGTTTCCAAATTTTGTTGAAAAAGCAAATGCTGAGGGAGTGTGTTCGAGCAGGAGATTGTGAACCAGCATGTGGCCTGTCCAATAGGCAAGGCTTTCTGCAATGAGTCACAAGGTGCACCACTGCCGCGCAAGTTCACGCTGCAAAGGCACCTTGATAGGTGTATATGTGTAGTGTGTTGTGTATATGCTGACGGCAGGCTATGTAAAACCCACCTAAAACCTGGGATATGGCAATGCCGCTGCGTTGTCAGTTGTTCTGAGGTGGCCTGACTGATCCTGCTAAGAGGAGCCTGAGCTATACGCGCCACAGCTTGCTGGCTGTTGCTGCTCACTGGGCCCCTGCAACACATGGCGCAATTGGTTTCACCCATACCCTTGACATTCTCAGAACTCTCGTAGTTATTGTCTGTTGACTCCCCTCATGAGTCCATGGCAGCAGTTTCATTGATGGGGGCCACATGTGTGCCAGCTGTGTCATAGCATTCATGCAGGTCAGGATGCGACAAGTTTTGATTTTGGAGGACATCAATCATATCAAATTAAATCAGAAAAAGGTCAGGATGCTCTTGAGGTTATTTAGTGCTCAGTGTATGGTAATTTCCTAGTTATTGTCCATTCACTCCCATGATGATTCCCCAAGACAAAGAAGGTGACGAATGAATTTATTGATAGAAAACAGGCTTGAGTAGTAGGGCAGTGAACTCAGGGGAATAAGGAGACAGCAGCTCTACTTAGCCATGTTGTACAGGTGCATGATTAGATCCCGCAGCACATGTGAGCAATGCTTGCGCAGAACAGCTGGTCAAAACTGCAGAGGAAATAGTCAGCAGCTGGAAGGCTTACTGCTGAGCAAGTAGCAGGATGAGGACAGCGCTGCCCTGACAGTAGCCCAGCATTGCCAACTGCTCCTCGCCACCCTGCAGCACCCAATAACAATGATGCAGCATCAGCAACTGAAATCTTGCCCTGTGAGAGTTGACATGAGAAGTGCCAGGGGAAGCGACATCTGAATGACAAGCAGCACTGGGTATGGTGGGCACCTGTGTATGAGCTTAGACAATGCGTCAATGCATGCTGACCAGCTGTCTTTCTGCCAAGAACATCTGAGTCTTTGTGCATGCACATACTGATGCTGTGCCCATACGTCAAATGCAGGTGCGGACCTGCAAGTACACTGTGGGTGTGATCAGCTCCTCTGAGTCTGTGGCTGCTGTAGGCTGGGCTAATGACAGGAATCCGCTGCTGTTGCGGGTCCAGGCCTTGTAGTTGTGCACTGGGTGTTGAGGCTCGCTCTGCTGTGACCTGAACAGCACATGACAAATGGCAAAGCATACGTGATTGTCTGCTGTCCTGTGAATACAGGAGTTGACCTGCATTTGCTGGCTGACTGCTTTAGCTTCTATGCTGACTATCTTGATCATATACTGGCGCAGATTGTGCCAGAATGCGCTCTTTCACAAGAGCGCTTGTCCAAGAGTAACACCCTCATGCCAGCTGCATTCTTGATGGCATCAAGTCTTTGGGAGTGAGGAAAGCAAGCAGGTGAGGTACCAGAGAGCAGAGGTATGTACAGGCTCACCTGATTTTGGATGTAGCGCTAGCTAGACGTTTGCCTATGGAGGGGCCTTGTGCAGCAGGGACCAGAGTTGTTGCTGCCAGACGGTACAGGGATGCAGTGTCTTGCTGTGACAGTGAGCTCCAGAGGCAGTACTGGTCATGTAGGATCATGACCCCTTGTGCAGTCTGTCCATCACCAAGGTCTGCTATAGTCAGCTGGCTGGCAATGCTATGCACAGCTGCACAGCATAGTACATGTCATCATTAAGGTCAGCCGTGCAGGTGACACGGAGGCCAAGCAGCATGATTAACAGGACAAAGCTGACAGGAAAAAGTTGACAGGAAAAAGTTGACAGGACAAGGTTGACAGCTACAAATTGGAAATGCCATAGACGAGGGGACTGACAAGGCGTGCATGATGCTTCTTGTTGCTAGCACAGAAGATTCATGAAGATGACCACATTCACATTGGCATCTGCACTGTCACGCTGTATCATGAGTGATGAGACATGGTATCAGATGACCAACCTGTGAAGATGTGGTTGGCAAGAGGCAGCCATGAGACGCCAGAGATCATGCTCAGCGGGCTCTGCAGCATTGCCAAGTCCTTGCTCTTGGAGCGCAGCAACCGAGCTGCAGCCTCATTCAGGACGCTTTGCAATGCAGCCTGAACGCCCTCTGTGTCAACTGCCTGCACAGCTGAGGTGGCTACTTCGTCATTGCTGGGGCGGAGGTGCTTTGCATACAAGAATTGACAGCTTTTTGTACAAAATGTACAAACAAGAAGCCATGTCAGACGCACCAGCATGGGCCGCAATGACCCGTGCAACAAGCTGTATTGCATGTAAGCCAGTTGAAGAACAGCCTTCAGGCCGGCATCTTGAACACTTGTTGGAAGCCAACCTCGGTCAACCACCTGCAAACTTTGGACGTGGTCACTACAGCCATTATGAACATGAACTCAGCAATAAGCCCTCACCATCAGTAACACAATGTCTGCCTCTGGTCTGTGAAACACCCATATGTTTCGCTCGGCCCGCATGCTGTCGCATCCTGCATCCTGCAGCATGACAGGCCGCATCAAACCCGACGCTCCTTGCACGACCCGCGTGAGCGACACCATGAACGCTTGCCTCGTCAAAGTTGCCTATGAATGTTAGCAATGCTTGTGCCAAGCCAACAACCGAGGTCTGATCGTCTATAGAGCAATCCTCAGGATGGTATGCAAGGATCTGGCGTGCTTCCTCGCCTTCCGGGTAGTCGCGCTCTGTATCGAATACGCAAAGCTGAACTGGATGAAGCGTCTGCATATCCTTTGTCGCGCTCATGTCGGCACATCTGAACGGCGAGCCCTTTTGGCACACGATTCGTTTTAGACTGAAGCTATCAGCTGCTGTTGCAGCTTCTGGTGGCTGGCTGATAAAGCTTGCAAATGCCTGTACTGAGTGAACGCATCGTGCTCTGTAAATTAACGGCAATACAACAAATGAACGTAAAACATGCATTTGTGCGGCCTACAAGATATAATGCCAGTTTGCAGAAACTTACAAGCTGCCAGTTATTATCATTGTCTGCATGACATGGATGGCCATCTGTGAGTACTGCTGTGACAACCTGCAAAGCGCTCAACCAAAGACATCATCTCCTTCTAGCTCTTCTGGGACTGCCTCATCTTGCAAAGCAATGGCCAGCATCTCAGCTGTGAAGGTGTCCTCTGGCCGCAATCCTAGGGCCTTGTGATAGTCCTCTATCGCTTGTTGTAGATCACCCTGCCCACCAGCACATCACATGAGCGTTGAGTGATGTCACAACATGCTTGACCGAATGCAGATTGTCTACAATGGTCATGTGCATCAAGCGCTGTTGGTAAGCAACATGTGGCTCAAGAGTCACCCAACTCCCTGTTGCTTGGACGTATGACACAAACACAGCGTCATCAAGGTAACCAGAATCAGATACTTGACCTCACATAAGATCCCAGATACGTTGCCATACATTGCAAAGCCTACAGCAACAGCGCAACAGACGCATGTTTCACAAACTCAGTCCTGTCAGCCAGACCGTTTACCAGGCACTGTGCAGCAATACTTTCCTTGCAGGATCCACTTCTACAAGATAACATAAAGAATATGTACCTTGAGGTGTCGTGTAAAGCCGAGGGCTGCATATGTGCCAGCCTGACCAGGGCACAAGCCTAGCGCACGCTCATACACCTGAATGGCATCATCCCACCGCTGCTGCTTCCTGTAGCAGTGCCCAAGATTTACCACTAGGGACTCCCAGCCTGCACATCACACATGCTTCAGCATACCTCCTTTTCAGTACAATGCTGCTGACACAGATTTTGGAACCAAGAGCATAGGCCATAAACGACAGCAGCATAAGTATGGAAAATGTGGATTGGGTGAGGGAAGTTTTAGGAGCAGCAGCAGGTTGACTGTGCAATCAACTCATGACAGCTGATGTTGAGACAATTGCTACTGGCTTGGTGCTGACCTGCTCTGACTGGACGAGTTTCAGCAGGAAAGCCTGCCCACCTCTAGTTTATGGAAAGGAGCTTCTCTGGCATCCTAGGTATTCGTGTGAGTGCTGGGACAGAATGCAACAACGCTAGGGAACATCAGATGCTGCAGCAAACAGGAGTCAAGTACAATGGCAGGAGCATACTGACCAGCATTGAGGCGGCCAGGTACAAGCTCCAGGGCTCTCAGCAGCCATTGCTCTGCAGCTGGATACTGCTGGTTCTTGTATGTCAGCACTCCCAGCTCATTACATGCCAAAGGATCTGAGGGGCACACCTTGTGCGCCTACACTAAACCAAATCTGCCATTAAGAGTGCAACATGCATTTATCCAATGCAGATGGTGTCACAAGCAGCAAACTATGTTTATCTCATGCAGATGCTGTGACAAGCAGTAGCTTAGAGCAAATTTCTAGCATACCTGAATACCAGGCTGCAGTAGAAACCTACAGTAGACGAATTCGCTTGCTATAGACACTTGAAGCAGACACCTAAATCCTGACAGGCATATGATCGCAGGAGGAAGAAGCTGCTTTTGACAACAAGCTGACTTGACAGCAGGTAACATACCTGCAGGAACATCTGCTCTGCCAGGTGCAGGTTGTTCATGCGCTGGTACTCCATGCCCATGCCTGTCAGCGGCAAATGCAGACCCGGAAACAGGCGAGCTGCGGTCCTGTAGGCTGCCATGGCCTGGTAGACACAGCACATAACTTGTGACCCATAATCGACAGTTGTGCATCATGATGGCAGTACATTGCTGTGTCCTATGCTGTGTAAGTCCAGCCTACAGCTTGACAGCAGCCTCTATAATGCATAGCAATATGTCATCAGGGCTGATGTTGAACAGCCCCACAGCCGTTTGGTGCTGCATCAGGGGCATTTGACAGTCCTTTGAGACCATGTCAGGCAGCTGCAAGATCAAGTCTTGTATCAAACTTGACTTGCAGCCCATGTTGGGTGTGAAAGCCCAACTTCACACCTGATCACTCTCATCTTGGAAGGCAAAGGCATTGCCAAAGCCGATCCAGGCAGCTGCAAAGCTGTTCTCTATGGTTGTGGCCTTGCCAAAGTATCGCCTGGCGCTATCATACTGCTGGGTACACAGGTAGTAGCAGCCAACGGCAAACCAGGAAAGTGCTCGCTCTGGGTATTCCTCCACAAGTCTGCATGACAGGCATGACAATGTAACAATCCTGACATACAGAGTAAGGGTCTGTGGGCGTTGATGCAGTTGCTGGTATGGTCTCTGCAGCCAGCACAGCCATGAAAGTCTGCTTTCAATTTGGCATACTTACATGCACTAAACGGTCTGTACTTGCACCAAGCAGCTGTACGCTGTAGCTGTGTCTCAGGTTCTGCCATGCACGGCACATGACATGTGAACAGGCCAAATGGTTGAGGTCAGTGACATTGAGACAATACCGCTTACTTGTGTGCTCTGCGGAAGAGCTCATTCTTCTTGCGCAGTTCCAAGGAAGCTGTGATGTGGACAGGATACACTTCAGTGGCATATGGGTCATTTTCCAACAGGCTGGACGTCAGCGTGTAGCAGTCCTGCAGCCATTGCATGGTGTCAGTTCGGGGCTTAAGCTTCTGCGCTGTGCACATCCTGCAGGCTAGAGAAATAACGTACAACTAATGCAACTGCCTTAGCCAAGCAGTAGATTCCAGTGCACAAACTGCCCGGGAAACAGAAAAACGACCTATGGACGAGCCTGAACGCCATCACGTCCAGTTTTGTTGTAAAGCTGCAATCTCCACTGATCTCATCAAAACTTCCCATGCAAATAAGGCGCAAGCCCTGACCTGATATGCCCCTACATGGTAGTACCATTCTGCCCTGCACACCAGCACGTCTACATTTGCCCCCAGGCCACACCCAGATGGCTCCCGTTCTGCCTCGTGTGAGACCGAGCCAGGTGTGGTCATGTGCGTGTCTGAAGGGCTCTGCATGGGTGTGGCAGTCCCCATCCTGGTGTGGTCGTATGCCTATAGCAAGCACACCCGGAAGTTAAATATTACACATCTTGCATGGATGCCATGTCCACGCTAAGTGTATGAAAGTGCAAAACTTGGTTGAGGAGGCTTGGGAGGGCATATGCTGCTGCATCTGCATTGGCATGGGACAATGTACAGGACTGCACAAGCCACAACAAGGTAGCAGCTGTGCCTCCACATTGTTGTATGTGACTTTAAGGATGTGCTTGCTCAGCTGGATATGTGATTCCAATCTTCTTTTTGTCTACAGAAAAGCTTGTAACCAACACAGATCGCGTATGAGTCTGTATGACTTGTACCCTGTGTTGTCCTTGTCTGCAAACATTAAGCAACATTGACCACAGTAGCACATACCGCAGAAGGAGTTCTTTGCACCATGGCAGTTGCGTTTTCCTCCTCTGATCCTGCCTGTTCAGTGTCATCGGCAGCAGGCCGCTCTAGCTCCTGCAGCGTCTCTTCTATGCTGCTCTGCTGGTCATACTTCTTACACTTGGCCCTGCAATCAGGCTATGGCTAAGGCTTCGTCATTTATGCTGGTGTGTCACACCTGTGACAAGGCTTGTTCAGGCAACTGAAGCATGGGTATACCAGAGCACTGCACAGTTGGCGACAAGCTGAGTGGTTCAGTTGGCATGCAAAGGCGGCACAGAAACTCAAATGCATCAGGAACATGGTCAGAGTCCTTACTGGTACAGCAGCGAAAGCCATCTGTCATCGTTGCTGAAGTTCAGGCCTTGTCGCAAGCGTGCCTCTTCATCAGCTGTGAGCATGTGATTGTCAATCAGGATCTGCACTACAGCTGGAGGTTGTCAATAGCTTTGCAAACAATGTATGTGAACAGATTCAGATACACTTCAGATAACAGCCCTGCATGAAAACACTGTGAAAATGTTGCTGCATGTTGCATTGCATAGCCCTACAGAAGCTATATCACAAAATTCATTTTGCCAAGGGCAAGCCCATTGTCCATTTTGGTCACCTGAAATGCTTCGTAGCAAAATGGGTCAGCCTTGAGTGCCGCCTGGTACCACTTGACAGCACGCCCATGGTTCTCTAAGGCATCATAAACCTTGCCGCGCAGAAGGCTGAGGGCAGAATAGTAGCTGATCTGCTTGCCGGATGTGTCAGGATCATGCTGGTCCTGCTGTGAAACAGCATTGTCGTTGTGAGACAGCATTGTTGTTGTAAAATAGCATTGAAATGACGGGTTTGTGCTCGATCCTTGTCCACCTTGCTGCTATGCAACAGAACAATCAAGCTGCGTCTGAGCGTATGCAGAGGCAGCATAAACATATGCATGTTTGCACATTTATTGTAGTGCACAGGAGTCTTCTGCATACAAGCAGGCATAACAATGATGTATGCAGCTGTAGATGTAGCTGTATCTGTTCTCTATGCAGACCTGCATGTCGATACTCTCTAAGCTGTCCTCCTCCCAGCCGCCTACCATCATGAGGCATTCCTCCCACTCTCGACATTCCACTAGGCACTTTGCAGCTAAGTATCGAAACCTTACATCTTGCTCTATTAGGTCTGAGCCTTTCAGCAGCGTCAGAGCCCGACGATACTGCTTGTCCATATAAAATGCCTGCAAAAATGTGCCCGATGCGTGACAGAACAATATGAAACAAAACATGGCTGCTGCCTTCTCGCAAGCCTCTGATCAGTACGAAGGCTCGCTTACCTGAGCGAGCGTGAACAGATCAGCAGGTGCGCCGGACAAGCTGACCAGCTTATCGGCATAGAAAATCGCCGAAGCGTATAGGTGCTTTGATAGGCAGTCATGCACGAGCAACTGCAAGCGTTGCACATGCTTATGATGCATGGCTTGGCAGAAGAGTAAGGTCCGCTAGGGTCCTCAATCAATCCTTCAATGCTTCGCAAACCAGGCACTCTTGCCTCTGCGATCGTCAATGCACAGTGACAGCAGGCTCCCGTCGCAAGACCTCGCTTCACCCTGAAGCCTTCACGGGTAAAACAGTCTGTTGTAGCGTAAGTGCGTAGCTGTCTTGCATGCTTCTTCTTGTGACAGGGGCTAAGCTTTGACTTTGTGACAGAGGTCAGAAACCGTTTGCATAGCGCGAAAGTCATTGCGTCTCAGTCGGCATCGACTCTGTTCTGCAGGACATCACATCTGACATAAGTTTGAGCTTTTAGACGTTCCATGCCAACCACTGTGATCCGGCAGGCCTGTTTCTTCAGGAGCACCTTGTTGGGCCGCAGCAAAAGCTCCTTCATTCAACACATTGCCAAAAAGAGATTGCACGAGAAGCTAGTTGCATTGCCGTTTGCGCGCTGCTGCGCAACGTCGTCCTTGGAGCAGGCTGCATCTGAGCAGTCAAGGTCAAAGTAAGCAAACACCCGCACTGTTCGTAGCAAAAGCTCCAAGCTCATCTCTTACTCCACAAAATGTTCAGGTGGGAAGGTGGACGAGCTGCACGTATAACCTCTGGTGCTATGGACAGTATCGATGATTCCGAAGACGCATGCAGGCTTGTGGTCAACTCGCACTTTGACTCCGGCAATATAGAGGTCTGTCAGCGACCAAATTGCAGCGCATCCCGAGCTGAACGTGCTGTGCCCTCACTTTACATTGCAGCGCATTCACTCCTGCCGCAGATTGTCGATGCCAGCGATCCTGGCAATGTTCAGTTGAGAATACACGAAGACCCTTTCTGCGAGACTGACGGGCGTGCCCATTTTCAGTAAGCAGGCCTAATTTCTGGAACTGAAAGCACCTTCTGTGGCAACATTGGAGGGCAATTGCACAAGCCAAGCGTGTCATACTTGGCACAGGTGGTATCATTTTAGACTGACTGGTGCGCGGAATCAGGAGCTGAACCTGCACTTGGCCAATGCTGGCAAAGCCAGCTTTCCCCATGCATGGTCAGGCTACCAGTCCTGTGCCTCATACGACCGTCAGCATTGGTTCAGAGTTCCCACAGACTATGATGAGTCTTCAGGCACCTTGACCATTCAACACAAACCAGACCAGGTCAGCCTGACCTGCAGTTAGCCACACCATAGGCTTCAGCACCTACAGTATATTGTGCTGAACACAGCACAATGTGCAGGACGCCATTTACTATGCCTATTTTGCACCATACTCGTATGAGAGGCACCAAGATCTGATAGCCAAGTGCATCAGCCACAAGGCAGTGCGTTTGGAGGTTCTCGGAGAGACCCTGGATGGTCATGACATAGACCTGCTACGCATTGGTAAGAGGCATTGCAGTGATGATCAACCAAATGCAGACCTCAGCTGTTGCTTGCCACACACAAGTTGCCCAGTCTCTGACCAGTGCCCTCTGCCAGAGAAGGGATCTTTCGGTTGCATCTTGCTTAAGCATTGTGGCTATCTCATGTGTGACTGCAGGTCAACCTGGCAAAGGCAAAAGGCGCGTATGGATGATTGCTCGTCAGCATCCTGGTGAAAGCATGGCAGAATGGTTCGTTGAAGGTATCTGCCTATTCTGACTGCGTCACGTGATTCTGCATGTGCTCTGTCCTTCCTTTGCCACTCTTTCAAACAGTTCCCAGGAACAATGGCTGCCATTATGCCACCTTGTGCAAGCAGATCTGCACTGGATCCTGATTAAGTGTTGCTTGGCACTACAGGGACTCGGCACTTGTTGCCAAGCTTGTAGCCAGTGCACTTCATATACGCATTATGGTCTCGTAACAACTGACTGCTTGATCCTGGACAGAGAACAGCAGCCAGTGAAGTGCTGACATAATAGCAGCACAACACTAGTCTTCATTTGCCGGCACCTGCCTGTGCTGCTGCTATGTCAGCATTCAGCTACCTGCTCAGTTGCCCATATCATGCAGCCAGTCACAGTTTGGCATCCCTCTACCACATGTAAGTTGCACGTCAGACTCAGCATCCTATTTCATTTGTGACGAAGGCTTTTTGGAACGGCTTCTGGACAGTCACAGCGCGCTTGCACGGCATGCTCTACAGAAGGCTGTCTTCTATGTTGTGCCCAACATGAATCCAGATGGCAGCTGGCGAGGGCACTTGCGCACCAATGCAGCAGGGGCCAATCTGAACAGGGAGTGGGCCAAGCCCAGCCTGGAAACTAGCCCTGAGGTGACAGTCAGCATCTGTCAATGTCAAATGGTGTCTGTCAGTGTAGAATGCAGTAACAGCACACTGCCCACTTCCCTCTGTTCTGCTTTGATGGGTGTCTTTGCATGTCTGCAAAGATACGCAAATGCAAATGCAACTGACATCATGCATTGTGCTTGCTGCTATGCAAATTGAAGGGCTGACTGGTGATGCTTCTTAATAGCCTTGTGCAAATTGACACGTACAAAGTCCTGCACCAATACCTGTTCATGCATAGATCCCAGTATGACGCTGTCCTATAAGAGAGTTCTTTGTGACCAGACTGCACGTGTCTTATGTTGTCCTTCAGGTCTACCATGTGCGCAACAAGATGGACAAGGTGGGTCTAGACATGCTGCTAGATATTCATGGCGATGAAGAGCTGCCATACAACTTCATCAACGGCAATGAGGTGAGGCAAGCATTATGTTGCGATGATTGATGTGCTGCCGGGCTGCAGTGTGCCCAGGTGTTATGCTCTCAGCGCAACACGCACAGATTAATTTGCTTGAAAGCCTGGTTCTATCTGCTGTACATGAGCTTTGAGTGTTTCTGACACCTGATCACCAGTGATACACTTCCTGTGAGCAGCTCTTGTGATAACTCCATACATGGACCTGCTGCTGACCCTATTGTCATGTTGGCAGATGCAGTAAAAGCCGCTGCTTTCGCAACATGTCTGATTCAGCCTGTGCAGCTTTTTGAACACATACATGAATCTTGACTCCAAGCTGTTGTTGCCAATAACTGTTGTTAATGCTGCTGATGCTTGCGCCCACACATTGTTCTTGTACTGTGAAGGGCATTCCTTGTTGGGGAGAGAGGCTGG